>ERZ1034920.200-NODE-200-length-49124-cov-66.510200_pt1 | contig 49124 bp, 47 predicted proteins | sample MGYA00520688_ERZ1034920 | MGnify/ENA primary metagenome ERZ1034920 (study PRJEB33766, sample SAMN09781785) | gut metagenome | biome: gut microbiome | host: Homo sapiens | place: Madagascar | study: EMG produced TPA metagenomics assembly of the PRJNA485056 data... | reverse complement strand
CCTTCATGGGTAAATAAAATATCACCACATTCTTTATAAAGAACTTTTTTACCTTTCTTTATTTGAATTCCAACATTAGACAATGAAAGTCCAGCCAAATCAAAGTCTTCCTTAGTGCGTAAAGCAACTAATCCAGGATACAAATCACTTACTTTAATATCCAAATTTTGAGCCCATTGATATCCATCTCCACTACTTCCTGTGGATACAAATGATTTTCCTCCCGTTGCGACAATGACTACATCAAATGAATATGTTCCTTTATCCGTTTTGATTCCAACAACTCTATCGCCTTCAACCAATAAATCTGTACAAGCCTCATCCATATGTAAAATAACATTGTTTTTGCGTAAAAGTTCTACAAACAATAAGACAACGTCTTGACTTGAGTTTGAACCTGGAAACATACGTCCATGATCTTCTTCAATCGTAGGTAAACCATTGGATTTTAAAAATTTGATCATATCCAAATTCGAAAATTGTGAAAAAGAACTATACAAGAATTTTTCATTGTGCACAACATGCTTAAAAAATTCATCTTTTGAACAATTGTTTGTCACATTACAACGCCCATGACCTGTGAGTTGTAATTTCTTACCCAATTGTTTATTCTTCTCAAACAATTCAACTTGATGCCCTTCTAAACTTGCCGTATAGGCAGCCATCAATCCGGATGGACCCCCTCCAATTACGCATACTTTTAGCATAAAATTCCACTTTCTTCTAGATAAATAGCTAAACCATCATGATCATTATCCTGTTTTGTGATGGCATTTGCACAAGCCTTTGTATCATCCGTACCATTGATCATACAAACGCCACAACCCGCTACTTTTAACATGTCATTATCATTGGATGTATCTCCAAAGGCCATGACATCCTTTATATCTAAATCATTGAGTTCGCATATTTTTTGTAGTCCATATCCCTTATTAATTCTTTTATCACAAAATTCAAGTAGTGTGGATTGTGTTTTAAAACCATGATAATAAGGATTTGGATGTTCTTTTACCCAAGTTTCTGCCTTAGGCATATCCTCTTCTTTCATACGAAACATGATTTTTGCATTTTCATGTGCATAGAAATCTTCTAATTTCACAACTTCCAATTCTTTATGCGATGTCGAAGCCGAATGAATCATCCAATCATCAATATGAACACAACGAATCTTTCCATCCCAATATATCATTGGATTACATTTGACAACTTTCATGATTTCCATGGTTTCTTTTAGCCATTCCTTTTTCATCATGAAATAGCTGTAGAATTTTTGATGCACTCCATCCCAAAGTTCTGCGCCATTCATCCCTACCACAAAATCAAAGTCAAAAGGTAAATCCCAATACTCTTTATTGCGTTTTAATTCATCTGCCGGACGACCAGATGCAATGCCAAAATAAATCCCTTTTTCATGAAGTTGAATTAAATCTTTCTTCGTTCTAGGTGTCAATTCTTTCTTTTCATTCACTAATGTCGCATCAATGTCACAAATCACTAATTTTGTCGTCACTTTAAATCCTCCAATTCATAAGTAAATCCTTCGCCATCGACTTCATGAACACTATTCACGATAATAAACGCTCTTGGATCCACCTTCATGATTTCATGTTCTAAATTCGAATACATTTTTTGTGGAATAACAATCATCAATACAGGTTTGGATTCGTTTGTATATCCACCCTTACCTTCTAAAACAGTAACTCCACGTTTCATGTTATCTAACACATGATTTTTAATTTCAACCCATTGGTCCGAAATAACCATACAGTTAATAGCTGTACTTGAACCAATCAAAATCGTTTTGTCAATCGCAAAACCAGATGTGAATACAGATAAAACTCCAATCAAAGCTGGTTCTACACCATATGTAGACATTCCCAATAATACAGTTAAAGCATCAATGATCATTACAGAATTTCCAGAAGAAATATGCGTAAATTTATGAATCAATAATGCAGGAATATCCATTCCTCCTGTACTTGCATTTACTCTAAAACAGAGTCCTAAGCCAATACCTGAAATCAACCCACAATAAATACTTGCCAACATGGGTTGCATCACAAATGTATCTTTTGGAAATAAAGTTGTCACATACGTCAACAAAGAAACGAAAAACGAATAACTAAATGTTGAAATTAATGATTTCAATGCGAATGCCTTTCCTAAAAAAACGGCTCCCACAATATACAGTCCAATCATCAATATGTTGATCAACCATACCGATGGAATAAATGGCAACAACGGTTTTAATGCCACTGCCACACCGGCTACCCCTCCAGTTAATGTATTATTCGGTAAAACAAAAAAAGCAACCGACACTGCCACCATAAAATTTCCTAATAATACAACCAATACATCTTTTACATAATTTGTTTTTTTCATATAAACCTCCCCAAACGCCATCTTTATTCTATCAAAAAAGAAGGCTTTATGAAACAAAAGAAAAAGCTGGGTATCCAGCTTATCTTTACAGCATTTCTTTTGCGGTTTGTGTAATCAAATCAAACAGTTCAATCACTTCAGGTTGTCTTTCATAGCCAATCTTATCAAACAATTCATCTACAATTTTTAAAATCTTTTCATGTTGCTTCTTATAGATTCTAATCATCGAATCATTTAATGTAATATAGATTTTACGCGTATCCTTTTCACTACGAATACGTGTAATCAATTCCTTTTTTTCCATACTTGTAAGCGTACGATTCATCTGCGATTTTTGCATACGCATATAGTTGCATAAATCCGTTGCGGTTACATTTAAATCTTGATTTTGATATAAATAACGACAAATCATCGATTCGTTGTAAGGAAGATCAGGAGTGATTCTCTCATTATTAATAACGGTTGTCATTTGAAGCCATGCTTCTAATACTTGTTCATTCTTTTTCATAGTTTTATTCTAGCACAGAAATTGTGTATTTCGCATCATAATTTTGATTCACACAAATCGTTACCTTTTTATTCTTTAAATCATATACACAAGACCATTGTGTCTTTGATATTTTTCCCTGTTTGTTTTTATGCGCATCTTGCGAACAATCGGATAAAAGTTGCATAGCTTCATGTTTGGATAGTTTTCCATTTGTGGAACTTAATTTTTCATCAATAATTTGGTAGCGGTCTTGGCCAAAATTAAATTCTGCATCGGGTTGAGTCAATAAGAAATTTGTGGCACACTGATAATTCTTGTCTGGATATACAACCTTCATTTCATCATCCACATATTCTACAACAACACTCTTTCCAGAAGCATCACAAATTTGGAAATGATAACAACTATTCGCACTTGAATGCATGTCATAAGATGATAATAATTCTAATGCTTCATCCACATTTTTGGCCTTATCAAGCATTAAACGAATCGCTGTTGTCGTTGTGATATCCACCTTTTTTGTATTCTGATTTGTTGGTTTTGTATCAATCAATAATACGCCAACCGCTAATCCTTTTTCATTCATTCCATCTAGTGGTGCATAAGGGGCTGCCAAAGTCACCAATGAATCTTTTAATGTATCTGGTAAATGTTTTTCATTATACCCAACAAAACCTAAATTCACCATAGATACAGAGGCATACCCATTTTTAGGTTTCGTTTTCACTAATACACTTGGCGAATAATCCATATCAAAGTTACGACCAAACAAATATCCTGAATCTTTATTTTGTGCAATAAATGTAGAACAACCTAAATCTGGAATATCAATACTTAGTGGTAATCCCTTCATGACGTGATTCACCACAAATTCGACAAGCTCTTTATCATTGCTTGCACCTTTTTCTAAAAACTCATCCAATCCATAATCCGCACTATAATCCATTGTATACATTGGATAAGCATCGATTTTTTTTAATGATTTTAATGAGCTATATTCCTTGTGAAATAGACAAACAATTCCTATTCCACAAATCAATAATAAACATAATATAGTAATTCCTATTTTCTTTAATACTTTCATACATACTCCTTTAGTTCATTTTGTGAACTATTAAAGTATACAATATTAGTTTACATTGTCAACTATAAAAAAATAGAGATGAAACTAATCATCTCTACGTCCTAATAATCGCAAAATGTATAAGAAGATATTCAAGAAATCTAAATATAGCTGTAAAGCCATATAAATCGATACCTTTTCATCTTCATAGCCATTCAACATATAATTCATTTTTTGTATGTCCCAAGCTGTAAGTCCAGTAAATAATAAGAGTCCAATCACGCTCCATAAGCGTACATCCATGCCAACTCTAAATAGCATGAAGAAAAATTGACTAAAGATCATCGCAATCAAACCAATCAAACAAATGTTTCCCACTTTACTAAGATCCATTTTAGTCGTCTTTCCAATAATAGCTAAACATGCAAAGTAGATAGCGCTAATGCCAAAGGCAGCTGCAATCTGTCCAGCACTATATACATAAGCCAATGATGTCATATTGATTCCCATTGTAAGTGAATACACAATAAACATCGTCTTCATTGTGGAAACGGGTGTATTACGTGATAATTGACGTCCCATTGAAATCGTTAACGAAATTTGTACGATAAGTAATAATAGTGAAATCATGGGAATTTGAATAATAAGCATGAATATACCAGAAGCATACAACAAGGCCGAAGTGATTGCCGTAATTCCAAGGCCTACCATCATCCAACTGTATACTTTATATAATGAATTTGTGCTAACTGAATTTGAATAATTGTTTGTATACATAAATAAATTTACCTCCTATTTTTAGAGTATTTTATGTTTTTTACATATACATTACAATGTACAACTTAATCAAATTGACTATTATATCCATCGATCTTGCAATAAAAAGTCTTGTAGATGCACAATTTTGATTCCCTCATCATTTCCAACATCTAAATCATTTAACGTTACTACATACTTAGGATAATTATCTTGAATATCCTTCAAATTTTTAGTTTCACGATCTGAATTTTCGGGTAATTGAACACAGACTTGTACATAGATTTTTTCATCTCTTATAATAGCGACAAAATCGATTTCCTTTGTACCTAACTTTCCAACATAAACATCATAGCCTCGTCTTTTTAGTTCTAAATACACAATATTTTCCATTACAGCATCTAACATATTTCGATTATATCCAAACAAAGCATATTTCAATGAAATATCTGCCAAATAATATTTTTCTTGTGTTTTCAAAATATTTTTACCCTGCAAATCATATCGTCTACATGGATAAATAATAAAGGCTTGTTCTAACCATCTTAAATAATTATATATACTTTCATTTGAGAGTTGTCGATTCTCACTCTTTAAGAATTTAGAAATTGAATTGGCCGAGAATGTCTTACCTGTATTTTCAACCACATATTTGACAACACGATCAAACAATTCTTGTTTATGAATACGATGACGATTTACAATGTCTCTAGAAACAACAGTATAATATATACCATTCACAATTTGATATGCCGCATTAGATTCATACTCATTTAATGCGACAATAGGAAAGCCTCCAAAACGTATATACTCATTCAACAACTCTCTTTTTGATAATTGACTCTTAGATTTAAATTGTAAATACTCCCTAAATGACAATGTATATACAGGTATTTGCACATATCTTCCAGTTAGATAAGTTGAAATCTCACTCGACATTAATTTTGAATTTGAGCCAGTCACATAAATATCGAAATTTCCTTTTTCCAACAAAGAATTTACTACCTTTTCCCATCCCGATATTTCTTGAATCTCATCTAAAATCAAATATGAATATTCATTATCTTTTGATTCACAAACTAGTTCATCATACATTTGTTTAGCCGTAATATTCTGCGCTATATCCATATCTGTATATCTTTTACTGATGATACATTTTTTCTCAATTCCAGAAGCAAGCAATTTTTCTTTCAACATTTCAAAGATAGTTGATTTTCCACAACGCCTTACACCAGATAAGATTTTCACTAATGGTTGACCAATGAATGGAGCTATTCCTTCTATATAATCATGTCTATTAATAATCACAATATCACCTTCTTTATTCTAAGTATACCAAATAAAGTATATATTTTTAACATTTTTTACAGTGGTAACCTGTAAAACTTTAAATTAATGAATATTTTTTCAAGTTAAAAAGAGAATGTATTTCTACATTCTCTTACTTAATATCCAATTCAATAGGCTCATCCATCGTATCACTGACGTATTTGCCATTCTTTTTTCTTTGTTTCACACACTCTGTCAACAAGTATTCAATTTGTCCATTTACACTGCGAAAATCGTCTTCTGCCCATGAAGCGATTTGATCATACAATTTTTTTGAAAGACGCAAAGGAATCTGTTTCTTTTCCATTAATACAAACTGCCAGAATTTACAACTGGCTGCGCATCATGGTTTCCACAAAGTACGACTAACAAGTTAGAAACCATAGCCGCTTTCCTTTCTTCATCCAATTCTACAACCCCATTTTCATTTAAACGATCCAATGCCATTTCAACCATGCCAACAGCTCCATCCACAATCATCTTACGCGCATCAATAATGGCACTTGCCTGTTGTCTTTGAAGCATAACGGCTGCAATTTCTGGTGCATACGCCAAATATGTAATTCTTGCCTCAATGATTTCTAAACCAGCATCTTTTACTTTACATTGAATTTCATCACGAATTCTAGAAGCAACCACTTCACTTGAACCTCTAAGACTTCCCTCATCGGCAATACCATCTCCTGTTGTATCTACATTTTCAGCGACATCATAAGGATAAATACGGACAATATTTCTTAATGCACTATCGCATTGTAAAGAAAGATATTCCTTATAGTTATCTACATTAAATACAGCCTTAGCGGTATCTGTAACACGCCACATAACCGCAATACCAATCTCAACAGGATTTCCTAGACAATCATTGATTTTTTGGCGATTGTTGTTTAAAGTCATAATTTTCAAAGATACTTTTTTAGAAGCTATTTCTACTGTTCCATTATTTTGCGTTTGAAAAATACTCTTCTTAGAACCATCATCCACATCTCCACTTTGATTTAGTTTTGTCTTTGCGGCAGGATTGACAGCCTGACAAAAAGGATTGACAAAATAAAATCCAGCATCCTTTAAAGTACCTACATATTTACCAAATAATGTTAAAACCAAGGCTTCTTGTGGCTTTAATACTTTTAAACCAAGAAACGGAATCCAACCAATGCATAGCCATACAACACCAATAATAAAGAGTGGCCAAATCACTGCAGCTCCTACTATTGTCATCAACACTGCTGCAAGATATAAAACGATCCATAATATCATCATGGCCATGCCATTCTTTTTGTTGCTTAAAACTTTTTCTGTCATATAAGCACCTCCACTATCTAAATGATATCATTTTGATATCTATTGTCAATAGAAAAAAGCAACCATTGCTGATTACTTTTCTTTCGGTGGTTCACTTACTAATAAATCCACGTTTCCTTTTATAGAGTATACTTTTACACCACTTGTGACAATAAATCCAATTCCGGCATGAATATCATAATCCACTCCATTTATGTTTAATACACCATTTCCGCTCAAGGGCAAACATAAAGAATATCGAGAATTTTGGATTGTGATTTCTTCTTCAATTTTATAACGAGTCACTCTAAAATATTCCGTATTGACATATTCAATGACTTCATTACCTTGTACCAATGTAACGTTCAAAGAAATTTCAGGTTCTCTATGCGGAATATTCGTTACATTACACGCTTTATCGATATGTAGCTCTCTTGTATTTCCATTGGCATCTTTTCGATCATAATCATAAATACGATATGTAACATCACTACTTTGTTGAACTTCAGCCATCATAAGTTGACCTTCAATACCATGTACAGTTCCCGCAGGCGTATAAACAAATTCATTGGCATGAACTGGCTTTCGAATAAATAAAGTATCCCATTCTTTATTTTCTATCGCTTTGCGAAATTCTTCTTTTGTTTTAGCTGTATGACCACGAATGATCTTTGTTCCTTTTTCTACATCCAGCCATAAACAGAATTCAGCTTTTCCGAGATCATTTTCATATTTTTTCGCATAGGCCCCGTCTGGATGCACCTGTACAGAACAAGGTTCTTGAATCTCGTTAATTTTAACCAATAAAGGGAATTTTTCATGTGTATCTCGATCAAACAATTCCCTATGATTCGCATAGACTTCTTTTAAAGTTTCTCCTTTATATTTTCCATTGGAGATAACACTTAAACCATTATCATGCGCACTAATAGCCCAATATTCACCAATTTTTAATGATTCATCCCCAATATGGAACTTCTTTTGAATTCGATTGGAACCATACGGTTTCTCTTTTAAGACCGAATCTAAAAATAAAACATTTTCCATATTTACTCCATATTCGCATGACGCCCAAACATTGTATCACTATCCATGTGACGACGCTCCATCAACATCATGATTGCGATATCCATAAAAGTTCCTTCAGACTGTTCAAACAATGACCCCATTGGCTGAATAGATTTGATATCTCCTTGTTTAGCGCTCTTGGGACTTGGTGCACTGATTTCAACCACGACATCTGCTAATTTGGCAATTGGGGATTCTGAATTGATTGTGATTAAAGCAATCTTAGCCCCTACCTCTTTCGCCTTCTGAGCATGATTAACTAAACTCTTGGTAGAACCAGATCCTGAACAAATAACCAACACTCCATTTTCATCAATATTTGGTGTACACGTTTCTCCGACAACATAACTGGCGATTCCCATATGCATTAAACGCATCGCAAAACCTTTGATTTCAAAACCACTACGTCCAGCACCGGCACAAAATACTTCTTTTGCCCCATCCACAAGTTCTACAAACTTTTCAGCTTGCTCACTATCAATACGAGTTAATGTATGTGTTAATTCTCTTAAAACTACTTCTGCATATTCTTTATTTGTCATAATATCCTCCTATTTTAAATGTGATTTAATTTCTTTGGCATACGCTTGACGATCTTTGGCATTACAAATTGCGCCACCAACAACGATGATTTCAGCTCCTTCGTTCACAATTGCATCCACCGTTTCTAGTTTTACACCACCTGCAACTGCACTCTTTGCGTTTTTAATCACAGAGTTCACTGTTTTTAAATCATTCAAAGGATCTTGTCCTAGTTTTTGAACATCAAATGCCGTATGTACACAAATATAATCCACTCCCATTTGATCAATTTCTTCCGTTCTCTTTTTTAAATCAGGAACCGCAATCATATCAACCATTACTTTCTTACCATATTTTTTAGCACTACGAACCACACCTTGAATGGTTTCGTCATGACTCACACCTAAAACTGTACAAATATCAGCACCAGCCTCAAAACATTTATCAGCCTCATATCCACCGGCATCCATAATCTTTACATCCGCCAATACTTCAATATTTGGAAATTTGTCTTTAAATGCTTTAACAGGAACCATACCCTCTTCAATAACGAATGGCGTCCCCACTTCTACAATATCGATAGAGCCTTTTGTTTCCTCCAATAATTCTAAACATTCCTCCAATGTTAGTGTGTCTAAAGCTGCTTGTAATTTCATTTGTTTTTCCTCCGTTTTTCTGCATTTCTTTTTACATCCCAAGTATAAAAAAACCAGTTATTTTCAACAATAGATTTTTGGTGTTTTTAGAATATCCAAGAATTTTTATTTGGTTTTATAAATTTTATACCCAAAATTGCCAAATTATTGTATGATATGGTTATGAGTAAAAAAGCAGAAAATAGACAAAATGACATCTATTCTAAAATCTTATCCGATGGACAAGTCAAAGTTGTAGATTTAGCCAATCTCTACCATGTAAGCATGGAAACCATACGTACTGACCTAGCTACTATGGCCAATCAAGGACTCATCAAAAAAGTACACGGTGGTGCGAAATTAAACGAATCCTATTCTGAAGTCAGTGTAGAATTTAAAATGACAAAAAATGCGAATGAAAAACAAAAAATTGCGAGAAAAGCATTGGAATATATCGAAGATGGAAGCACGATATTCTTAGATCCCGGTTCGACTACATTGGCACTTGCCAAATATCTTCCATTAAAAAAAGATTTGTTGGTTGTTACAAACTCCTTAAAAATAGCTCAGGTTGTATCGGAAACAAAACACGATTTGATCTTCTTAGGAGGTAAAATGTTAAAAAAGGCAAAATCGACAACCGGCGCCTTCACAAATAATCATTTAGACGCTTTGCACATCGACTGTGCCTTTATGGGATGTGACGGATTTATGAATATGGAGGGGCCCACTACATTTGCCTTTGAAGAAATGGAAGTCAAACAACACGTCTTAAAAAATTCAACTAAAAAGTATCTACTGGCAGATCCATCGAAGTTTCACGAAACCGGAACCTACACATTTGCCAAATTTTCCAATTTTGACATATTATTTACAACCCATCTGAACAATTATGAGAGAAGAGTTGTACAAGATGTTCAAAAAGTAATCATGGCTTTATGACCCTGACCAAACCGCACACTATTTCTATGTGATATTGAAATCGCAGTGTGCTCTTTTTATATTCTTATTAAAACCTCTACGATCACATATCATCTATATCCAACATAAATATGGGTGAATCTAGCACAATAGCTCTTGCGATAAATAAAATCTGCCATTGTACATATATAAAATAGTAATTTTATAATCTTTGATAGCACTGCTGATAGGTAGCACGAAACCAACAACAGCAAGAAGACGTGATATTTGATTTTCTAAACATATTGAACAATGTATGAAATGCATCCGAACGGATTTTATTGCGTTCCCGGACAAATAAAGAAGATGAATCGTTCATAGTCTTAATGTAAAATTTCAATTGTCCTTTTAATGATTTATAATCGTTCATCAGTACCTTCAAAACTATATACCTATAAACAATTGGCTGTGCATATCGACAAAAAAGAGGAGCACAATAAAATGTGCTCCTTACGAAGATGTCACTTCTTAACTTAATGATTATAAACTTTTGTGTAAAGTTTCAAGAACTGTCTTAAGGTCATTGACACCCATTTGACCTGGAGCACTCGCTTTTTTAGCAGCACCAAATGTCAAACAAGAACCAAATACTTCACCAGCTAAACGAGAAATAACGCCAGTAGCTGCCATAGACATTGTGATGATTGGACGATTGGCATGTTCTTCAGCCATTTCATTTGTGGCAGACAATAATGTCAATACATCCTTCTTTGATTGAGGCATAACTGCAATCTTAGGAATGTCTGCACCCTTTTCTTGCATAGCACACAAACGAGAAATGATTTCTTCTTTTGATGGTGTTTTAAAGAAGTCGTGGTTCGACATGATTACTTTTACTCCATTTTCATGCGCTGTCGTTACAATCGTTTCAACTTCTTTATCCCCTGTATATAATTCAACATCAACTGCATCTACATATCCACTTTTGGCAACTGCACAATTTAATTCTACATAATATTCAGTAGATACTTCTAATTCTCCACCTTCTTTTTTAGAACGGAAAGTAGCCAATACTGGAGTTTCTTTAAACACTTCACGTAATTCTTTAGCCATTTCTACTACAGATGCAGTATTTTCAACTTGTTCAAACCAGTCCATACGCCATTCAATAATATCAGCTGGTGTATCAAGAATGATTTTCGCTTGTTCTAAAACATCTTCCTTAGTTTTTCCACAAATAGGAACACAAATCTTTGGTACACCTGCACCAAATTCAACATTTTTCATTGTTACTGTATTCATTTTTTTATTCTCCTTTATTCATATTTTTTGTATACGCATCAAACAATTCGTCACCAACTTGTTGTCTGATCTCTTCATAAACCGAACTTAAACGGTTTCTCATTTCATTTAATACTTCTTGTGATAAATCGATCTCTTGTGTACCACTCTCTTTAATAATACTTAAGCGATCCGACACACGTTTATCACATTGTTCACGCGAATAATCACGCGCATTTTTTGCTGCTTGATCCACGATTTTTTTATCTTTAGTTGATAAACGATTATAAAAATCTTCATTTACAATCATCGAAAGCAAATGTGGTAAATGATTGGTCTTCACAACATAATCCTGCTGCTCATAGATTTTCCCAGATACAATGACTTCGTAAGGATTTTCTTGAGCATCAATCGTTCCTTGCTGCAAGCCAATGTATACCTCACTAAATGCCATTGGCGTAGGATTGGCTCCAATGGATTGCCAGAAAGCTAAGTGATATTTATTTTCCATTGTACGAATCTTTTGACCTTTAAAATCATCTAAAGACTCAATCTTTTTATTTGTCGTCATGACACGGAAATTTTGATCACTCATCGCAAGCAATCTTACACTATGTTCCAAATATACTTGATTGATTAAGCTCATAAATTCTTCATCATCTAAAGTACTTCTTAAATCTTCAATATTTGTATAAGCCATAGGCAAGTCAAAAATGGCTAGTTTTGGGATAAAGTTAGCTTGAGGCGCTGTATTTTGAACTACAAATGGGATATCACCATTCATACAACTTTCAACCAGTTCTCTATCCCCACCAACAGTACCATTATGATAAGCCTTGATTTGAATTTGCCCATTCGATAATCGCTCTACTTCTTCAACAAACTTATTTGTGAAAATACCTGTTACTGTATCAGGCGGTGAATCATTGGCGATGATCCAAGGAAAAGATTGACTAGCCTTTGCTGGATCTTCTTCTTTAGCTACACAGGCCGTTAATGAAAAGGCAGTTATCATCGAAATTAAAACGGAAACTATTTTTTTCATACGTACCTCCTATGCCACTAATGCCAAAGAAATTTGTGGAATAAATGTAATCAACAATAAAGCGATAAAGAAGAAACCAATTAATGGCAACGCTTTTTTCGCAATATTCATTACTGGAATATCCACTAAAGAGCTGGCTACAAATAAGTTGATTCCGATTGGTGGTGTCACAAATCCAATGGCCAAGTTCACAACCATAATAATTCCAAAGTGTACCGCATCTACACCAACACTTTGAGCAATTGGAAGTAGAATTGGTGTCAAAATCAAGATGGCAGGACTTGTATCCATTACCATACCTACAATCAACAATAAAATATTGATCACAATCAATACAGCTACTTTTCCATGAATCGTATTCAAAATAAAGTTTGCTGCTGTATCTGGAATTTGAAGTAGTGTAATAATTCTTGAAAAGGCAACGGCCGAGGCAAGAATAAATAAGATTGGCGCAAATGTTTTGATGGATTCTACAAATACGTCATATAAGTCTTTTACACGTAAAGATTTATAGATAAACATCGAAATAAATAAAGCGTAGAAAACCGAAATTACAGCCGCTTCTGTAGGACTTGCCACACCTGAATAGATACATCCCAAAATGATTACGGGTGTTAAAAGGGCCCAAAAGCTTTCAAAGAAAACTTTTTTAAAACCTTTATTATGAAGCGCATTTACTTCTTCATTGATCTTATCTTTATCTTCACCATGTTTTTTACAATAGTAAAATGCATAAATCATCAATAGTGCAGCAATCAATAAACCTGGAACAATACCAGCCATAAACATCTTTCCTACACTTGTACCACTTGCCATACCATATAAGATAAATGGAATACTTGGAGGAATGATTACACCAAGTCCACCGGCAACCGCAACAATAGCTGTGACAAACGTCTTGTCATAACCTAATTTTACAAGTAAAGGAATGGTCATACTTCCTACCGCTGCAACCGTTGCAGGGGCACTTCCTGAAATTGCACCATAGAATAAACACGTAATAATCACCGCACATGGCATTCCGGCTGTTCTTTTTCCAATAAAGAAAGAAAACACATCAAATAATTTTTTACTAACGCCACCTTTTGCCATTAAAATACCAGAAAGCACAAACATAGGTACGGCAAGCAATGGAAAGGAATCGATTCCTCCAAACATAGCACGAATAATGTATTCTGGTGAAATGGTAAAATTTGGATCAAATAGGGACGGAGCCAAAGAAACGATACTAAGGGTAGACGATATAGGAACGGACAATAATAGAAGCACAATAAATAATATAAATACAACGATGGCTAACATTATCTTCCCTCCCTTGGATCTTGATCAATGATTTTTTCATGATTCAACATACGTTTCACATTGTCGATTTCATATATAATTTGTTGGAAAGAACGTATTGTAGCCAATACAAAACCAACAAAAGGCGCACATTGAACGTATGGCATTGGAAGTTGTAAAGCAGGGCTTGTCTGTTTTGAGGCAATTGATTGCATCAAAAATTTATATCCATGAATACTCAAATAAAAGAAGAGTACAAACAACAATATATTTAAGAATAATTGTGCAAATACATAAGCTTTTTTAGGAAACATATTGATGACTTGATCAACCTTAATGGAAATCCATCTTTTAATGCAGTAGCTAATACTGATAAAGCAAGACCAGATAAACATATATCTCGTTAGTTCTTCTGACCAGCTCAGTGAAAAATTCAGTATATAGCGACAGAAAACCTGAACTCCCATAATGCATGCCATTGCCACAAGCAATATAATAAGTAGAATTTCTTCTAACTTGTCATCGAGCAATTTTATAACTTTCAATTTATCACTTCCTTTTTTTCATTATTTTAGCAAAAATACGGTACTTTTGTACCGCATTTTATTCATAATTAATCTTGCGCAACTAAATTTTTGTAACGTAAGTTCACGTACAATCCAAGTAATACACCAACAGCGGTTAACACAATATTCATAGTCATAACGCCACTTGGAGTCATATTACCTGCAGCTGTTAAGATTGTGTAGTTACATAAACTTGAAGCAATCATAACCAATGCAGTCACTGTACCTTTAATTTTAGGGAAGATCATATTACATACGGATGTCGCAATCTGTAGTAATCCGCCAGCACCAGCCCATCCAATTACGAATGCACCGATTGTACACATTGTTTGACTTGGAGCCACCAATACAACAATTAACATTGCCAAACAAATAGCTGGATAAGCCAAGATAAAACGAACATCTTTAATTTTACGAGTTAAGAATGAAGTTACGATTAAGGCAATCAAAGTTCCCATTGAATAGTATGTTTGCATCGCACTAGGATCTGCCCATCCAGCAACGTCTTTCGCAAAGTTTTGAGCACAGTTTAACCATAATTGGAATGTTCCTGTACATGTAAATCCAATTAAAATCATTGCGATAGATTCAATTGAGAAGTGTGTTTCTTTCATGCTGGCAATTAAGCCTTGTTTCTTTTCGCCATTTGCTGAATCTGTATCTGGCATTGGACAGAATAGAATCAATGCTGCAAGTACTACATAGGCAATTCCACATACCCAGAATAAGTGGTTGTAACTAGTTGCTCCTGTAGCTGTTGTACTTACGGCAACGCCTAAGAAGAATGGCAAGAACATCTGGCTAACTGAAATGAAGAATTTGATTCCCATTGTCGCAACACCAGGTGCATCACTAATTGCTTCTGCAACGGCAGGATAGATTCCTGTATCCAAGAATGAGTTTGCGATACCACCAACAATGGCACATACATAGGCAATTGTATATCCTCCGTTTACTCCTGCATTAAATGCGAAGACTAAACCAATCATATATACGGCATAACTCAATCCACCAATAAACATAGAAATTTTACGTCCTAATTTATCAGATAATGGACCCGCAAAAGGAAGGGCGACTAAACGTCCAAGTCCTAATGCAGCTGAAATTTTTGTGATTGACATTGGGTCACATCCCCAACTAGTCGCAAGTGATTCTTTAATCACAGCTTGTCCAAGTACTGAACATCCAACTCCATGAATAAAGTAGTTCAAATACATAATAAGGACAGAAGGTAAATACTTTTTATCTTTCATGTTCTCTTTCCTCTATAATAATCTCTTAATTAAAAATCAAATCCCATTACTTTTTTAATGTGATCTACAGGCATTTCTTTTCCAGTCCACAATTCAAATGCTGCAGCACCTTGGTAAAGCATCATTGGGAAACCATTTAATGTTTTACATCCAACACTTTCTGCCATTTCCAACAATTTAGTTTTTGCAGGGGCATACACTGTATCTGTTACAATTAAGTCTTCACGTAAGAATGAAGTGTCTGGCAACCAAGTTTGTCCTTCTAAAGGTTTCATACCCATACCAGTCGCATTTGTTAAGATATAGCTATCTTCGATTTCTTTACGCAATGCTTCTTTATCATCTAAATCAAACAATTTAGCTTTACAATTTGTGTTTTTGTTGATTTTTTCAACAGTTTCTTCAGCATTTGCCCAGAATTTATCTTTACGGTTGAAGATTGAAAGTTCGGCAACACCATCTAATGCAGCTTGGATTTCAATAGCTGTAGCAGCTCCACCAGCTCCGGCAATTGTCATTTTCTTACCGATTGCATCGATTCCTGCATCTTTTAAACCTTTCATGTATCCAACACCATCTGTGATTGTTCCTGTTAATACACCATTGTCATTTACAACTGTATTTACAGCTCCACACATTTCAGCTGCTGGAGTCAATTTGTCTAAGTATTTTCCGATCACAGTCTTGTTAGGCATAGATACGTTCCATCCACGAACCTTCATAGCTCTAAATCCTTTTACTGTATCTTCCAAAGTGTCATTATCTACTTCAAATGCAAGGTAAGCATAGTCTAAACCTAATTTAGCGAATGCTTCATTGTGCATCTTTGGTGATGATGAATGGCGAATAGGGTATGCGATCAACCCAATTAATTCTGTGTGTCCTGTAATTCTTTCACTCATGTTCTTTTCCTCCTAAAGTGATTTTATTCTAAGTATCCCTTTGTTTTTAATGTGTTTAAAATATTACGTCCTTCAGCCGTACCATCAATAATACGACGAGCACGAACACTATCACCAATATTAACGATTTCTACATCTTTATCTTCAAATGCATCTGTTAAATCTTTCATCAATGGTGAATAGCTACGCATTCCTAAACAAACGAATCCATAATCAAAGTCTAATTGTTCGTTTTGATCATTGCGTTTTACAATAAAGTGATCCGGATGAACTTCCTGTAAAGCAGTTGATGTTAAGATGTTTACATGATTCTTTTCTAACAATGCATATGTACCTACTTTAGTAACGATATCTAAATCTTTACCAACAACTGGAAGCATTTCTACGATAGAAACCTCAGCCTTACGATTTGAGAAGAATTCAACTACATCAAGACCTACAGCTCCACCACCAACAACAACGACTTTTTTACCTTCCATATCCATTGGATAGTTATCAATATTGTTGATCATACCTAAGATTCCTTTAACGCTGCTTTGTGGACGATCAATGTTTTCACGCAATCCAGTAATTGGAGGTAATAAAGGAGTTGATCCTGTTGCATTGACAATTACATCTGGTTTTAAAGCTTCTACAAATGGAATTGTAGCTTCTGTATTTGTGAATGTGATTAAGTTTTTCAATTTACTAGCACGACGAATCAAATAGTCTGGGAAATCTCTTAAACGTTTCTTTTCAGGAATTTTAGAAATTTCAACACTCAATCCCCCTAAATGATCTTCTTTTTCAATCAAGAATGTCATGCATCCAACTTCAGCAGCAGTACATGCTGCTTCAAGACCTGCAGTACCTCCACCAATCACAACAACGTTGCATGGTTTCTTTACTTTTTGGTTCTTATAAGCTTCACCCTCATTTACACTCGGATTGATTGTACAACGAATTGGACGGTTTAAGCCAATACGGTGACCACTACATCCAATGTTACAAGAAATACATTTACGAATTTCGTCTAAACGTCCTTCTTTCACTTTTAATGGCCATTGAGGATCCGCTACAAATTGACGTCCTAAACCAATGAAGTCTGCTTGATTTGATTCAATAATTTCATTTGCGACTTTTGGATCACGAATATTACCTACTGTAATAACTGGCTTATTAAATTTTTCTTTAACTGCAGTCGCTAAGTAAGTTCTCCAACCATCTTTTAAATAATTGGCATCAATTTGGTATTGAATAGAATCTACAAGTCCACAAGATACATCAATAATATCGGCTTCTTCTTGGAAATATTCTAACAATTTTAATGTATCTTCCAATGTGTTTCCACCTGGTAAGAACTCATCTGCACTAATACGAATCAAGATTGGAAAGAAAGGTCCAACCGCTTCACGTACAGCTTTTAAAATCATTGTCGCAAAACGCGCACGATTTTCATAGCTACCGCCAAATTCATCTGTTCTATTATTCGTTAATGGTGATAAGAACTGACTAATTAAATAAGAATGTCCACAGTGAATTTCAACTGCATCAAATCCAGCAATCTGCGCACGCTTAGCTGCTTTTGCATAGCTTTCAACGATCGAATTGATTTCTTCTACAGTTAATGGACGAGGTGTAGCTCCACCTTTTTTATTTGGTAAATTACTTGCAGATACAGGCTGCATGTTGATTCTTTCAGCTACAGCACTTGCACCAGCATGATTTAACTGAACCGCAATTTTAGTATCGTGTTTGTGGATTGTTTCAGTTAATTTGAACATTCTAGGAATGTAGCTATCTAAATCCAAACGCAACTGTGTTGTTCCATTTGATCCTGCTGGATAGTCAACACACGCGTTTTCAACGATGATAAGACCAGCGCCACCTTGTGCTCTTTGTTCATAATAATCGATGTGCAAAAAACTCATTTCTCCTGTGTTTTCTGCGAAGTTTGTTCCCATCGGAGTCATAACGATACGGTTTGGAATTGTACATCTTCTGACTTCTAATGGTTGAAACAATGAATTAAACTTTCCCATTTTTTCCTCCTAAATGTTAACTTATTCACAAGACAACCCTATTATAATTATTTAAATCTATTGAAACAATTATGTTTTATCTATTTATTTATAGATTTTATCTATAGATTATTTTATAATCAAAGCAGGAGGACACCATGAATCTTAACCATTTATATTACTTTAAAGTACTTGCAGAAACCGAACACTATACGCAAGCCGCCAATATGTTAAACATTACCCAGCCTTCCCTATCGCATGCCATCTCGCAATTAGAAGATGAATTAAATTGTTATTTATTTGAAAAACAAGGAAGAAACATTCGTTTAACAAGATATGGAAAAATCTTCTATGAATATGTCACAAAGGGATTAAGCGAAATCGAACTGGGTCAAAAAAAGATTGATGCCATCACTTCCCCTAATCAAGGATGGATCAACCTAGCTTTTATTTATACACTTGGATATCGTTATGTTCCGCATTTAATTCAACATTTCCATTTTGATAAAAACAATAGTAAAATTAAATTCACTTTAAAACAAGGAAGCACAAGTGCACTACTTGATGGATTAGAAGAAGAAAAGTATGATTTAGTTCTTTGTTCCTATCAAGAAAATCGAAACAATATCAATTTTGTTCCTATCACAACTGAAGAATTAGTCGTTGTCGTATCAAAATTAAATCCATTGGCATTAAAAAATGAAATTGATTTGCAGGAACTACAGAATGAATATTTTATTTATTATAGTAAGCAAAGTGGATTAAGACCTTTGATTGATGATTTATTTCATTCCAACAATATTGAACCCAACATCATGTTTGAAGTTGAAGAAGACAGTGCCATCCTTGGTCTAGTTGATATTAACTATGGTGTAGCTGTTGTACCAAACATTCCCATGATTGATCATTTCCATTTAAAGAAGTTAAAAATCAAGAACCCACAAAAGAAACGTATTATTTATATGGCTACAGTAAAAAATAGATATGCACCTCCGGCTGTACATTCATTTTGTAACTTCATTATTCAAAACTCAAATATAGATTAAAGGAAGACATCATAAATTGATTTCTTCTTTTGTCTAATAAGTTTTCATATTGAATATAGTTTCTTAAGAAAGTAACATGCACATAAGTATACCAGGTCAACTCATTGAAACAATATGGATTTTTTCTTTTCTTTAATATAACATCAACCCAAACACATCTGTCTTCATGTTATCGAAGCCTCCTTTTAACTCTATCATTTCCTTTTTAACTTTGGTAACGTTAAAAGTGAAGTTTTTGCGTTAAATCATTTCAGGCATAATAAAAGGCAAAAACGTCAACAATTTCAGGTTTATGAAGTACGCTTTTGCCATAAATATTATATTAAATCAAGAAAAAAGCGTGAATTTCTTCTTTTAGTCCAATAATAAATTTTCATATTGAATATGATTTCTTAAAAAAGTAATGCCTGCTAAAGCAAGTGCACAGCCTAGTCCTGAATAAAAGAAGACAATAAAGATATCTGAAAAAATGCCCATAGCTCTAAAGCCAATACCTCCACCCATCATGCAAGCCATGATCATATAGGCTTTTAAATCAAAGAAGTACCAGAATGGACGTATTTCTTCATAGCCCATAATGCGTTTTGTATATTTTTTGTTCATCTTGATAAACATCATTCCAAATACATAAAATACAACAACTGTTAATATATATAAACTTTCATTCTTTCTGTCAACACTTATATTGAATCATGAATGTATTCGAAAAGTTTCTCATATACATTTATTGAATCAAGTACTTTTCAAACGCCTTTTCGGCATCCAAATTAAAATTGCGAAAGAATAATATTAACCAAACAAGAATAGCTACAATTGCGACATATGCACTTAAATAATAAGATAGAACAGATCCTATACATAGAATCACAAAATGGATAAAGCATTGATTGCGCATATCTCTAGAAATATATGCCTTGTCATACTTTTCTGGATGGTTCAATGTATTAAAGCCAGAAACATAATTTGCACCTTTTTCTTTTAATAGCGCAAATATAATGCTTAATATTAAAAACAATAAAGCTAGTATTGTGCATGTACAAAATCCAATATTCATAATAATCACCACTCTTATTATACTCTTTTGAAACCATTTTCTGCTTTTTACATTTATTTTCATTTAAGGGTTGCCAGTTTCAATGAAATGGTGTATCCTATGCATATGAACAATTCAAGACAATATTACTACTACTTTAAATAGCCCTGAAAAAAGCCATATGTATACGATGGTTATTTTTAAGTTTCAGGGCGTTACACAAAAGCATTTCTAATTCGAAATGCTTTTTTTCACATTTAAAGAGCTGTTCTAGAAAAGAGGAAATGATATGAAATACGGATTGATAGGTGAACACTTGGGGCATAGTTTCTCCAAACAAATTCAGACAAGAATTGCAGAGATTGTAAATGTAAAAGATTATGACTACCAATTAGTAGAATTAAATAAAGAAGAATTCAAAGAATTTATGGAAAAGAAAGATTTCAAAGGAATCAATGTGACTATTCCATATAAAAAAGATGTCATTCCTTACTTAGATGAAATGGATGAGAGTGCTAAAGCCATTGGTGCTGTCAATACAATCATCAATGTAGATGGCAAATTAAAAGGATTCAACACAGACTTTGGTGGATTCTTATATATGGTTAAAGCACACAACGTACATATGGAAGGCAAAAAAGTCTTGATTATTGGTAACGGTGGTGCTTGTGCAGCAGTTAAAGCCGTTTGTGAACATGAAAAAGCCAAAGACATTGTGATTGTATCAAGAAGTGCAGATCGTGGTGCCATTGGATATGATGAAATGTATACATCCCATTTAGATGCAGATATTGTCGTCAATACAAGTCCTGTTGGAATGTTTCCAAATATTGCGAATGCACCAATTGATGTAAGCTGGTTCCATAAATTAGAATGTGTATTAGATGTTGTATACAATCCCATTCTTACACGTTTATGTTTTGAAGCTCAAGAAGCCGATATCAAGCGTGTGATTGGTTTGGAGATGTTGATTGCGCAAGCCAAATATACATTTGAAATCTTTGAAAATATGTCTTTTGACGACTCTATCATTGATGAGATCAAAAAGGAGATGTTGAAAGATCGTTGTAACATCGTATTGATTGGTATGCCAAGTGCTGGTAAAACAACAATTGGTAAAATGCTTGAAGAAAAGCTTGGAAAAGAATTTTTCGACTTAGACGATATGATTATTGCCAAAGCCGGCAAAAGCATTCCAGAAATCTTCCAAGAATCTGGAGAAGCAGGATTTAGAGCGATTGAAACAGAAGTTGCGATTGAAGCGAGTAAAATGAACAATAAAATCATCGCAACTGGTGGTGGTGCCATTAAACATAAAGTCAATATGGACTTCTTACGTTTAAATGGAATCACGATCTTCATTGATCGCGATATCGATAAGTTAATTAGTTCCGATCCAAATAGACCTTTATCAAGTTCTAAACAAGCCCTTCAACAAATGCATAAAGAAAGATACCCATTGTACCAAAAATACGCAGCTTATGTAGCTGTCAACAATGCGAATATTGAAGAAACGGTAGACGATATCGTGAATGCCTATCACAGCATTTTAATTGATGCCGTTGCAGACTAGCGAGAAGGTTTATCTTCTCGTTTTCTTTTAAAAGGAGAAATCATATGGAAAATCAAGTTACTCAATTATTAAAAGCTATGGTAAAGCCAGACTATACAGCTTGTAGCTATGCCTTCATGCAAAATGGAAAAATTGTATGTGCCGATGCGATAGGTGTCATAGACAAAATCAACAATCAGCCCATCACAACAGATTGCACATTTAATGTATGTTCCATTTCTAAAATTTACTGCACTGTATGCATCATGCAGTTAGTGGATGAAGGATTGATTCAACTCGAAGATAAAGTTGCAGATATTCTTCCTGAATTCACAATGAAAGATGAAAGATATAAAGATATTACAGTACGTATGTGCTTAGATCATTCAAGTGGACTTCCTGGAACACAATGGAAACATTTTAGTGTAAGTACAACTTCTAAGTTTGACTACTATAGCGAAGTATTAAACTATTTTTCAAATAGCACTCTAAAGGCAGATTCAGGAACTTATAGCACCTATTGTAATGATGGTTTTACACTCGCTGAAATGGTTGTTTCAAAAGTTCGTAATATGCCTTATGAAGATGTTTTAAAGAAATATATTACAGAAAAGATTGACGCAAAAAGTACCAACACAACATATACAATCAATTCAGATTGTCCTTTAGTTTCTGAAGGTAAGAAACCAAAAGAATACTTCCCAATTCAAGGAGCTGGTGGTATCACTACTTCTATGATTGATTTATGCAAATTTGGTCAACTCTTTCTAGAACCTAATTCTATTATTAGTGAAAAGTCAAAAACTTTAATGGCTAAATCCTGGGGCACTACATTTCTTGAATCGGATCTAGGCGCCATTGATTTTGGCTTAGGCTGGGATCTAGTCAAACACCATGATCCAGACTATGATTTTGGTGATGGTGTTCTGGCAAAAGGTGGAAACAGTATGTTCTTTAGTTCAAGACTGATCATTGTTCCTAAATACAATGCCGTACTCGCATTCAGTGAAACACACGATTGTGGATTAGAAGTTCCGACAACTTTAATGCGCTTATTCAATACCTATTTAGAACCAAATACATATCCAGATTATTCAGGAATTTATGCCCATGCCTTTGGTTTACAAAAAATCACAACCATAAAATCAAGTATGGTTGTGCAAGACAAAACAGAAAAAGGCTGGATCATGAGTGATTTATTAAATTATTCCAATGGCAAATGGACCAACGAAAAAGGAAATCAAATCTTCTTTGAAGGGGATTATCTTTTAAAGACAACAAGAAATCGTACGGTTGCGTTTGCACAAAAAGCCAAAAAACAAGAACTCAACTCAGTCTGGAAATCCAGATTAAACAAGAAATATATTGTGTGTGATACAACTTATTATGATATTGTCACAAACCAGATGTTATGCAGTGTTGAATTTAATAGGACAGAAGATACACTATCATTGATTGTTCATGGTAATAAATCTGAACCAGTCGTATCTGAATTTCCAATTGAAGTAATCGATGATACACATGCCAAAAGCTATCTAAATACACCTTGTAATGGTTCTAGAGATCGTGTGGAACCTTATTTTGAAAACAATAGACTTTATTGTGCTAGCTACACCTATATTTGTGAGGATGATATCGAAGTGTATGATTCTCAATTGTTTGAAAAAGAAAATCAAGTCTACAAAATCAACAACACTTTAGAAGTCTTACCAACGATTTGTAAGAATCACCGAATTCTAGTATTAGATGCAAATGGAGATCTATACTATGATTCAATGGATGTCGAAGAATATAAACCTATTGAATCTGGATTTATCATCTTGGTTTAACCTTAACGTGGATGGAAGTAATATACTCCTCCACTTTTTTTGTTTCATGTATATCAATCAATAAAAATTCTAAGAATGGTCCTTCGATTTTATAATTGTGTTCTTGAATCCAATCTTTCATTTTATAAAAGATCTGATTTGTACGATCATACTGGCCTGAATACGTATATGTACAATACATGCCTTCATCTAGAATGAAATCGTGTTTTTCTTCTTGAGTTAAAATAAATACACTTGTATAGACGAATTCATCATTTTTATATTCGACTACACTGCCTGAATCCATGTTTCCTAGCACTGAAATATCTTCTTCCATCGATTCTGTAAGTTTTGTCAGTAAAAAATCGATTTTTTCATCTTGATCAATTTTTTCTTTTAAATACCGACAATATCTTTTGGGATATGCTTCAATTTTGCATGTATTAAAATCAATTTGTTTGGTACGATCCAAATCTTCAATACGTGTTTGAATGGAAGACAATGTAGATTGTAAATCTCGAATCTGTCTTTGAATCAGCTTTTCTTCTTCCTTTAAAAACGCAATCGTATTATTTACGCTTCGATTGTCTAAATATTCCTTAATTTGTGATGTATCATACCCTAGTTTTAAACAATCTCGAATAATATTTAAAATATAGATATCATTCAGTGTATATAATCGATAATTGGATTTTGAGCGCATTGGACAAATTAATCCTACTTCTTCATAGTATCTTAAAGAGTCTGTTTTAATATTGTATAATTTAGCGATTTCATTAATTTTATAATACTTTTTCATACCATCACCCTTGACCTTAGTATTATACCAAGGTTTACACTGTAATTGGTGATTTTATGTTGAAACAATATCTTAAGTTTGTCATACCATCCATATGTTCGATGGTTATCTTTAATCTATATACTTTAGTAGATGGTATATTTGTTGCCCACTACCAAGGCGACACGGCATTAGCTTCCATAAACGTAGCTAGTCCTTATGTAACGACGATCTTCTCAATCGGGGTATTATTTGCGATTGGATCAAGTACTGTCATGTCGATTTATCGTGGTGCGAATGAAAAAAGAAAAATGCATGAAGTATTCACAATGAATACCATCACAATTTCTTGTGTGGCTCTATGCATTGCGGTTTTATCTTTTATAAATTCGCATCATATTACAGAATTTTTAGGAGCCAATGAAGATGTATTTAACTATACAGATACCTACATAAAAGTATTATCCTGCTTCTCCTTCTTTTATATTGTATCTTATTGTTTTGAAGTTCTCTTAAAGGCCGATGGCTTTCCACAAAAATCCATTATAGGTATTTGTCTAGGAGCTGGAACCAACCTTGTTCTTGACCCATTATTTATGGGACCCTTGAATATGGGAATTAGTGGTGCTGCATTAGCTACAGGTTTATCTCAACTTGTAACTTTCTGCTTCTTCTTTTATCATTTTGCGTTTAGTCATAAATCACATTTCCATTTTGTGAAGGCAAACTATCCTTGGCATGAATATTCTAGAATTCTTTCATTAGGACTTCCCGATTGTATTTCTGAAATTTCTCCAGGCATAATGATTACAGTATTTAACTATCGGATCAATCAACTCCTTGGTACTAATGGACTCGTTACTTTTACCATCTTAATGTATATCTATAACTTAGTATTGATGGTGATGGTGGGAACCAGTCAAGGAACGCAGCCTTTGGTTAGCTACTACTATGGTCGAAGCGATAAAAAAGCCGTTTCAACTTTCCATAAATATGCACGTGTTTTAGTCTCTTGTGCTGGAGTTTTATTATTCTTAATTGTAGAAGTATTTGCACCAAATATTACGACTGCCTTTATTCCGGTAAATACAGAAAACTACTTTAATACCATTACGGCCCTACGCCAATTTAGCTTTGTCTTTTTAATTATGGGACATGTCGTGATCACTAGCGGCTACATGGTCGCTTTAGAAGAGTCTAGAAAAGCCTTTGTGCTTTCGATTTCTCGTGGTATTCTCTTTGTCTTATTATCTCTATTTGTTTGTACAACATTATTTAAGGAAAATGGAATTTGGATCAGTTGTACCGTTTCTGAAATCTTCTGTTTAGGTATTGCCCTTTATGATTTAAAAAAACAAAAGAAAATATAAAAAAAAACAGATATTCAGTCTGATTTTGAATATCTGTCTTTTCTAATATTAAATGCCTAAAAAAAAATGGCAGAACAAAGCAGCAAGTAATGCACCTACAAAAGGAGCAATTCCTGGAACTAATAGTCCATATTGCCAATCATTATTGGCTTTATTTTTAATAGGTAATAATTGGAAGGCCAAACGAGGTCCTAAATCACGAGCTTGATTCATCGCAAATCCAGTTGTTCCTCCAAGACCCATACCAACAGCCCATACAATAAGTCCAACACCAATAGGTAATTGTGTTTCATATTTTGTAGCAACAGCTAAAATGGCACTCAAGAAAACTGTTGTTGCAAGTGTTTCGACAAAGAAGTTTCTTGGCAAATTTCTGCAGTTTGGATTTGTAGAGAAAATATTACGAATGGCGATTGGATTTACATTTCCTTCGCTTTCTGTAAAGTGATCTTTATACATCACATAACAAATCAAAGCTCCTACAAGTGCGCCTAAAAATTCGGCAATAACGTATGGAATAAAGCTTGTCCATGGAAGCATGCCTAAAACACATTGTGCAAGTACCATGGCAGGATTCATGCATACGCCACCAAAAATGTATAGACAAACACTTATGCCAAATGCCCATGTTGTGATCGCAAAGATATGTCCGCTTCCGTGGTATTTTGTGTTTGTCAAAACTTCATCGCAGTGTACACCGACACCAAATAAAATCATAAGTCCTGTTGATAAAAATTCCGCAATTAAATTGTGTAACATAAATTCAAATTTCCTTCCTTACATATTTACAACGACACCCAAACCATCAGGAATGACGGCAACTTTGGCATCTTTTCCTTTTATTTCAAATGCTTTTTCTAAAGCTTCATCTACAGTTGTAGCTAGATCCATATGCATATCCTTCACAAGTTGAGGATCTACTAAATCGGAAACCAAAATAACTTTATGATGAGCTAGAATACGTGCACAGATTTGTGATGTCCATTGATCTGGAACGGTTTCTAGACGTGGAGTATGAATAGCTTTTTGTTCAAATTCTTCTGGATCTTTTACATCGGCAATATTGTGGTAGAATCCAATACCTCCATGTCCATCACGACAACCTGCAATCATAATGATAATGCCATCTGGATTTAATGTAGCTTCAGCAGCTGTCATACCTTTAATGGCTTGATAAATATTTTGATCCAAAGGATAACCACCATTCGTACTGATTGCGATATCGCAATTGACTTTATTTACACTTGCCAAAGAACGAACAAAATCACAACCTTTTTCATGTGCCTTTTCCATATCTCCGGCAAAAGATCCAATAATTTCATGATTTCCGTTTAATACAACATTGACAATGAAGGCAAGTTTTGCCGTTCTTGCAGCATAAACCATATCTTCATGAATTAAATTGTGCTGCAAATTTCCTGGACGTGATTTTTTATCATTAATAAATTCACCACTATGATTTGCCATGATTGTTTTATAAGAAGCAATGCCTGGCAATACAGATTTTCTTCCTCCAGAGAATCCTGCAAAGAAGTGGGCTTCAATAAAGCCTTCAGAAATCAATAAATCAGCTTCAGCTGCAACTTTGTTGATAATGCAGTCGCCTCCACTTGGTAATTGTCCAATTTTTACCATAGAAGAATCATCTGTTGATACGTGCATAACAATTTCTTCATTTTTTACAATTTCTTCACCATATTTTGCCACAAGTTCCTCGTGTGTACTTGGTCTATGAAATCCTGTCGCAACTAGAATACGAATACGTGCATCAGGTGATACACTACGAATTCTTCTTAAAAGAATAGGTGTAATAATTTTTGAAGGCACAGGACGCGTATGGTCTGAGCTAATAATGACAATATTTTTCTTGCCTTTGGCAAGTTCTTCTAAACTTTTGGATCCAATTGGATTGTTTAATGATTGTTCTACAATTTCATTTTCTGAAAGTGTAGTTTTATAATCGCTTTGTCTTCCTTCAAGGACACCAGCTAAGTTCTTATCTTCTAATTTGATTTTCATTTGGCCTTTATCATAAGGCACATTCATTTCAAACATTTTTATCTCTCCTTTTTTTTCAAAGACTAATATAATCCGAATTAAAAAATTGTGAAACCTCATTTCATGTTAACATTTGTTGTTTCGCAAAGTTTGGAGTATTGTTATAATCCAAAACTGGTAAAGGAGAGCGAATATGGACAATGAATACTTATTAAATTTTTTAAAAAAGAAAAATGTGCCTATTATACAGAAAAAAAGGCACACCTATTTAGCATATTATGGGCTTGAACAACAAGATACCTATGTGTTAAAAGAAGGGGTAATTAAGACAAGTATCATCCTGCATGATGGTCGTGAATTCAACATTTCTTATATCAATACACCTGATATTATTTCTTTATTAAAAGATGAAGTAAGTCAATATACATCGGCTCCATTTAATGTTCGTGTTGAAAGTGATGTGGCCACATTCTATAGAATTCCTCGAGTGTTATTTTGGAGTTATGTAAATCAAGATCAAAAATTACAAGATTATGTAAACGCATATTATCGAGAAAAATTAACGGAAGCTATTTTCCGCCAACAACTTATGATGATGAATGGAAAAACAGGTGCAATATGCTCCTTCTTATATCAATTAATCCATTTATTTGGTCGAAAAGTAGAGGCGGGTATTCTTATTGATTTTCAAATCACAAATGATGATATTGCAGGATTTTGTGGAATTTCCACTCGAAACAGTGTGAGTCGAATTCTTTGTGAGCTAAAAAAGGAAGGCGTCATTAAGATTGTAAATCAAAAAATATTAATTCTAGATATCGATTATTTAAAACAATATGTGCAATGCTAAATCTTAATCTGTCCATACATCCTTACCAAGTGTTTTTTAGAAGAAGAGGTATTTAATGATGAATAGTATCACCAAAAAACTAGTATCTTGCGCTTTATGCATCGCTTTAGGTGTATTACTTCCAATGGCATTTCATGTGATTCCAAATGCTGGAAGCATATTTTTACCAATGCACATTCCTGTATTAATTTGTGGATTATTTTGTGGCTGGCCATATGGTTTAGCATGTGGAATTATTACACCATTTCTTTCAAGTGTAACAACAGGTATGCCACCTGCAATGATGTTGCCACAAATGATGATTGAACTTGCGGTATATGGTTTAGTAGCTGGTTTATGTACACAATATATTTCAATGAAGAATGAAATGACAAAACTATATATGAGTTTGATCATTGCGATGCTTGCAGGAAGAATTGTGAATGGTTTAGTCAATACATGTATTCTTAGTACACAAGGATATACATTATCTGTATTTATGACAGCTAGCTTTATCACTTGTCTTCCAGGTATCATCCTTCAATTGATTGTCATTCCTGTTTTGGTTCGTATTTTAAATAGAAATATTTATAAACAACCAGAAAAAGTTTTAGCTTAATGACAAGAAAGACCGAATATTCAGATTTTAATCTGACATTCGGTCTTTTTTTCATCATTGCCTATCAAAATATTTCTTACCAGAATCTGGATTAAAATAGGTTCGAATATACCCATCCGTGGATACAACCACAAATTCATTGGTATTTTCTTTGTAGTATACATCATCTCCATCTTCTTTTTCTCTTTTATGTAAAGAATCTGGATCATTCACAACATCACTGGCACTCATTTCGTATTCTTTTGATGATGAAAATCCCATTTCTTTTCCATGTTTTTCATAGTGTGATTCTAATAAGTTGTCATTTCGAAAATGATATTCTTGATAATCAACGACAACTTGTTTTTGTTCCTTAATTTCACATCCCGTTGGAAGTACAAGTGAGAATATACAAAGGAATAAGAGCAAATATTTATTCATGATTTTTTTCATATTGTTTTTTGTACTCATTTAAACTTAGTTTATTGGCTCCACCTTTTAAATTTGGATCTTTATATTGTGCTTTATCATCTTCCCATCCACATACTGGACAGATTTCATAGCTTCCTGGTCCGGATTGAAATGTATATTTTCCACAAACGGGACACTTAAATGTTAATACTCTTGATAAGGTTGAAATCACTTTATCCATATCAATTGGCTTTGCGATATGTCCGTTCATTCCAATGGATAATGCTTTTTGTTTATCCTCTTCAAAGGCATTGGCCGTCATCGCCACAATTGGAATATCACTAAATTCACGAATCTTTTGTGTCGCTTGATAGCCATCCATATTTGGCATTTGAATGTCCATTAAAACTACATCGTATTCTTTTTCTTTGACTTGTTTTACACAAGCAATTCCATCATTTACGTGATCTACAATCAATCCATAGTCTGATAAAAGTGTCATCGCAATATCTGCATTTAAATCATTGTCTTCAGCAAGTAAAATGTGTTTTCCTTTAAGGTCTATAATATTCGTTTCTTGATTTTTTTCTAACTCACTTTCTTTGGCAATTTCAAAATGAAATTTCATTCGAGTTGTTGTCCCTTGATTGACTTGACTTGAAATCTCAATTGTACCATTCATTAATTCAACCAAAGATTTTACAATTGCTAAACCAAGCCCTGTACCTTTTACGCTCGTTTGCGTACCTGATTTTTCTCTAGAAAAGTCTTCAAAGGCATGTGGTAAATATGCTTCGCTCATTCCAATACCTGTATCTTGAATCATGCATTGAAACTGGCCAGATTCTCCTTCTTCTATTTGAATTAAAACCATACCTTCATCAGTATATTTAATGGAATTACCTATAATGTTCAATAATATTTCTTCAAGTTTAATTGGATCACAATAAATATATGGATGTTGAATTTTTGTCGTACATTGATACTCTAATCCTTTTTCATGAGCTAATTTTTCAAAGACAGAATTCAAAGAATCTAACACATCAAATATATTACATGCCTTTATATTTAATGTTTCTTTTCCACTCTCAATACGAGCCATTTCTAAAATAGAATTAATCAAATCTAAAAGAAATTTACTAGAAGAATGAATCTTGGATAGATAATCTTTTTCTTTTTCTGCATTTCCAATATTCTTTTCCATCAATTCCGTATATCCCATAATTGCGTTCATAGGTGTACGAATGTCGTGTGACATACTAAATAAGAAACGAGATTTGGCAGCACTTGCTTCTTGTGCTTTTTTTGCCTGCCATTCAATTTGACTTGCATACTCTAAATCTTTTCGATGGCGAATTTCAAATTGAGCAATGGCTGCCGTTACTAGAAAATCAATTAAAACACTCGCAATAACTAAGCTTCTTATTACATATGTATTGATCCAACCTTGTTTTGGCACAATTTCAAAATTCCATTTATTGTTGGGAAGCTTACATTTAATTAACAATGTATTTGAATCTATATTTTTTGAGCTTTGTGCAATTACTATCTTTTCCTTTGTACTACGATCTTTTTTCCAAATCACAAAATCATAAGATGCTTTTTTCAAATCACTTAAGTGAATTTCATCTAAAAATGCATCCCAATCAATGACTAAAATGGAAAATCCCCAGAACTTTTCATTCACATAGATGGGATCGTATAATAAAGCTCCTTTTCCACCTTGTTTTAAATCGTAAGGACCTTCTAATGTATATTTCCTTGTATCTTTTGCCAAAGTAGCAGCCTCTTTACGTTCATGTTCTGCCAACATATCCATGCCAATAGCTTTTTGATTTTCTTTGAAAGGATATACATTTTGAATAATTCCGTTTGGCGCAAGTTCAATTGTCTTAACAGCCGGATCATCTCCATATAATCTAGATGCGATAGATTGAAAATATGCATCATCTAATTCAATGCCCGATTCAATCGTTTTCTTTAGAAAATCCACTTTTTGTATATACGACTCAAGCTTTATTTCAACACGATCGATTGTTGAGTTTACTGTATATTCCGCTTTTAATTTTTCTTGTTGAATTACGCTGTTACGAATAAACAAACATACCACATTCGTGATAACAGAGATCAACACAAAACCAATCAGTATTCGACAAACTAAATATTTATTTTTCATGGTTTCATTATAAAACGAAAAGAGATGTGTGACAAAACAAATATCACACATCTTTGACGTTAAACTTTTCACTATAATGCGACTGCATAGCTTGCCAATCCATAAATAAAACATAGAAAACTCGACCAAAACGTTCGCTTTCCACAATCCTTCCTTGATCAAGTACAGGAATATAGGTTCCATCTTGTCTTCTTAATTGATAATGAATATAGTCGTCCATATTTCCACTTTCAATTTGATTCCAAATACTAGTTTCTACCGCTTTTTGTTGATCTTCACAAATTAAGTTTCTAAAACTTTTCTTTGTACCTTTAAATAATGCATCTAGATTTTCATATCCAGCCAAATCTAAAAATTCTTTATTGGCATAAAAGATTTCATCATCCTCTTTATCCGCACGATAGATCATAAAGGCTCCAGGTAAGTTTTCAGAAATATCATTTAACACAAATCCTAGTTGTTTGCGAACACCCGATTGAAATCCTTCTTGATAGGCTATGCATCCATTTTTACCATGAAGTTTTACTTCATAAAGAGCTGTGTCGGCACAACGCATGAGTTGAGATCTTTCAATCGCATTATTTGGATATTCGGCATATCCAAGTGAGATACTAAAAGAATATATTTGCCCTTTATACATAAATGTTTTTGGCGTTTTTGTGAATTCAATCAAAGATTCTTTCATTTCTTCCATTGTACAATTTGGTAAAAGAATACAGAATTCATCCCCTCCATTTCTACCAAGCAATGCAGAAGATGGAAAAAATTTTTGCATATTTTCAGCTAGGCTTATTAAAGCTTTATCCCCATAGGCATGTCCATACATGTCATTTATTAACTTGAAATCATCTACATCTAATAATACGGCCACGCAATGTTCTTTTGGATTTTTTGAAATCATCTTTTCGGCCATTTCATCAAATCCATATCGATTATAAAGCTTAGTCAGTCCATCTTTATTGGCTAGTTCTTTTAATTCAACTCTTCTTTCATCCAATAAGAATAAGACGATTGTAAGTCCAGTTAGTAGAAGAACTAAGGATAGTCCTCCAAAGAAAATTAAATATAAAGTTTTAGAGTTGCTCCATCCAGCTCTAGGCATGATTTGAAGTTTCCATTTTTCTTTTCCGACAGTCAAATCATAAGTGACTGGGCGAATCATTTTATCACAATTCGCATCAACCTCTACATATTTCTTATCTAAAACAGACGCTTCTCTTGAAAGTCGGTAATTATATTTAAATTTAGATAAAGCGTTTGTCGAATCCTCAAAAACTTCAGGAACACGCAAAACCGCAATTGTAAATCCCCAAAAATATTCTTGTCCATTTTTATCTTCTAGATAAATAGGATTACGAACAACAAGCCCAGAACCTCCTTGTTTCAATTTAATAGGGCCTTGGATAATGGTTATATTGTGATCTTTTGCGTAATTTGAAATTTCACCTCGATATGAATCCTTTAATAAATCAATTTTACCTGTTTCATTTCCTTCTTCAGGATAAATATCTGTTACCACTCCATTTGGTGCTAATTGCACACTTTGCACAGAATAAGACATTAAATTTTCGGCTATTTTGGAAAAATTTATGATTTGACCATTTCCATTTATTAACAACTGTTTTAAAGTATCTGTTATTTCAATTCCATTTTCAATATCATTTTCTATACGCTGACCATATGTCACTGCATTTAATTTTGCGATCGTACGCCTATCTTTTTGAATTTGAACATTTGTATTATATGTAAATACGCTCAATAGACATATTCCTACAAGAAATACAATCAACGGAACTATAGTCTTTTTCTTCACTTTCTTATACCTCGGTTATATTTTCCAATTTTATATTATAGCACAAGTCCTTATTAAGAACTGTAAGCTTTTTGTATAATATTTAAGGTGGTTTTGTGTTAAACAAAAAAGAGTGTATACAATTATTAAAACAAGATGTTACACCTGCACTTGGATGTACAGAACCTGTATGCGTGGCGTTATGCTTAGCTCATGCAGCTAAAGTATTAGATGAAGAAATTGTTTCAATCGATGTCGATGTGAATATTGGCATCTTTAAAAATGGAATGTCCGCCGGTATTCCTAACTTTGATCATGTGGGATTAAAATATGCGGCAAGTCTTGGTGCATTCTTAAAGAATCCAGAAAAAGGCTTAAAGCTCTTTGAAGATATTGATGATTCCCTAAAAGAAAAAGTATACAAATTTAAGCGGGTACAAGTCTATGTGGATTCCACTCAAACAAATCTTTATGTGAAATCAACCCTTCATACTCAAAATCAAACGAGTACTTGTATAATCAAGGATGAGCATACAAATGTTGTATATTTATCTAAGAACGATGAAACAAGAATAGATAATAAGAATAGTATAAATAATCACTTTTTAGAGATAAATAATTCTACTGACAATTTTGCGTGATTTTGACATTATTTTCAGTAGAATTGACATTTATGTATATAATCGATATTATTTTCAGTAGTATTGACATTTTTGCACGAATTTGAATATAATTTCAATAGGAGGATACACATATGATACTTAGAGAGAAATATTTATCAGAAATACGCCCGTTTTACGATAGTGATTTAATTAAAATCATTACGGGAGTCAGAAGATGTGGAAAATCCATCATTTTGGAACAAATCAATACTGAAATTTCAAAAAAATCATCAAATATAATTTATCTTGATTTTGAAGATCGTGCCGTTACATCTAATTTAACCTCATGGCAAGACATTGTAGACTATATTGACAGCAATCGTGATACAAATGAATTATGCCATGTTTTCTTAGATGAAATTCAAACAATTGATAATTGGTCTATCGCGTGTAAAACACTTCGAAAACATAATTGTTCATTATTTATCACCGGATCCAATTCCAAACTATTATCTCGTGAATTCACTAAAGAATTATCGGGTCGCTATGTCGCATTTCATATTCGTCCATTTGTATATAGAGAATTATATGAATATGGAAAAGAATTAAACAAAGAAATTTCTCTAACGGATTATTTAGTATGGGGAGGCTTTCCTAAACGAATTGAATTTAATTCTTTAGAAGCTCAAAAAAGATACTTGAATGATTTAGATGAAACCATTGTTTCGAATGATATAATCAATCGCTATAAAATTCGAAAATCCGAAGATTTTAAAAAGGTTGTTAATTTCATTTTAATATCAAATGCAAGAAATTATTCCGTAAAATCTATTTGCGATTATATGAATACGCATGGCACAAAATGCAGTATAAATACCATCAAGAAATGGATTGGCTATTTAGAAGAGGCTTATATTATTGAACCAATCAAACAATATTCTTCTAGAACAAAAACAGAATTGGAATATCCTACAAAAATTTATAATTGTGATGTTTCGTTAAATTCGATTCGTAAATTAAACAATCGTTATGATTTAACTCATAATCTAGAAAATATAATATACAATGAACTTTTATATATGGGATATAGTCTTACCGTCTATGACAATAAGGGAAAGGAAATTGATTTTCTAGCTCAAAAAGACAATCTAAAGTATTATATCCAAGTCGCATATAGTGTTGCCGAAGATAAGGCATATGAGCGTGAATTCAAAGCTTTTAATGGTGTTAGTCAAATAGATAAAAAAATCATCATCACAATGGATGATATTGATTATTCTACAAGTAATGTACAACATATTAAATTTAAAGACTTCTTATTCTTAGAAAATTTAAAATAGCGGACTGAAGTGAACCCCTAAAGTTGGACAAACTTAGGAGGTTCACTTTTTATATGAAATTAACTTATGAACAAAAGCTAAAAGCTTACAAAGATTGGAAAAGCAATCTTAAGTCACCGAGAACTATAGCTAAAGAATTACATGTGAAGCATTCGACAGTCGAATATTTTTTAAAGTCAGCTGATAGACATAGTACCATTTATTAATTATTATCGCCTTCACAAGATTTGTATAACTCAAAATAAAAGAAACATCAGCATCTGAATTCACTAATGTTTCTATCAATATATTTTTCACCACTCTTGTATCAATCATTCGCAAGTTTCCAACTTACTGCCTTTTCTCTAGAATCCACAAAGCGCTTATAGATACCCTCTTGTTTCATCAATTGATTGTGTGTTCCTTGTTGTACAATTCTTCCCTTATCTATCACAACTATTTGATCCGCGTTTCTGACGGTTTTTAATCTATGTGCAATCATAATAATTGTCTTTTCTTTTGTCAAAGCATCGATTGCTTCCATTAATTCCTTTTCATTTTCTGGATCCACATTGGCTGTTGCCTCATCCAAAATAATAATAGGTGCATCCTTCATAATGGCACGCGCAATGGAAATACGTTGTTTTTCACCACCAGAAAGAGTGGCTCCACCTTCACCAATAACTGTATTATATCCATCTGGCAATTGACTTATAAACTCATGGCAACAAGCTTTCTTAGCTGCCATTACAACTTGTTCATGAGTAGCTTCTTGATTGCCGAATTTAATATTATTTTCAATGGTATCCGCAAACAAATACACTCTTTGAAATACAAACGCAAAGTTATTCATCAAACTATTCATACTATAATCCTTTACATTTATACATCCAAGACTCACTTCACCTTCATCTACATCCCAAAATCTCGCAATCAAATTGCACAATGTAGATTTACCTCCTCCAGAAGGACCTACAATCGCTGTAGTTGTTTTTTCTGGAATCGACAAGGATACATCATCAATGATTTTTCGCTTATCATAAGAAAATGAAACATGATCCAATTGAATATCATGACTCTTGGGTTCTATTTCCCTTCCTTCAATATCCATCGTATTCAATGCAAGAATATCATTGGCTTTATCTACACAGACACTTACCACATGTAAAAGGGATGAATAATTTCCAGCTGTTTCTAAACTTGAATAAAGTATAAAAGCCGAAATGCTCATACCAATCGCATTCACCGCATTCATAATTCCATTCACATAAAAAACTGCACAACTAATAATGATAATTGTCCCTGTAATCTTTGTCACAATACCCTGAAGAAAATGATATGGTACAAATAAAAGTTCCATCCTTGTATTGATTTTAGTACACGCATCATTGGCATCATTCAATCGTTTCGCCTGTTTACCCAATAAGTTATAAGATTTTACTTCCGAAATACCTTGCACATATTCCATGATTTGATTCACAAGTTCTGTATCACACTGCACCTTTTGTTCCGAATCTTTTTTACCAGCTTTTTGCATAATTGAATTGATCACAAAAAATACAATGACACCTAATAACGATATCAATCCAATCCTTACATCAAAAATAAGGATCATACATATAATCATTGTAGTTTCTAAAATTCCCTGCATCGTAAGCATTACAACTCTTGATGCAACATCTCCAAGTACTTCCATTGTATTTGTCGTAACAGAAGCAATCTCACCAATACTATTTGAATTAAAATATCCCATTGGAAGATAACGAAGGTGTTCTGCAATCTTGATTCGCATAAATGCACTCGCATTATATCCACCTTCTGTCTGAAGTATAGACGAAATTCTTTTACAAATAACATCCACCACAATCGCAATAATCATAATGATCAATGACCCGAAAATATATTTACCCATTGATTTGCCTTCAATCAAGCCCATCAATATATACATAATAGCCGGTATTTTCATAGCTGAAGCAAGTGCTTCTACTAATCCAATTCCTATTGATAATTTGAATTTCTTACTGTTTTCTTCACCAGAAAATTTAAAGAATTTTGCCAAGATTTCAAACATATTATTCCCCCTCCTTTACTGTATCCTTCACAGAAATGTGTGCATTCCACATATCTTTATAAAGTGAACAAGACAAAAGAAGTTGTTCATGTTTTCCATGTGCTACTACATTTCCATCATTTACCACAAAGATTTGATCACTGTCTTTTATTGTAGAAAGCCTATGCGCAATCACAATCAATGTTTTTCCTTCTACAAGTTTAGCGATAGAATTTTGAAGAATTGCTTCATTTTCAGGATCCGTATACGCTGTAGCCTCATCTAAAATCACAATAGGTGCATCTTTTAACATGGCTCTAGCGATAGAAATACGTTGTCTTTCTCCTCCAGATAGATGACCACCAGCACCACCGACAATCGTATCAAAACCATTTTCCAACTGCATAATAAAGTCGTAACAACCACTCTTTTTTGTGACTTCAATTATATCTTCATCACTCGCATTGGGATTTCCTTGACGAATATTTTCACGAACCGTTTCATTAAACAAATAATTATCCTGTGCTACATATGCGATTTTTTGATTAAAGTCCATAAGAGACATTTGTTTGATATCTACACCACCAATTTTTATACTTCCAGAATTCACATCCCATAAAGACGCAATCAACTTTGCGATTGTTGACTTACCACTTCCAGAAGGACCCACAATCGCATTGACACTTCCAGCCTTACATTCCATATTTATACCATGAAGAATTTCTTTATCATGATAACCAAACTTAACATCTGATAGTTCGATCGAATTATCTTTTGGCACAGATGTACTTTTATATGGCCTATTTAACTCAGGCTGATCTAGAATTCCAACAATCTCGTCAACAATGACACCAATCTTTCCCAAATCATCAGTATAGGAAAAAGCTGTAATCAATGGTCCGGCAATCCCTAATGATAAAATGATGCATAAGATAAAATCCGGCATTGTAAGTGTGCCATTTTCAACATAATGAGCTCCAAAAGGAAGCACAGTCAATAATGTATAGGGAGTTATTGTCATCATGAGTGCATGATAAATAGAACACTTTTTCATCCAGGAAATAAAAGAATTGGCATAGGCCTTGGCAGCACTCGTAAATTTCGCATAAGAACTCTCTGTTTTTCCAAAAGCTTTAATGACTTCGATTCCATCAATATATTCAACGGCCGCATCATTTAAGTCTTTTGTTGCGTTTACCGTCTTCTCAAAGTTTGGTTTAAAATCAATCATCATCCCAAAATAAGACAAAAAACCGATAATAATGGGTAATAATGACCAAAGAGCCAGTCTATAGTCGATCGTAAAAAAGTAGATCAACACAACGACAGGTCCCATAAGATTTGAAGTAAATTCAGGAATAATATGTGCTAGCGTTGTTTCAATACTATCAATTCTTTCCACCATAATATTCTTAAATGTACCTGACGAAGTATCTTTCACATATCCTAGTGGCACTCGTGCTAGCTTTTCAAAACATGCCTTACGAATGTTTGAAAGCACAGTAAACGTAGCCTTATGCGAAAGAGTTGTTGAGAGTGAATGACAAAACTCGGCCACAATAAAGGAAATAGCTATGCATATTGAATTTTTTAGATATGTATTAAAATCTTTATTCCCCTCTAAAAACATCCTTACAATCGTTGCGATAAGAAAATAAGGAATGATTTTAAAAATCACATTACCCATTCCAAGTATGACACTCCATACATAATCCATTTTCTTTTGTCCAGCCCACTCTAGTATCCAACGCATTGTAGATTTCTTTTTTTCTTCCATACAAATACCCTCCTAATTATTAGTCATGACTAACTGCATTGTTATAAGTATAGGTGGCAATTGCCACCTTATTTAAATTGAATATTCCAAATTCTTTCCCAACCACCTGTATTAAATTCTTTTAATTGATGAACATTTTTCTTAGCTATCTCTTTATCCATATCGTGTTCAACTATTTGCAGTACAGATGAGAAAAAACCAGTATATATCATATGCATAAGACTTTCATCAACTTTTAGTAAATCCATTCCAGACTCCTTCATAATCTGCATATATTTCTTGGTTGCCTTCATTTCTTTATTCACCATGTTATGAATAAAAGCTTCATATTTCCCACTATCTCCACATTTAAACAACAATCTAAAATGATCATAATGCTCATAAATATAGTCAATCATCTGATTTGTTCCATCATTGGCTGCATTTGACATATTGTTTGTCTGATCATGAGCAGAAAGCTTTTCAAAATCATCTATTATTTCATCATATATTTCATATATATGCTCTATATACGGATCAATTAATGCATCAAAAAGCATTTCCTTGGTCGGATAATACTTATAAAAAGCTCCCGTAGTAAGACCAGCATCCTTCACGATACTTCTTAAAGAAGCGCCACTAAATCCATCTCTTAAGAAATGTTTGATGGCAGTATCCAATATTTTCTCTCTTGTTCTCTCAGTTTTTTCTGACATATAAATCTCCATTAAATAAAATATAACAGTGTTATATCACACTGTTATATTATTCTTATCCATAGAGATTTGTCAAGTATAGAAATTGAAATTTACTATTCCCCTATTACTTTGAAGCAGACTACTAAACCACAAATAAATAGTGTTATACAAACAATGAATGGAATTATTAAGTCTAATCCCAACAAACTACCTAAAACTCCAGTAATCCCGTTATAATCCCATTGATGAAGTGTTGCTGAGCACAAAATAGCTATTGAGCCAAGAAACCCCATAAGTTGCCAAGCAATGCCTAATATCATTTTTTTCACACAATCACACTCCCTTATTTTATCCAATTACATCCGTAATGGCCTTAACACCTTTACCTACAAAACTAATGACTTTCTCATTGAATACACTTCCATCTTTTAATATTTTGACATTCGCAAGACCTAGTTGATCATTCTTTTTAGGTTCTGTACTCCCTGAAAGTGTCATCCATTTAATTTGAATATCTTCTTTAGATAATTTTTGATTATAATCAACTGAATAATTTGTATTTTCAAAAACAGGAGAATTCGATTCAGCATAAACATAAACCTTATTCTTATCCTCTTGATAAACTTTAATTGTATAATGCACAATATCCTTTTTATTAGAAACATATTCCTTATTTGGAGATACACTTTCTTCATATACTTTAGAAAGATGACTTGTATCTGTTTCATTTTGAAATATAAAGAATAAGGATAAACATAAAACAATACTACTAACAGCTACAACAATCATTCTCTTTGATTTCATTTTTGACGCACTCTTTTTACATTTCGATTCATGAAATGTCTTCCTATATATCTATAGGCAAATCCTTTTAGCTTTGACATTTGTTGATGGTGTTCTTTTAGTAAATCATCCGGACAATCATATACACCAAAATCTTGTGTAATTCCTTCACTTTGAATATATGTAGAGTTACGATTAAAATCAATAGTAGGATTTCTAAAATCTTTTACTGCTACACCATATCCACAAAATGCACCTTTACAATTTGGAAATTGATTCTGTAATTTTTTAAGATATGTCTTGTCCAAAATAAAGCCTTCAAGTTCAATCCACTGATTCTCAAAATATATTTCCACCCAACTATGAAAGATATTTGGAGGTGCACTCCAATACACTAACCCTGTCATGGCTCCTTTTTGAAGTCTTTTATCAATTGTGAAACCATGAATTCTACATGAAATCTGACAAGCTCGTAAAAGAGCCATAAATAAAGTTCCTTTTGTATTACATTGACCATATCCATCTAATAGAACTTTTGATGCACATATTGCATCATCCTCGTTGTACCCAAACAAAATATCGTCTCGAACAAAATTATATATTTCCTTAATTCTTTCAAATTCATCTAATTTCTTCCACTGCTTCTTTTGAATCAGGTTTTGAATAATAGGATTTGAATAATCAAGCATTTCTGTTTCTCTAAGATACTTATCCATCATTTTTCACTTATCCTTAACATTCTAATAATTATGAACCTGCTTATATTTATATTCTTCAAAATATAAGAGACTTTGAAACAGGATCTACTAAAATGTTTTTCTTAGCTTCATCATTTGAAGCAAGTCAATATTAATCTCTACAACAAAGCATTTATCTGATTCCTTCTTTCAAAATGTCAACTCAGGTAATTGATCTGTCTTAATAATCATTTCTAACATTCTGGCAAATCCATCTGGATACCGAATTTGATACTCCATATGGTTCAATCCCTCAAAAACCGGAAAGTTGCCATATTTATAGGCTTGCATCACTGCATTTCGATATTTAAAATGATCTTCTCTACTTCCAAATTCCCAGAATGTATGTTTTTGTAGCTCTTCTGATAATTTTGGAAATGGCTTATCTTCTAGACTATCATCCATCTGTTTTCTCAAATTTGTATATGACAAATTCTTTCCTGCTTCAATAAAATAAGGCTTAATATTATCATCGTCACACCACATAATTTTCTTCAATGTTTTCCCATTTGTCCAATACAAACTTTTCATGGCCACATATAAAAATGGAACCATAATTCTACGTGTTATCATACCAATCTGTGCAAATTGACCACCATCAAAGAATATATGCTTAACCGGTATTTTTGTATCTGTTAGAAATACCATCGCAAGATCTGCACCAATCGAAGATGCTACTACTAGTTCAATCTCTTTGATCCCATGATCACTTAAAAATCGTTTAATCTGTTGTATCTCATCACTTTTACCTAGATACTTTTGATTTGAACAATAAACAGTAGATGTTGGCATAACACAATAATATTTATCTGACAGTTTTTCGGCAATTGGCATACTGCTTTCTCCAGTTACACCCATCGCATGAAAAAATAAAATCACAGGATTCAATTCATTTCCAATTGTTTGAAACAACATAATCTCACCTTCTATCCATACATTATTTTGTGCAACAAAAATATACCATCGATCCATCTATGTGAAGATCTATTTGTTTGTACATCTCTTTTAGAATATTTCTAAGTTCTTCCTCCGTTTGAAATGGTGGGGTGAACCATCCTTTCTTAGAAAGAATATGATTCACAAGCCAATCTGTTCTTTTAGATTTACCCCTAATATAAAAACATCCTATAAAGGTACCACCTGGTTTTAAAACTCGCCACGTTTCTTGAAATGCCTTTTTCTTATCTGGAAAAGCATGAAATCCATTCATAGAAACCACAATATCATAGGATTCAGCATTCATTTTTAAATTGGATACATCCCCCTGAATACATTTAATATGTGTATACCCATCAAATCTTTTCTTAGCTTGTTCAAGCATATCCATACTGTAATCAAGACAAATAATATGCGCATCTTTTAAAGCTATCCACTTATGTTGGGTAAATACAGCTGTTCAAACTGGAACATCTAGAAGATTACCTGAAAAATCATTTGGAATATATGATAATACTTTCTGTGCTATATCATTATCATTAGTACCATTCCAAAATAATTTAATATACAACTTACTGAAAATATTTCCCTGTGTCAAAACATCATCATAAATATTCTTTGATGATTCATACGCATTTTGTATTTTATCCGCCATATCCAACTTCACCTTTTTTCCATTCTTCAATCGCATTCCTAATACGAACATCAATATCTATGCGTGTTTCAAGGCATTCCTTTGGATGTTTTCTTGCGGATTGAAACGCAAATTTCACAAAGCTTGCTGAACCAATTGGAAGCATCATCTTTAACATGCTTTCCGGAAAAACAAAATGAGTCCCATATTTATACACAACAGCTTCTAACTTGCATATATGTTCTCGTTCTTCCATGCGACGAATGTATTTTGCAGCATCCCACAACACATCATCTTCAGCACCAATCAACAATAGTTTTCCATAAATCTTTTCAATCTTGATTTTTTCTTCTTCTAAAATCGGATGAACGGCTTCTGAATCATAAAACAACTTTCTAGAATTGATCATATCACCTGTTCGCTTTGTTTCTTGTTCAATCACATGCCAATATTGAGGATGTTTATAACAAAATGGCATATATGGAAGCGGTTTTTCTCTATATGAAAATAGTGATTCACCTTCGATTGGCCATTCTTTACAACCATCTTTTTTGCCTTGCATAAAGCCTTGCCAAATAAAATCACTTGGAGTTAAGCCAATTGTCAAAGTGATATCTTCAAAATAAGAAGCTGCCGTAAGTGCTAGTGTTCCTGTAGTGGATGCACCCACAATTCCAACCTTCTTGTTTCCATGTACTTTTAGCCATCTTATCGCATTCTCTATTCGTTCTAAAGGATAATTATGATGTCCATAATCTTTTTTTGCGGGTGACATAGTCATTACATTTAATCCAAGTTTATGTAACCATTTTACAGATGTACGGGCTAAATAATCCTGGGAATCATCACCAATCATGGCAATCATCGCACAATCTGAATCCGTTTTGCATTTCCAATAGTCACCATAAAATCCGTCTGTGTGTACTTCAAAATGAATTTTCTTCATCCGTATTAACCCCTATTCTTCAAAACTATAATTTTATTTGAAATATTTCGAACCAATGGAATCCATCCAAACAAATGATAAACAGGATGCAATTCTTTCATACCTTCAATCAAACTAACTTCCTTTTCAAAAATAAATTCTGGTAAAATCTTTTGTAGTTCATTTCCATTCTTTACACCCCATAAAAATTTAGCATTACTTTGATCTATCGACTTTTCTTTCATATGCTTTACTACAAAAGGCGACATAGTTTCGACAAGAACAGTTACTTTTTTAAAGGATTTTTCAATAATAGAAAACATCTTCTGCACTTCTTTTTCATCTAAATACATAGTTAACCCTTCAATGATCACTAGAATATCTTCTCCATGATACTCAATATCATGGATATAAGAATCATCCATAGCTGATTTTGCGATTTGATACATTGGCCCTGTTTCAGTAAGAAACTGTTCCCTTATCTTCATAGTTTGAGGCAAGTCAAGATTATACCAACGAAGATATTTACCTTTCATTCTGTAACAACGAGTATCCAATCCACATGCAATATTTACTACAACTGCATTTGTATGAACATTTAAATATTGTTCGACCATACGATCCAATACAATCGTTCTTGCGATAACACCACTACTCATAGCACTATCTTTATCAGCTTTAGAAAAATCATAATCTATATTTTCAACAATATGTACGGCAATATCATCCTTGATTTTTGCATTTTGACTATTCGTTTCTTTTGCTCTAGCATATAAAGTCTGAAGCATTGTCTCTGAAACACCTGTAATATCTATTTTTGATTTCATAATCCAACATCTCCAATTACAACATTTCTTACTTCTTCTATCCACTTGTCAGGATGGCAACAAAACATTTCTTCATGCTGCATATTAAATCTATGAATATCTGGATTCTTAAAATATGTATAGTATCTCTTTTCATATTTTTTACCCATTTTTGTCGCATAAAATACGTGAATTTTTGTGTTTGGCACATCCATATTGTGTTGAACTTTTGTCACTAAATCCGAATAGAACTGATTATAAATACTCTTCTTTGTGATCCAAGAACCACCTAAACCAAACATATCTAAAAATCCATTCACAAATTTCTTCTTCGAATCATCCATTTGTGCAATCTTTTTCTCCATAAGTTTTGGAAGCGTTCCTGTATGCACCATTTTATACATAATAGGCGTTACTATAGATGCCTGAATTGTAGCCATCACCTTTCCAGCCTCATCCATATCACTACTTCCAATAATGCCATGATCCATATGAATTCTTTTTCTTTGAATCAACAAAGAAACAAAACTGCCTCCAAGTGAACAGCCATAAGCGGCTTTAATTCTTCCGCCATAATGATCTATAATTTCTTGTTCAATCTTTTCACACTCTTCTTCCATCGAATGAAATTGAGTATTCTCATTTGGATCAAAGCCATCATAAGAAACAACCACCGTATAAAAATATACATGTAATCCTTCTAACACATGATCAAAACTACTATATAAGCAACAAGTGCCCGGAAACAAAAAGATGACTGGTTTACTTTGATCTCCACTTTTATAAAACTTCATAATTAACCCTTAAAATGTTAGATAAAACTAACTTTTTCTTAGCTTCAGTTTACCACTGCAATTAACGACACGCAAGAACAATATGTAGTACAAAAGAAAATACAACTCCTCTTAAGAATTGTCCAATATATGATTTATTTATTCCTTCAATAAATTATAGTATCATTTGTTGATATAGAAAAAGAGTAGAAGCTGTATCACACAATACAATCTCTACTCTAGTTTTGTAATTATCTTATTTCTTAATCAACCTTATCATCAAACAATGCTTTTAGAACCATGTTCCACTTTAACTACATAGCACTGTTTCTTATAGAAAGATATTCCATAGCCAATTACATTTTCATATTTTTTAAATTTATGTTCTTCAAGATATTTTTGTTCGACAATTTGTCTTGCTCCTTCTTTAGCATCATCAATCAGATCATCTTCACTTATTGAATGTTTACACTCAATAAGCACCACTGTTCCAAGTATGTTTTCTGGTAAAACGCATACATCAAATCTACCATTTCCGGATTCTCTATTGGATACTACCTCATAATCATTCAACAATCCTACTAGAAATCCATGATAAAAGGATTCTTGATTATCAAAATAACTAATACTTCTTAATAGTATATCATTTAGCAATAGATTTACTTTTTTTGCATCTCCATCCACAAATTCTTGATACAATTCACCTTTTCTACTTGTTGTATAATCTTCAAAATATGACATGAAGGATTGTTTATAGATTTCATAAACCTCCTTATTTGGGATAACCAATTCGTATTGATTTTCTCCCCTATCTTTAATGACCTTTAAATAGCCAGTTAGTAATAAAAAGCTATAAATATTATTGATATTATCCATTTCACGATACGTAAGTTCAGGCTTGATATATTTAATAAGGGATTGACCATTCATTAATAAATCAAACTCCTTGCGTAATTTTTTATCCCCATTTTGAATATACTTAACAACAAGATCATTACCACTGGTGTTTGCCCAAAATGAAATTGGTTTAAAAGACACATCTTGCGTTATATTTTTAACATACATAAGTGTACTCCATGGATTACAAATTTCTTTATTGCCAAATTGATATCCATCATACCATTCTTTTACTTCATCCATCTTTTCTGATAGATTGTAATCTTTTAACAACTGTTTAACTTCCAATTCAGTAAATCCAAAAAATTCACTACTAATATTATTTAAAACAGAATAAGCAGTAAAATTATTCAACCCTGTAAAAATACTTTCCTTAGAAATACGAAGACATCCGGTCATAACACCTTTTTCTAAAGCATCATTCGTTTTAAGTGCTGAAGAAAAAACGCTTCTTAAAAACTCAACCATTTCTTCATAATAATTATTTTGATAGGCAGCCTGTAAAGGAACATCATATTCATCGATTAAAACAATGACTTTTTGTTGATAATAAGCATATAACGCATTTGTTATGACTCTCAATGAAATTTTCAAATCTTCAACACAAGATGAACGATTATGCAATTTATTTAAAATATCTTTAGTTGTATCCGACAATTGATCCGAAGATAATATTTCTAAGTTTTTTTCTAACAATTCATATATTACATTTGAAAAAGATGAAATTTGCGCATCAAAAGTTAAGCTTTTCATTTCCTTTAAAGAAATAAAAATCGTTGGATATTTATTTTGATGCTTTAAAGCATCCTTATTCTTCGAAATATTTAAGCCATCAAATAGATACGAGTTTTCCCTTTCTTTGATTGAAAAGAAATAATAAAGCATCGACATATTTAGTGTTTTACCAAATCTTCGAGGTCTTGTATACAAAACAACTTGTTCACTTAATACATTCTCAATGAAATTTGTCTTATCCACATAATACGCACTTTTATCAATCATAGTTTTGAAATTTTCAATTCCCGTCGGTAACAATTTCATTCTATCAATTCCTTTCACAGTTATTATACTTTATATTATTAACTTTTTCTTCAATTCCTCATAAGATTTTAAAATTCATGTAACTAAAAAAAACAACTTCCTTTATCAGGGTATCCAAATTTTCTAGGGGTCTATGAAATGCAATTATTTTCATTCCTGATTCATTCTCTTTTTTTATATCTGATATAACCGTTTATAATTATTTCGTTATGTTCATTGTTTTCAACCAGGAGGTATTCCGATTTGTATTTCAGTTTGCTTTAAAAATGGGCAATCCATATTTCAGGACTCCCCATACATCATCGTACTAATTATGTGAATTTTTCTTGCTTGCACTGAAATCATTAGCTCTAATGGCTTACTATATTTCTCTATTCTCATCTTTTCTTATACAATACAAGTTCCGGATTTTTACCGTCTTCTTCATAAGTGCAAATAAGAATAAAATCCATATCTGCAACAACGCCGAAACATCTATCGCCGCCGTATTCACATTCAAGCTGATTGCCTAGATATGTCTTCGCGTCATTCAAAAGCTTAACTGCTTGCCCATTCGGAAGCTGGTACTCAAGATTCACGTACTTTCCCACAAGGGCATTCAGTTTTTCCACCTTTGGCATTCCGTCAACATTCAATTCGTTAATTTCATTGATTAGCTTTTTCTTGAATTCCTCAAATTGACCATTATCACTAAGCTCATCATATTTCTTCCAGTAATCCAAAGTAGGAAGCAGCTCTTTCATATAAGAACGGGCTTGTTCCTCCGTGAAATTCTCGCTTACCATATTTTTAACACAAACTTCAATCAAATCGTCCATATCATTATAAGTATATGTTCCATCAGCATAACACCACTTACAATAGTCCTCATTAAAAGAACCATCGTGATTATGCCCGATAATATTATCATCTTCAAGCGGCATTCCGCAGCATTGACAAACAAGCTTTCTCGGTGAGCCTAAAAGTGTATTTATGGAAACATCGAATACTTTTGACAGCAATTTCAATGTTTCCGTATT
>ERZ1034920.198-NODE-198-length-49271-cov-5.986651_pt1 | contig 49271 bp, 31 predicted proteins | sample MGYA00520688_ERZ1034920 | MGnify/ENA primary metagenome ERZ1034920 (study PRJEB33766, sample SAMN09781785) | gut metagenome | biome: gut microbiome | host: Homo sapiens | place: Madagascar | study: EMG produced TPA metagenomics assembly of the PRJNA485056 data set... | reverse complement strand
AAGGACGGCCGTCGCCGAGACATCCAGGCAATTCTGCCCTTGCGCGGCAAGATTTTGAACGTGGAGCGCGTGGGTGACCACCGCGCCTTCTCCAGCGACACCATCCAGGCACTCATCACCGCCATCGGCACGGGAGTGACCAACGCGTCCGGCGACGGCGGGGACTTCGACATCTCCAAGGCGCGCTACCACAAAATCATCATCATGACCGATGCAGACGTCGACGGCGCGCACATCCGCATCCTGCTGCTGACGTTCTTCTACAAGTACATGCGCCCGCTCATCGACGCCGGCTACGTCTATGCCGCCTGCCCGCCCATCTTTGGCATCAAGGTGCGTAAGAAGATCTACTACGTCTACCCCAACGGCAGGGAGCCCGAGGAGGACATCCTGCGCCGCAAGATCCGCGAGCTGGGCTTTGACTACGACGATGACGAGGAGGTCGAGGACTCCTCCAACGGCAAGGTCAAGAAGAAGAAGCGCCCGTACACCGTCCAGCGCTACAAGGGCCTGGGCGAGATGGACCCCAAGCAGCTGGCCTCCACCACCATGGACCCGCGCACCCGCATCCTGCAGCGCGTGACCATCGACGACGCCTCCGCCGCAGAGCGAGCCGTGCGCGAGCTCATGGGCAACCAGGTGGAGTACCGCCGCGAGTACATCGAGCGCCACGCCCACGACGCGCGCTTCCTTGACGCGTAACTGACGGACGGGCCGCATGGCCCCGCACCTTTCGGGCGAGAAGGGCACGCTCTTCTCGCCAGCAGAAACGCCACCTAGAGAAAGGCCTTACGTGGCAGACGACAACATCAACAACGGCAGCTCCGACGAGCAGCTTCCCGAGGACCTGAGGCGGCTTCTGGATCGTGCCCAGGCCGACGACTCCGGCGAGGACGTCTACGACCCCGACGCCGAGGGCGAGGACGCCGAGGAAGATGACGACGACGGCGAGCTCGAGGAGGAGTTCGGCGACGGCGGCCGCGGCGTGGACACCGGCGAGACGGACGAGCACGGCGGCACCCTGCAGATCTCCGAGTTCGGCCACGAGATGCGCCAGTCGTTCATCGAGTACTCCATGTCCGTCATCACGGCGCGCGCCCTGCCGGACGTGCGCGACGGCCTGAAGCCCGTCCACAGGCGCATCCTGTACGCCATGAACGAGTCCGGCATCTTCCCCAACCGCCCGCACAAGAAGAGTGCGTGGACGGTCGGCGAGGTCATCGGCAAGTACCACCCGCACGGTGACTTCGCCGTCTACGAGGCCATGGTCCGCCTGGCCCAGTGGTTCTCCGTCCGCACCCCGCTGGTGGACGGCCACGGCAACTTTGGCAACATCGACGGCGACGGCGCCGCCGCAATGCGTTACACCGAGTCCCGCCTGGCCAAGCCCGCCATGGAGCTGCTGCGCGACCTGCAGAAGGACACCGTGGACTGGCAGCCCAACTACGACGAGTCCCTCCAGGAGCCGCAGGTCCTGCCCGCGCGCTTCCCCAACCTGCTGGTCAACGGCTCCTCGGGCATCGCCGTCGGCATGGCCACCAACATCCCGCCGCACAACCTGGGCGAGGCCGTCGAGGCCACGTGCATGCTCATCGACAACCCGGACGCCACCACAGATGAGCTCATGACCGTCATGCCTGGCCCGGACTTCCCGACCGGCGCCGTCATCATGGGCACCGACGGCATCCGCGAGGCCTACGAGACCGGCCGCGGCTCCATCACCGTGCGTGCCAAGGCCCACGTGGAGACCACCAAGACCGGCCGCAGCCGCCTGGTGTTCACCGAGATCCCGTACCAGGTCAACAAGGGCGCCCTGCAGGAGAAGATTGCCCAGCTGGTCAACGAGAAGCGCATCGAGGGCGTCTCCGACATGCGCGACGAGTCCAACCAGAAGGGCATCCGCCTGGTCATCGAGCTCAAGAAGGACATCATCCCGCAGGTCGTGCTCAACAACCTGTACAAGTTCACGCAGCTCCAGACCACCTTCGGCGTCAACAACCTGGCACTTGTCCACGGCGTGCCCAAGTGCCTCTCCCTGCGCGAGATCCTGCAGAACTACATCGAGCACCAGGTCGAGGTCGTCACCCGTCGCACCCGCTTTGACCTCAAGAAGGCCCAGGCCCGCGCGCACATCCTCGAGGGCTACCTCATGGCCCTCGACAACATCGACGAGGTCATCCACATCATCCGCTCCAGCCGCACCGACGCCGAGGCCTCCCAGCGCCTCATCGAGCGCTTCGGGTTCTCCGTGGAGCAGACCACGGCCATCCTCGAGATGCGTCTGCGCCGCCTGACCGGCCTCTCCCGCGACCAGATTGAGGAGGAGCTGGCGGGCCTGCGCCGCGCCATCGCCTACTACGAGGACCTTCTCGCCAACCCCGAGAAGATCCTGGCGGTCATCAAGGACGAGATGCGCGAGATCAGCCGCAAGTTCTCCGACAAGCGCCGCACCGAGATCTCCACCGAGGGCACCAAGGAGCTCAACGTGGAGGACCTCATCGCCGACGAGGACATGGTGGTCACGGTCACCCACGCCGGCTACGTCAAGCGCACGCCGGTTGCCACCTACCGCAGCCAGAAGCGCGGCGGCAAGGGCGTCCAGGGCGTCAACCTCAAGGACGAGGACTTCGTGGAGGAGCTCTTTGTTGCCTCCACCCATGACTACGTGCTGTTCTTCTCCAACAAGGGCAAGGTCTACCGCCTGAAGGTCCACGAGCTGCCCATCGGGGCCCGCACCGCCCGCGGCAGCGCCATCGTGAACCTCGTGCCGTTTGCCGATGGCGAGAAGATAGCCGCCGTCATCACGTGTCGCTCCTTCCCCGAGGACGAGTACCTGATGTTTGCGACCACGTCCGGCACCGTGAAGAAGACCTCCATGAGCGCCTACGATCGCACCCGCCGCGACGGCATCATCGCCATCAAGCTGCGCTCCGACGACGAGCTGGTCAACGTCCGCCGCGTCAAGGAGGGAGAGAAGGTCATGCTCGTCTCCACGGACGGCAAGGCCATCATGTTCCCCGAGAGCGACGTGCGCCCGATGGGTCGCGATACCTCCGGCGTCCGCGGCATCACCCTCAAGGGCGATGCCAAGATGCTGGGCATGGAGATTACCAACGGCAACGGTGACCTCTTCGTCATCACCGAGAAGGGCTACGGCAAGCGCACGCCGGTCTCCGAGTACCCGGAGCACAAGCGCGGCGGCCAGGGCGTCTACACCATCACGATGACGGTGAAGAAGGGCAATCTGGTTGCGTGTCGCATCGTGGGCCCGCAGCACGAGCTGATGATCATGTCCAACGAGGGCGTCATCATCCGCGTGAAGGTCAAGGACATCAGCCGCCTTGGTCGCTCCACGCAGGGCGTGAAGATCATGAACATGGCGGACAAGGACAGCGTGTCCACCATCGCCCGCATGGCAGTCCGCACGAAGAAGGCCGCCAAGGCCGATGGCGGCCAGGGTGCTCTTGACCTGGCCTCTGCCGGCGCCGCCGATGCTGACGAGGAAGAGCCCGTCGACCTTGGCGACGGCGAGGAGCTGTCCGAGGACCTTCTCGACGGCGACGAGGAGTAACGAGGCAGACATAGAGCCGCTCTAGCAGAGGAGGCCCTCCCGAGTCGGGAGGGCCTCCTCTTTGCGTGACTGACGTTAGGGTTGACAAAGGGACAGTCCCTTTGTCAACCCTCAGGCCTGGGCGTCTGTGTTGCCGTCGGTGGGAACGTTAAAGTCCTCGGGGGAGAGGTTCTCGACAAACTGGTGGAACTCGGCCAACTCGGCCTCCTGCTCGTCCTTCTCCACCGCGGCAAAGTCCGGGAGCGCGGCTGTGGTGAGGACGGACTCCTCGGCATAGACCGGGGCGCCCGTGCGCACGGCCAGGGCGATGGCGTCGGAGGGGCGGGCGTCCAGGTACTCGTGGCTGCCGTCTGCGGCGACAAGCTCCACCTGGGCGTAGAACGTGGTGCCGCTGACCGACGTCACGCGGGCGCTGGCGACCTTTCCGCCGAGCGCCGCCACGGCGTTGACCAGAAGGTCGTGCGTCATGGGCCTGCCGCCCCCGGGGCGCTCCACGCCCATGCTGATGGCCGACGCCTCGACCGTTCCGATGCGAATGGGCAGCTTGATGGCGCCCTCGCCGGTCTTGCGCTCCTGCGGGCAGAGGACCACCAGGGAGGCGACGGGGCCTCCGCCGATGACGACCGACTTTATGTCCATCCTTCTGAGTGACAAGAAAACCTCCTGAAGCGTCTGTTGCGGTGGTAATCCTACCCGCAAACGGGGACGGGGTTAAGGGAATTTGGGCTGCCGAAAAGTTTTCTCAAAAAAGTTGTTGACGAGGGGTAGGGGTGCGCGTAATATAACTTCTTGCGTTGGGCCTGTAGCTCAGTTGGTCAGAGCGTCCGGCTGATAACCGGGAGGTCACAAGTTCGAACCTTGTCAGGCCCACCAACTTTTTCTGACAATAGTCGCCCCAGTGTTAGCCGAGTCGCCGCTGGGGCGATTATTATGTAAGTCAGAGAAAGAACTTGGGGACATAGCTCAGCTGGGAGAGCGCGGGCTTTGCAAGCCTGAGGTCGTGGGTTCGAACCCCATTGTCTCCACCAAGACAGCACAGCCGCCGGGGTTCTCCTTGGCGGCTTTTTTTCAACCTCCCCCCCCTCACGTCTCTTCTGCCCACCGCCGTGTGGTATAACGACAAATGTCTGTGAGACGCGGGTATGTCGTAGTGGCACTGTCGGTTTGGCCCCGCCCTCGTTTTGCGATACCCAATCAGTGTTGGGACAACTGTCGCTTTTTTGTTGTCCCCCCACCCCAAATACTATGGGGGACGAAAAGGGGAGAGGAGGTCCAGGATGAGCGAGACTAGCAAGTCCCATCGTGCCGACTGTCCCCATGCCGCTTCCTGGCCCCTCTTGATTGAGACGGCGGCGTTTGCGCTCTACTTCTTCACCTGGAAGCTCTGCATGGCCGTGACGCTTGCCCGTGCGCCTCGTTTGGCGGAGGTTGGTGTCCTTGGCTCTGCATACGCGCTCCTGCTGGCTTTCACAGGCCTTGGCTATGTCCTGTTCTGGGTTGCCCACTCCTATCTGTCCAGCCCAAAAGAGAAGGAGAGCTTAGCGGCAGTCGTCCTCGCGCTCTGCTTCGGCGGCGCCTTCGTGATGATGGCCACCCAACGCATCGAGATCCTTCTCGCTGCGAGTTGCGTGACAATCCTCGCGCTCGGCTGCATCGGCGGAGGCATTCACTACGGTTTTAGCCTGGTGTCTTATGGCAGCGAATTCTCTGGCAGGGCCCTCGGAATTGGGATGGGAGTGTCTTCCCTGCTTCAATATGTTGTCGAGGCGATGGGGCTGACACCCGTTGTGTTTGTCATCTGCGTGGTCCTGAGTTTGTTTGCCATCATGTGGCTCGCCACGCGCCCAGCCAAGAGGTGGGGCCGTGAGCAAGATCCCGCCGCGAAGCAGGCTCCCGTCGTGGGAAGGCGCCCTATCACCATCCTCGTGGTCGCCGCGGTTGCCATGACCCTCGACTACGGCCTTCTTGATAGCGTCCTCGTCTGGAAGTATGCGAGTGGCGAGATCCTCACCGCGGGCCTGTCTAAGATTGTCAATGCGCTGTTCCTTCCACTTGTGGGTGTGCTCTTTGACCTAAAGAAGGGTAATCTCAGGTCCCTCATCACGGTATGCGCGATGTTTCTCATCGCCGTGGCAACGTCCGCCGCCGAGGAGGATGAGTGGGTGGGCGTGGCCACCGTCATGGCGGGGGTCTACGGCGCCTTCTACGTCATGTATCTCAGCGCAAGCTTCATGAGGATCGCGCCCGATACGTCGCGCCCGGAGGTCATCGCGAGCGTGGGCAGAGCCGTCAGCTGTTTCGTGGGAGCCATTGGAGCGTTGTTCGCGTGGCCTTTCTTCGAGTCGTGCGGCGTGGTGGCGACGGTGGGCGTGTCGTGTCTGTTGTCGATTGGCTGCCTTCTGGTCCTTCTTCGTGACATTGCCTGGGGCGTCACGAAAGGCCTGGGGGAGGATGGCGTGGCGTTTGGCGGCGACCTTCCGAGGCCTTCCGGCCCGTCTCGCGAGGAGGCCCTCGATACTTATATTGAGAAGCTCGCCCTTACCGCCCGAGAGGCGGAGGTGTGTGGTCTTCTCCTTTCCACGGACCTTGGCGTTCAGGAGATAGCCGACGAGCTTTTTATCTCTCGGCGCGTTGCCCAGCGTCATATCGCCGCCATTTATGAGAAGGCGGGAGTGACCACGCGACTTGGTCTCTATCGCGTTTTTGACGCTTGGTTTGACGAGGGTGCCAACTAATCTACCTGCGGTTATCTAAAGTTGGCACATGTGTGACCTATCAGTTTTGCTTCAGTTCCCTGACGATAAGCTTGGTTAGCTGGCTTTCGCTGGAGGAGGTCACCATGAAGCGTCTAAGGCTTTTGTTGTTGTTCGTTGTACTTCTCGCATTAGCTCCGACGACGGCCCTTGCCGCGACGGTGGGTGTCACGACGTTGGCAGACCCCTCCTCTGCGTCAACGTGGCGCAACTGGGGTCTTGAAAACTCGACGGAGAACGTCGGTCGCATCTGGACGGACAAGACCGTCTCCGACGGCAACATCGAGCTCACGGGCGCCGGCGGAACCATGGAGATTCAGAAGGGCAGTTCGGACTTCCTAACCGCTCTCTCTGCCATCTCCTCGACCTCGAACCTGACGACGACGTCCTCGACACCCTTGGACATCGTTCTCGTCCTCGACGCCTCTGGCTCGATGGACGACCCGATGGGCGACCGTGGCTCCACCAAGCGCATCGATGCGCTCAAGGCTGCCGCCAACGCCTTCGTCGACGAGATCGCGAAGGCAAACGAGGGTATCTCGGACGCAAGCCAGCAGCATCGCGTCGCCGTGGTGAAGTTTGCCGGTGACGGCACGGAGCGTATCGGCAACGATACCTATTCGTCTGGCGGCTACAAATACAACTACAGTCAGCGCATGCTTGGGCTCACCGCCTGCACGCAGGACGGCAAGGGGACCATCACCTCCCGCATCAACGCGATTGACCCTGCCGGCGCCACCCGCGCCGACGAGGGCATGAGCCAGGCCAAAAAGGCACTCGACGACAACCCACGCCCCGGCGCCAAGAGGGTCGTCGTGTTCTTCACTGATGGCACTCCAACCATGAGCAGCGACTTCAGCTCGCGTGTAGCCAACTCCGCCGTCTCCACCGCCAAGGCTCTCAAGGATGGTGGAACCACCATCTACACCGTTGGCATCCAGAATGGCGCCGATCCTTCCGTTGACCCTAATGGTTGGGGTGCTACGAATGAGAACAAGTTCCTGCACGCCGTGTCCAGCAACTATCCCGCTGCAACGAAGTACAACGAGCTTGGTGCGCGCGCGACCGACTCCGACTTCTACAAGACCGCGACGAGCGCCAACGATCTCAAGGATGTCTTTAGTGGAATCTCACAGGACATCGTGAGTGCGGCTGGTCATCCCACCGATGTCGTCGAGGGTGCCGAGAACACGTCTGGCTACGTGACGTTTACCGATCAACTGGGCGACTACATGAAGGTCGACAGCTTCAAGAGCGTTGTGTTCGCCAAGCAGGTCTTCTCCAACCCGGATAAATCCACTTCCGGAAACGTCGATACCTACACGTTCCACGGCACGGCCGGCAACGTGCTCTATCCCGCGGGTGACCTCAAAGACATTATCATCCGTGTCGAGCGTTCCGATGATGCCCGGACTGGCGACAAGGTGACCGTCTCCATTCCGGCGTCCCTCATTCCGCTTCGTCATTTCAACGTCGACGAGGATGAGGGAACCGGCGACGTGACGCTGACGTTTCCCATTCGCGTGTTCTACGGGTCGAGCCTCAAGGAAGAGGCGATTGACCTCCTCGCGAATCCCGATGAGGACATGGCAGATTACATTGCCAGCCACACGGATGAGGAGGGGAAGGTCTACTTTCTCGCGAACGCGTACTCCGGTGGGGCGGATGGCGACACGATGTCCACGTTCACTCCCGCGACGGGTAACAGGTACTACTACATCACCGAAGACGCTCCGCTCTACCTCGACGCCAAGTGCACTCAGCGCGCTCGTGGTCCACTGAGCAGCTCTGTGACGTATTACTACGAGCGTTCTTGGTATGACATTGCTGATGGAAAGGCCACTAAGGCTTCGAAGGTGGTTTCCTTCTCCGGTAGTGTTGCCAAGGGTATTACCGGCGGAATTGGCACCGATGAATCTGGATATCTCGTTCTGAAAAAGGGTGCCCGCCGTCTCACCTATATCAACGAGCTGCGTACCGACAAGAATCCCAACGCTACGAATACCGCCTCTACCATCATCAATCCTCACTGGAATGGCAAGACGATCAACGTTGACCTTGGCAACAATGGCCGGATCTCGCTCGAGCAGCCCTCCACGCTCGCGATTTCCAAGACGGTCGTCGTCCCCGATGGCTTTAACGAGGCGTACTACAACAACTTCGTCTTCACGTTCGACATTTCCATCCCCGGCGCCGCCGGCAAGACTTTCAAGGCAACCGTCAAGGGAGCCGACGGGCAGGTCCACGGCGACAAGTCTTGGAACCTCAAGCTCGACGCCAACGGCCATGCCGAGCACACGCTCAAGCACGGCGAGACACTCTACGTGTACGGCATCGACTCCGGTATCACCTACACCGTGACCGAGCGCGCCGCCGCCGGCTTTGCCACGGCCCCCTCCACCTCCTCCTGCGAGGGCACGACCGAGGCTGGTGTCGAGGCCAAGGCAGAATTCACGAACACGTACTCCGCGACCGGCACGCTCTCCGGCGAGAAAGCCCTCGTGGGCGAGAAGGTGCTCAAAGGCCGCGACTGGTTCGCCAGCGACAGCTTCACGTTCATTCTCCAGGGTCTCGACGGCGCCCCCATGCCTGAGGGTTCCGAGGGTGACATCTGCAAGCTCGCAGTTAAGAGCGCCGAGGGCACGGAATCCGGCACGCCTGTCGCCTTCAGCTTTGGTGACATCGCCTACGATGCACCTGGCACCTACACCTATCAGATTTACGAGCCCGTCGAGGAAGCTACGACGGCGGGTGTGTCGACCTCGCTTGCCCTCTATACCGTGACCGTTACGGTCGAGGACAATCACGATGGAACGCTCACCGCTTCCTCCGAGATTACGCGCGTCCACGACGACCTCGGTGTCGACGTCGCTGCCGATGCCGCCGCGACGGACGCCGCGAGGTTCACGAACACCTTCGACGCCACCTCGCAGGACTGGACGCCTGTCGCCATGAAGAAGCTGAACGACGCCTCTGGCGCGCTGTCTCTCCAGGCCGGCATGTTCGAGTTCACCCTGACGCCCGTCGGCGACGCTCCCATGCCCGCCGGTGCGGCCGAGATCGTCGGCCACAACAACGTCCATGGCGCCGTCGTCTTCAACGCCATCACCTTCACGGGCAAGGACGTGGGCAAGACCTATCAGTACAAGATTTCCGAGAAGGTCCCCGCTGACGCTCGCCCCGGCATGACGTATGACGCCACGGTCTGGATCGCGACAGTGACCGTGACCCACGAGACCATCGACGGCGAGAATCTCGTCAAGGTTTCCGCGACCTATACGCGCGAGGGGGAGACCGACGGGCTCGCTGAGGCCGCGTTCGAGAACTCCTATACGCCCCAGGCGTTCGTTGAGTCCGGAATCATCAAGGGCGAGAAGCAGCTTGTTGGCCGAGACATGCTCGATACGGACGACTTCAACTTCTCCCTGAGCCTCGTCTCTGGCCCCGAGAATGGCGTTGTCTCTGACATGTCTCTCGAGCGTGAGACCAGCGGCAACGTGGTCAACTTTAAGTCCGGCAAGATGACGTTCACCAAGCCCGGCAAGTACACCTTCGAAATTAGTGAGAACGCTCCTGCCGAGGATGGCGCGGGTATCACGTGGGACCGCCACGTCGCCACCGCAACCGTCGCTATCGATGATGACAATGGCAAGCTCGCCCTCGGGAGCGTCTCCTACGACAACACGACCTCCACGATCGATGCGGACAAGGCCATTACCGATCACGCTGCCTTTACGAACGTCTATGCGCCCACCGAGGTTGCCTACTATCCCGGTCTTACCGTGAGCAAGGTCCTCACCGGCCGCTCCATGGATATGGGCATGTTCTCCTTCACCATCACGGGCAAGGACGCAACCGCCGAGGACGGCACTGTTGCTGCGACGGCTGACGAGGCAAATGCCCTGCTCTCTGATTCCGACAAGAGCTTCTCGAACACCCAGAGGCGCGCAAGCGGCATTGCCGAGGATATGGCAAAGCTGTCCGACGTTGTCTTTAGCGCGGAGAATGCCAACAAGACCTACGCGTTCGAGGTGGCAGAGGTCATTCCCGCCGAGGGAGACAGGGTCCCTGGCGTTACCTACGACAACAGCACGCACAAGGTGGTCATCTCCGTCATCGACAACCTTGACGGCACGCTGACAGTTACGACGAAGATTGATGGTCAGGTCGAGAGCGACGACAACCGCAGGGTCCTGTTCGAGAACACGTACCGTGCCAAGGATGCCACGGTCGCAACGGCTGACTTTGGCCTGACGAAGGTCCTCGAGGGCCGCGACTGGCAGGATGGCGACAGCTTCACCTTCCTGCTTGAGGGCGTCAACGGCGCTCCCGTCCCCATGGGTGACGACGGCGCTCCCTCCACGAGGGTCGTCCTTGGTCCCGATGACGTTGCCGATGGCGCGGCCATGATCGACTTTGGCTCCATCGTGTACACGCAGCCTGGCCAGTACGACTACAGGGTCACCGAGGAGCGCGGAAGCGCTGGTGGCATGAGCTACAGCGACAACGTCGCCGCCTTCCGTGTTACCGTGCGAGACAACACGGAGACCGGCAAGCTCGAGGCGACCGTCAGCCGCATCTCCGGTGACAGGGAGTTCGTCAACGCGTATGACTCGAGCATCCCGTCTGACCAGCTCGTGAACCCCCACTTCTCCAAGGTCCTCGAGGGCCGCGAGTGGCGCGAGGGAGACAGCTTCACCTTCACGATCAGCGCCAAGACCGTCGGAGCGCCGCTTCCCGTCAATGCCAACGGCGAGGAAGTCACCAGCGTGACCGTCCACGACGCCACCGAGGCGGCAGACTTCACGTTTGGCACCATCCCGTTCACCTACGATATGGTGCGTGACGGCGAGCGTACGTTCGTCTACGAGGTCACCGAGAACGTCTCCGGCATTCCCGGAATCTCTGACGACCCCCATGCCGCGACGGTGACCGTAACGGTCGCTGACCAGGGCAACGGCACGATGAGCGCCAACGTGACGAACAAGAACAACGTCTTCACGAACAAGTATCGCTCGCAGCTTGACTACACCGCGGCTGGCGGACTGAGCGTTACGAAGAAGATGAGCGGCCGCGCGCTGACCGCGGGCGAGTTTGGGTTCGACGTCGTCGCCACAGGCGACGGTGACAAGCTCGGCATCGCCGGACACCACACCAACGCCGAGGCGCCTGCCGACGAAGAGGCGCTCGTGGTGAACTCCTCCACCTCCGCCACGTTCACCCAGGAAGACGTGGGCAAGACCTACTCCTACACCATCACCGAGGCGAACGGCGGCCTTGGCGGCGTCAAATATGACGCCACGTCCTACAACGTCACCATCACCACGGCCGACGATCCCGCCACGGCTACCCTTACGGTGACGACCCACGTCACGAGCACGTCTGGTGTCGACAACACGTATACCTACGTTGCCGGTTCCGACGCGAACGCCGCTGCAAAGGTCTCCTTCGCGAACTCCTATGCCGCCGCCGGCGCGACCGACCCCATCGTGGGCACGAAGTCCATGACGAACGGCCTCATGTTCGACAACGACTTCAACTTCCGCCTGGTTTACGGCAAGGACGCCAACAAGGTCGTTTCCACTGCTACGAACGTCTCCGGTCAGGTTAACTTCGGAGCCCTGTCCTACAAGAGCGATATGCTCGCGGGCCTTGTTGGCGACGGTCTCGCCACGCGCACCGGCAACACCTGGACCATCCCGTACGTTGCATACGAGGTGGCTGACGGTCTCAGCGACAAGGGTGTGACGCCCACGGCGTCGAGCTTCTCCTTCAACGTGACCGTTGTGGATAACGGCAACGGAAAGCTGACTTGCACCACGGACCTCTCTGACGGTGACCTCGCGTTCCTCAACACGTACGCGACGGGCGAGCCCGTCTCCATCGGACTCACGGGCACCAAGAGCCTCAGCGTCGACCCTGGCCTTGAGGGCACCGACATCGCCGGCAAGTTCAAGTTCACCGTGGAGGGTGAGTCCGGCGCGCCCATGCCCGAGCGCACCGACACGACGAACGACGCTAACGGTAACGTCGACTTCGGTTCGATTACGTTCACGCTCGACGACCTCCTGAAGGCCCTGCGCAAGCCGCAGGCCACCACGGACGAGGCCGACGGGACGCAGAACGTCCCGACGACGAACGCCCTCGAGGCCACGCCTGACGACCAGGCTGGTAAGCCCGTCACGGGCGCGGAGAACTCCGGCGACGGAGCCGAGCCCGAAGGCGCCGCTTCCGAGGCAGCCCCTGAGGCCCAGGAAGAGACTCCCACCGCGCCCGAGGCCGGCGCGCCTGCTCCTTCCACCGAGGAAACCGGCACGGCTCCCGTAGCCGAGGCCGAGGTCGAGGCCATCCCCAACCACGACGCCCAGGCCGAAGTCACCACCACGGCGTCCTGGCGCGGCGCCCGCAGGCTGATGCGCGCCGTCTCCGATACGCCCGAGAAGGATGGCGCCACGGCCGAGAATGACGCCGCGCCCACCCGCGAGCGCTCCCACACCTTCTGCTACGTCATCACCGAGAGTGGATCTGCGGATGGCGTCACGAACGACGCTCAGTCCACGCGCACCGTCTACATCAGGGTTACGGACGACGGCCATGGCAAGCTCACCGTCGCTCGCGTCGACGCGAACGGCAAAGAGCTCTCCGGTCCCGCCTTCACCTTCACGAACTCCTACAGCGTCAAGCCCGTCCCCTCGAGCGTCACCGACCAGATCAAGGTCCACAAGACCCTGACCGGCCGTGACCTCGCGGCGGGAGAGTTCACCTTCGAGCTGGTCGAGGACGGAGGCGTCATCGCCACCGGCACGAACGATGCTTCCGGCAACGTCACCTTCGGTTCCATCGAATACGCCCGCCCCGGAGTTCATCGCTACACGATCCGAGAGAGCGGTCACGGAACCGCCGAGAACGGCGTCACATTCAGCGACGCCTCCTACGGCGTGACGACGACCGTCGTGGACAACCACGACGGCACCCTCTGCGTTACCCATGAGCTCGTGGATGCGGATGTGGCTGAATTCGAAAACGTCTACACCGCCAAGCCCACGAAGCTCGCGCTTACCGTGGCCAAGGTTCTCGAGGGCGCAGATCTCAAGGCCGGCCAGTTCACCTTCCAGCTCTCCGGTGACGGTGTCGAGCTCACCGCGACGAATGACGCGAACGGTCAGGTTACGTTCTCCGAGCTCTCCTTTACGCAGGCTGGCACCTACACGTTTACCATCTCCGAGGTGAACGATGGCCAGCAGGGCGTCACGTACGACGAGGCGGAGCGCAAGGTCACCGTCACGGTCGAAGACGATCGTCAGGGCAACCTCATCGCGAACGTCAACCAGGACGAGGTCACGGCTTGCGTGTTCCGCAACACGTACACCAAGCCCGAGGAGCCCGCAAAGCCCACGTCGCCCGCAAAGCCCACCACGCCCACCACGCCCACGAAGTTCGTCCCCAAGACGGGCGACCCCATCGAGTTCGCGCCGATCATCGTCAGCGCCGTCCTCGGCGTTGCGGTTCTCGGCATCGCCCTCGTCGCGAGCAAGAGGGGCAAGCGGAGCTAGCGATTAGGGGAACCAAGCCGGTGGGGGTGCCGGTGAGGGATGCGTCACCCTCTGCCGGGAGGGGAGTCGGCAGCCTCCTCCCTTCTACACCCGCGATCCCACCTGGCAATTTGGGAGCCGAGGTCCTCGAGGCCTCGGCTCCTTCCTTTTGGCGTGCCCGGGTCGCGAGCTTCCCGTGTCTCCACCAGAGCTATCGCAGGTCATGGGTTGCATGTGCTCGTGGCCTGTGTTTGTTTTAAAGGACGAGGAATCTGTTGGGGGTACCTCGCAAATTGGGGACGTGTTCAAACTTGCGCAAAAACGAACACGTCCCCAATTTGAGGGCGAGAGGAGAAGAGCTTGCCTGCGCTGCTGCCTGTGATCTACCTGACTTTTGTGAGTCTGGGCTTGCCCGACTCGGCCCTGGGCGCCGCGTGGCCGTCCATGTATGGTGGGCTTGGGGCCGGCGTCTCTTGGGTCGGCCTGGTCTCGGCCATCATCTGCCTGGGGACCATCGCCTCAAGTGTGGCGTCGGTCTCCGTGGTGAGGAGGCTGGGCATGGGCAAGACCTCGGCCGTCTCCGTGGTCATGACCGCGGCGGGTCTCATGGGCTTCTCGCTGTGCACGGAGTTCTGGCAGCTCTGCCTGTGGGCAGTGCCGTACGGTCTCGGCGCCGGTGCTATCGATGCCGCGCTCAACAGCTACGTTGCCATTCATTACGCCTCTCGTCACATGAGCTGGCTGCACTGCATGTGGGGCGTCGGCGCCAGTGCCGGTCCCATGATCGTCGCTCGCTGCCTGGTTGGCTCCACGTGGAACGTCGGCTTTAGGGTCCTGGGCGTGATCCAGCTGGTCATTGCCGCGGTGGTCACTGCCTCCCTACCGTTTTGGAACCGTGTCGGCGAGAAGTCCGCTGGCCGCGCTGCCTCTGACGAGGACGTTAGTCCCTCGGACGCCTCCCGCCGCGAGCTGCTGCGCGTTCCTGGTGTCCGTGAGTGTCTGATTTGCTTCTTCTGCTACTGTGCCTTTGAGAGCACCTGCGGCGCCTGGGCTGCGAGCTACTGTACCCTCGCGCGTGGCGTCTCCGCAGGCGATGCGGCCGCCTGGGCATCTTTGTTCTACGTGGGTATCACCGCCGGACGCGCCGTTTCGGGCTTTCTGACGATGCGCCTCAATGACGGTCAACTCATCCGCCTGGGCCAGGTGCTCATCGCCGTGGACCTGGTCCTGCTGCTGGCTCCGCTTCCCAACGCGGCTGCCATGGTGGGGCTCGTGGTCTGCGGCCTGGGCTGCGCGCCCATTTACCCGAGCATCATCCATTCCACGCCCGAGAACTTCGGCGCCTCCAACGCACTGGCGCTCACGGGCCTCCAGATGGCGTTTGCCTACGTGGGCTCCCTGGTGATGTCACCCCTCTTCGGCGTGCTAGCCGAGGGTGTCTCTCCCGCGATCTACCCCTTCTACCTGGCCGCACTTCTCGCCGTCATGGCACTCATGGCCAAGGCCGTGAACCGCGCCTGCCGCCGCGCGTGACAATTGCCCCGTCCCCGCCGCCATGCCGCGGGTATGATGTGACGCATAAGACCGATGACCGAGGGGTGCGCATGACTGCTGATTCCAACGGCGCTGAGCTTCGCGAGGGCGTCTCCACAAAGACCGACGAGCTTGCCAGCCAGCTTCTGGGCAAGGCGCTGGACGTCCTGGCCGTTGGCGAGGAGCTTGACGTGCTCTTGGCCGTCCAGGACGAGGCCGGTACCGTCGCGAGCTACGAGTTTGCCGACGACGGCCCGGAGGAGTGCCTCGAGGGCGCCCACAAGCGCGTGGGCGAGCTGGCTCGCGACCACGGGGACCCCCGCGCCCACCTAGGCGAGCCCCTCCGTTATGCCCTTGCCTACCGCGGCGCCATAGCAGACGAGAAGGGCGCCTACCAGGACGCCGTCCTACTGGAGTTTGGCGAGCGCGGCTGGCGCAGCTACTCTGCGTTCTCGCTGGTTGAGGTCACCGGCGACGAGGACACCTTTGGCTGGACGGAGCCCCAGCCCGCAGGAGAGCTCGAGCCACTGCTGTAGAACACGTGACAGCACCGCCTGGCACGCCCTTCTCGCCGTTCGCGCTGTATAATTCTCCAGTTGCCGAAAACTGAGGCAGAGACCAAGCGAGAGGGACATATGCGCCAGGAGAACATCAGGAACATCGCAATCATTGCGCACGTCGACCACGGCAAGACCACGCTCGTGGACCAGCTGTTGAAGGCCACTGATGCCTTCCGCGCAAACCAGCAGGTCGAGGAGCGCGTGCTTGACTCCAACGACCAGGAGCGCGAGCGCGGCATCACCATCCTGGCCAAGAACATCTCCATCGAGTACAAGGACGTCAAGATCAACGTCATTGACACCCCGGGCCACGCTGACTTTGGCGGCGAGGTCGAGCGCGTCCTGCGCATGGCCGATGGCGCCCTGCTGCTGTGCGACGCCGCCGAGGGCCCCATGCCCCAGACCCGCTTCGTGCTCTCCCACGCCATTGCTGCCGGCCTGGCCGTCATGATCGTTGTCAACAAGATTGACAAGCCCGGCGCCGACCCCGAGAAGGCCTACAACGACTGCCTCGACCTCATGGCCGACCTCGGCGCTACCGACGAGCAGCTCGAGTTTGCCATGGAGCACGTCATCTACGCCTCCGCGGTCAACGGCTTTGCCCGACTGGACCCCGAGGACGGCAACATGGACATGTTCCCCATGCTCGACATGATCGTGGACGACATGCCTGCCCCCGACGTGGACCCCGACGGCCCCCTCGCCATGCAGTGCGTCACCATCGACCACTCCGACTACGTGGGCCGCATCGGCATCGGCCGCGTCTACTCCGGCACCATCCACGACGGCGACAAGATCCTCGTCGTGAAGAACGACGGCTCCCGCGCCATGAGCCAGGTCAAACAGCTCTTCACCTTTGACTACCTGGGCCGCAAGGAGTGCACCGAGGCCGTCGCCGGCGACATCGCCGCCGTCGTGGGCATTGACTCCACCGACATCGGCGACGTCTACACCGACCCCGAGAACCCCGTCGAGCTCGAGCCCATCGAGATTGACCCGCCGACTCTTTCCATCATCTTCGAGGCTTCCACGTCCCCGCTCGTGGGCCGCGAGGGCGACATCGTCGGCGGCCGCCAGCTCAAGGAGCGCCTGTTCCAGGAGCGCGAGAACAACGTCACCATGCGCATCGAGGAGCTGCCCGACAAGACCGGCATCGAGGTTTCCGGCCGCGGCATCCTGCACCTCTCCGTCCTGATGGAGACCATGCGCCGCGAGGGCTTTGAGTTCCAGGTCGGCCGCCCGCGCGTCCTGTTCAAGAAGGGCGACGACGGCAAGATGATGGAGCCCGTCGAGCAGGCCGTCGTCGAGTGTCCCGGCGAGTACTCCGGCAAGGTCATCGAGGTCTTCGGCAACGCCGGCGGCACCATGGTCAGCATGGACGCGGGCACCACGCAGACCCACCTCGAGTTCAAGATCCCCACGCGCGGCATCATGGGCCTCAAGAACCGCATCTTGAACGTCACCCACGGCGACGCCGTCTTCTATCACACCTTCCTGGAGTACGGCCCCTACGCCGGCGAGATCGGCGTCCGCCAGAATGGCGCCATGATCTCCATGAGCACCGAGAAGGCCGTGGCCTACGCCCTGGGCACCCTGCAGGACCGCGGCCAGCTCTTCGTGGGTCCTGGCGACGAGTGCTACGAGGGCATGCTCGTCGGCGAGCGCTCCAAGCCCGGCGACATGGTGGTCAACATCGCCCGCACCAAGAGCCTGGGCAACCAGCGCTCCTCCACCGCCGACATCGCCGTGCAGCTCACCCCGCCGCGCACCTTCACCCTCGAGGAGGCGCTGGAGTACATCATGGACGACGAGCTCGTGGAGATCACGCCGCAGTCCATCCGCATGCGCAAGCGCATCCTCAACGAGACCGACCGCCGCAAGTGGGCGGTTCGCAATGGCAAGGTGAACAAGTAGGCGAGAAGTGCTTGTTGCCGGTAGGCCCCAAAACATTTAGTTGCCTGCTCAGACAGTCCTCGAAGGCCCGGTCGACTTTCAGTCGGCCGGGCCTTCTGCGGAACTCGCATTCAACTAAATGTTTTGGGGCGGCGACGAGCCATGACTCGCGGGATGCCTAATGAGGGCAAACTCGCATTCAACCTACCTATGCGGCCACCGGCAAGCCATGCTCGCGGGATGCCTAATTGGAGAAAGCTCGCATTCAACTAAATGTTTTGGGGCGGCGACGAGCCATGACTCGCGGGATGCCTAATTGGAGCGAAGGGTGCGCCTACTTCTGCTTGCGGCGTTGGTGGGTGCGGGTGACGTGGGCGGTTCTCGCCAGGCGCTTGAGCTGGGGGACCAGGTTGACGTCGGCGGGGGTGGTGGCGCCCACGGAGAGGGACCAGCGGCGCAGGCCCACGGTGACGGCCATGAGCAGGATGGCGGCCAGGTACTTGTTTGCCCCCAGGAACATGACCAGCACGTAGTAGACGGCGCTGCCGGCAACGGCGCAGACGGCGTAGAAGTTGCTTGGCTTGAAGATCCCGGGCACGTCTCCCAGGAAGACGTCTCTCAGCATGCCGCCGCCTACGCCGGTCAGCGTGCCCATGAGCACGGCCGATATGGGGAGAAGCCCATGGACGATGGCCTTGTCGGTGCCGCCGAGGGCAAAGAGCCCCACGGAGATGATGTCCACCCACTCGATGAGGTTGGGAATGCGCGCGAAGGGCCCGGGGAAGAGGAACGCCACCAGGCCGATGAGCACTGCGGCGGGAATGGCGTAGGGATTGTCGAGCATGTAGACGCCGCCGGACTGCATGGCCATGTCGCGGATGAGGCCGCCGCCCAGGCCGCAGAGCATGGAGAGCCCGATGAAGCCGATGGGGTCGAGCCTGCGCTCGCGGGCCACGAGCGCGCCGGTCAGGCCGCCGACGGCAACAGATGCGAGGTCAAGCCACGCGGGAAGCGACACGGCGACGTTGGGGCTGAGGTATTCAAAGAAGTCTGGCACGGGTTTCTCCACAAGGGGCGTGGCGGTTGATGCCCGTCCATTGTGAACCATCGCGGTCCCAAAAAAGGAAAAAGATGGCGGATTGGCGCTTTACAAAGGCAAACGGTTTCTAGTAGACTAATCAACGCACCAGACATGGAGAGTTGTCCGAGTGGCCGAAGGAGCACGATTGGAAATCGTGTATACGCCTAAAGCGTATCCTGGGTTCAAATCCCAGACTCTCCGCCAGTAAATTCTCGGGCGCCCAAGGGCGCCCGTTTTGCTAACTGGAGGGATGGCAGAGCGGCTGAATGCGGCGGTCTCGAAAACCGTTTAGCTCCTCTGGAGCTACGAGGGTTCAAATCCCTCTCCCTCCGCCAGAATGACCGACCGGTCCGCACATGCGGGCCGGTTTTTTGTTTCCTGGGGAGTTGCGCCCCGGAGCACAAAGATGCCACCATAGACTTGTTTGGGTATCAACCTGGTAACCGCATCCATGACATGCCGTCCGCGCCCTGTGCGACGAGAGGAGAAGCAATGGCAACGTCTGACCTTGCCACCAGCGGTGGCTTTGAGAGGGGCAGGTACTTCTCGCGTGCCTGGTCCCTGCTTACGCGCGAGAAGGGTTGGTGGAAGCCCGTGGCCGTCTGTGCGGCGGCCGACTTCGTGCCCGTGGCCGGACCGCTGGGCGTGCTTGGCTACAGGCTTGAGTGGGCGCGCCTTGTTGCCTGGGGCGCCGACGTAAGCCCCACGCGCCATGGCGTCCGCGTTGGCAGCTGCATCTCGAGCGGCTGGCGCGGCTTTCTGGTCCTGCTGGTCTGGAGCCTGGTCATGGGCGTCATCGGCGGCGTCTGCGGCGCGCTGCCCCTGATTGGCGGCCTGTTGAGCACGCTGTGGACCATCTGCTGCCTCTACCTGGGCATGGTCGTTTCTGTGGCGACGCTGCGCGCAACCATCTACCAGAAGGCCGGCGCGGGCTTCTCCTGGAAGAACCTCGTGGAGCTCGGTCGTCGCGACCCGAGCGGCCTGCTTAGCATCCTGGGCTGGGAGATGCTGTGCTACCTGGTGATTGCCCTTGTCAGCGGGATAGTCCTGTCCGTCACCGCGCTCGGTGCCGTGCCGCGCATCATCTCGCTGGCGAGTGAGCTTGGCTACTACAACAGCGGCCTCTACGGATACGGCTCCCTCTACGGCGACCTCGAGTACTACGTCAACCAGCTCGCCATGGAGCTGTTCTTCTATGTCATCGCCGCCTTTGGGCCTACGTTGATCGTCCTCGGCCTCATTGCCCTGGTCCTTCGCAACGGGATCAGCATGGTGGTCTATGCCGCCTTGGGTCTTTGGATTCGCCAGTTTGACGTTGCCAACTGGGGCCGCAGCGAGGAGCCCCTGCCGAGCACGGCGTTTGCCGGCGAGAAGGTCACGGATGCAGCGCCGCCCATGGCACCTGCGACAGTGGCGGACGCTCCTGCCGAGGCACCCGTGCGACCGGCGGAGCCGGTTGCGCCGGCCGCGGAGCCTGAGCCGGCGGCGGTGGAGCCCACGCCGGTAGCAGTGGAGCCTGAGCCCGTGGCGGCTCCCGCGGAGCCCGAGGAGCCCGCGGCGTCCGAGCCCGAGTATGCGCCTGACGGCTCCAAGGTCATTGGGGTGGAGCCCATCGCCAAGGCTGCTTCCGAGCAGAACGAACCCGCTGGTGAGGGACCTGCCGACGAGGAATCTGACGCGCCCGCGCAAGAATAGACACGCACTTCTCGAGTCATGATGGGGGACGGCCCGCGGCAACGCGGACCGTCTCTTTTTTGTGACAAAACCGCAGGATTCCGGCGTGCGGTCCTGCCCAGTTGTGGCGGAGGCGTGGATAATCTCGACCCCGAAAACGCGGTGCAAGCTTGCTGCAAGCGCCTCTTCATGGGGAGACGCGATTTGCGGTACGCGTGCGGTAAGCTGCGGGAAAGCTAGCTGTCCGTTGTCTCTGCTACGCTCTGCCGCAAAGAAACGAGACTGCGTGGGACAGGACGACGCGGGCGTTTGGTAGGCAAAACGTGGATTTGCAAGGTGCCTGGCAAATCCTGTGCTAACATCTACCGCCGAACCTTTCCTGCTTCGGGTGCACCTTCACTTCCCGAAGCCATTAGCCCAGAGGAGGTGACCACATGAAGGCTTATGAACTGCTGTTCTTCGTCGCTCCCAACACTGACGAGGAGACCCGCGCTGGTGTTATGAAGCGCATCGACGTTGCTATCACCGCCGAGGGCGGCGTCGTCGATTCCGTCGAGGACTGGGGCAAGCGCAAGCTCGCCTTTGAGATCGACGACCTCACCGAGGGTGACTACACCCTCATCAACTTCCACGCAGACCCCCAGCAGATCGCCGAGCTCGACCGAGTTCTGCGCATCAACGACGCTGTCAAGCGCCACATGGTCGTGTGCCGTTCCGACAGGGACTAAGCATGGAAGCGCGGGGCCTGCCCCCGCGAGAGAGGTAGTGAAAAGATGAGCATCAACAGGGTTAACATTTCCGGAAACCTCACGCGTGACCCCGAGCTGCGCGCCACGGGCAGCGGCATGCAGATTCTGCGCTTCGGCGTCGCGGTCAACGATCGCGCGAGGAACCAGCAGACCGGCGAGTGGGAGGACCGTCCCAACTTCGTGGACTGCGTGGTCTTCGGCAACCGCGCCGATGCCCTCTCCCGACTCCTCTCTAAGGGTTCGAAGGTTGCCATCGAGGGCAAGCTTCGCTACAGCTCCTGGGAGACGCAGGACGGCCAGCGCAGAAGCAAGCTGGAGGTCGTGGTCGACGAGGTGGAGTTCCTCTCCTCGAGGAACCAGGGCGGCGCAGGTGCTCCGGCGCCCGCCCAGTACCAGCAGCAGGGTGGCTACCAGCAGGCGGCTCCCTCCTACAACGCCCCGGCGCCCGCGCCTGCGCAGCGCCCCGTCCAGACCCCGCCTGCGGCGGACGTCTACGACGAGGACATCCCGTTCTAATCATTCCGGCGGTGCCCGCACCGCGAGGTACCTTGGGTACCGCCAATAGAAAGGCAACAAGACATGGCTCAGCAGAAGCAAGATTTTCAGCGCCAGCCGCGTCGCAAGTACTGCCAGTTCTGCAAGGAGCAGACTGAGTTCATCGACTACAAGGACACTCAGCTCCTCCGCAAGTACATGACCGACCGCGGCAAGATCAAGCCGCGCCGCGTCACTGGCGCCTGCACGCAGCACCAGCACGACATCGCGAACGCCATCAAGCGTGCTCGCGAGATGGCGCTCCTGCCCTACACCGTTCCCGTGGTCTCCAGCCGCGGCGGCCGTAGCCGCGGTTAGGGACTGGCTGCGATTCGAGAGGGAGCGCGCGCCGTTGGACAGGCAAACCGGTGACGGCCTGCCTCCCGTCCCTTCCGGAGCTAACCGCCCTCAGGGCGGGGAGCCCCCGAGAAGAGCCGGGGGAGAGATAAGCGTCTTTCTGGGGTACCTGTTCTGCGCGCTGGGTGGTCTGGCCGCAACGGCATCGCCGCTGGCCGCCGCTCTGTTCGTCGGGTTTGGAATGAGCGTCGTCTCGTCGAGAAGACCGATTCCCGCCCGGGCCCTTGGAGTCCTTGCGTGCGTCGTTCCGGCGCTGGTCTTGGGACTCCAGCTGGACTCGTCCTCGCTCGCGTCCGCACTTGTCGCCTGCTGCCTTGGTGCGGCGGTGGCGGTTGCGTTCTGCGATGGGAGGGCGACCGCAGGCGTGCTCTGCATGCTTGTCGGAATGGCGACTCTTGTCCAGCTTGGGTCTGACGCGCTTCTCGCCGCGGGCCGGGGCACGACGCTGGCCAGCAGCATGAGCTCGCTGGTTGACGTCTACCTGCAGCAGCTCGGCAGCCTCGGCAACGGGATGTCCGAGCAGGTTGCGCTCGTGCAGACAATACTGCGCGTGGTCTGGCCTGTCACGTACGTTGTGCCCGCCCTGGGCGAGCTTCTGCTCGCCTATCTGGGAGTGAGGATTGCGTCCACCCGCATGGGCGAGCGCAACCCGGACCTTCCGGACTTCGCGGAGTTTGACCTCCCCCTGTGGGTGGTCGCGCTCTTCGTCGGGGCGCTCGTGGGCCTGGCCGTCTGTCTCACCGCCAAGGTGCCGACGGACGGAATCTGGTTCATGGCATGCGCAAACGTGATCCTTGCCGTGAGGTTTGCCTTTGCGGCACAGGGCCTGGCCGTTCTTTCCTGGTTCATCCGGAAGAGGCGGCCCAGCGGGCTCATGGCGGCTCTGGCCGTCATCGCGGCACTGTATCTTGAGATGCAGTTCATCGTAATGAGCATCGTGGGGCTCATGGACGTGTGGAGCGACATTCGCCACCTCAACCGTGGCAAGACGGTCACCGTCCAGGACAACGCGAGGCAAGACTAGGGCCGGCACACCCGGCCGAAGAAGGAGTATCCCATGAAAGTCATCCTCACGGATGAGCTCAGGGGTAAGGGCGGCGAGGGCGACATCGTCGATGTCGCCCAGGGCTACGCGGAGAACTTCCTGTTCCCCAACAAGATGGCCCTGCCCGCCACCCCGGGCAACATCAAGCAGCTCGAGGAGCGCCGTCACAACATCGAGAAGCGCGAGGCCGAGCGCGTCGCCGCTGCCGAGGCTCTGAAGGCCGCCATCGATGGCAAGTCCGTCACCGTTGACGCCAAGATCGGCGAGGAGGGCCAGCTCTTTGGCTCTGTCACCCCCGCCCAGATCGCCGAGGCCATCAAGGCCGAGCTCGGCGTCGAGGTCGACCGCAAGCGCGTCGGCCGCGGCAACGCCATCAAGACCTCCGGCAAGCACGAGGTCGAGGTCAACTTCTACCGCGAGATCAGCGCCACGGTCACCGTCCTTGTCGGCGTGACCGAGGAGGAGACCGCCGAGGAGGAGACCGAGGCTGAGGTTGAGGCCGAGGCCGAGACCACCGAGGTCGCCGAGTAGCACGGTTTTCAACGCTCGCCGCTGAGCTGGGGATTTCTACAAGAACCGCAGGTCAGCAGCGTGTAAGCAAAACCGCCCGCAACTCGCGAGGTGCATATGAGCCGCCCCGGGAGGACATTGGTCCTTCTGGGGTGGCTTCTTTTTTGACAGGATTTCACACATAGCCATTTACCTGCGGTTTTGTGAGCATCGGATTCAAATGGTTGCTATGTTTACGTGCTTCTCGCCGTGTGAGCTGCGCGTTTTGGATTGACGTGTATAGGGCCTTCAGACGGCTTCCGCCGGTGTTGAAAACTCAGCAAACGCCCAGTTGGCAAATTGTTGAAAACGTTGAAAAGTCGAGAAACGCAAGGTAGACGGACTGACTTGCAAACACGTGTCAGATTGGGGATGCCACCGGCGAAAGCCCCTTGGCAGCATACGTGCTGCTAAAGTAGGAAGTTGCCAAAATCTGACCGACCGAGGAGAGCCCGTGCCTTCCGACGACTACGACATCAACCCGACGAGAATGACCGTCTCGGAGCCTGGCGTCATGCCACAGGACCGCGAGGCGGAGTCTTCCGTGCTCTCCGCGATGATGATCTCTCCGGACGCGCTTCAGGAGTGCCTCATCGAGCTGATGCCGGATGACTTCTACTTTCCGGCCAACCAGACCATCTTCCTGGCCGTGCGTGAGATGTTCAACCGCAACCAGCCGGTGGACAGCATCTCCCTTGCTGACTACCTCAAGAGCACCGGCGAGCTGGAGAAGATAGGCGGCCGCTCCTACCTGCTGGGCCTTGCCAACAACTCGCTTGCCCTTCTCGGCTGGCGCCGCCACATGGAGATGCTCCACCGCGACACCACGCTGCGCAAGATGATCCTGGCGTCCGCGCAGATCACGGCCCTTGCCTACGACGCGCCCGAGGACACCAAGGAGGTCATCGACCGCGCCGAGAAGATGCTGCTGGACGTCACCAACCGCGACGTCCACACCAACGAGCAGTCCCTCGAGGACGTCATGGCCGACCTCTACGAGGAGCTGCAGGCCGCGGCCGAGCACAAGGACGAGCCCCTGGGCGTCCAGACGGGCTTCCCGTCCATCGACAGCTGCCTGCTTGGACTGCGACCTGGCCAGATGGTGGTCATCGGCGCCCGACCGGGCGTGGGCAAGACGTCCTTCGCGCTCAACCTCGCAACAAACGCGGCCTTTGCCGGTGCGTCCGTGGCGCTCTTCTCGCTGGAGATGTCCAAGACGGAGATCGCGCAGCGCCTGCTGGCAGCCAATGCCCGCATCGGCCTGCAGGAAATCCGCTCCGGCAACATCCGCGCCGAGCAGTGGCCGCAGATTCTGGAAGCGACCGAGCAGCTCTCCAAGCTGGACATCGTCATCGACGACACCCCTGGCACCACGGTGACGGAGATTCGCGCCAAGGCCCGCCGCATCCTGCGCGGCAAGAAGCTCGGCGTGGTCATCGTGGACTACCTGCAGCTCATCTCGCCCCCATCCGGCGGTCACCGTGCCGACAGCCGCGCCACCGAGGTCGGCGAGATGTCCCGTGGCATCAAGATCATGGCCAAGGACCTCGAGGTGCCGGTCATCACGCTGTCCCAGCTCAACCGTACCGTCGAGAACCGCACGGGCAAGCGCCCGCAGCTCTCGGACCTGCGAGAGTCCGGCTCCATCGAGCAGGACGCCGACATCGTCGCCCTGCTGGACCGTTCCATGAACGAGGAGGAGGCCGCGCGCGAGGACAGGCCGGCCATGGGCGAGACCACGTTCATCATCGCCAAGAACCGTTCCGGCGCCCTGGCCGACGTCCCGCTGACCTTCCTGCCCGGCTCCACCAAGTTCGTCGAGATTGACAAGCAGTTCCGCGGCGAGTAACCCACTGGTACGGCCCCTCAAATTGGGGACGTGTTCGTTTTTGCGCAAATTTGAACACGTCCCCAATTTGCGACCCAACGTCCCCCTGTCTGGGAGGAGAGAGCATGAGGTACGACTTCACTAGTCGCATGGAGCGTCACGGCAAGGACTCCATCGCCGTTGACGGGCTGGGCACGGGGTTTGCGCCCGAGCCGCCGGAGGAGGGCTTTGACGTCATCCCCATGTGGGTGGCGGACATGAACTTCCCGACGGTCCCCACGGTGACCGACGCCATCATCGAGCGTGCCAGCATCCCGCGTTTGGGTACTTCTCGCCGACTGACGAGTACTACGACTCAATAATCCGCTGGCAGGAGACCCGCAACGGCGTCACCGGCCTCGCGCCCGAGCACATTGGCTACGAGAACGGCGTGCTTGGCGGCGTGGTGGCCACGCTCAACAGCTTTGTTGCGCCCGGCGACAAGGTCCTTCTCCACAGTCCGACCTACATCGGCTTCACCAAGAGCCTGGAGAACAACGGCCTCTCCATCGTGCACTCGCCGCTCAAGATCGACGAGGAGGGCGTCTGGCGGATGGACTTCGAGGACATGGAGGCCAAGCTCGCCCAGAACGACATCCACGCCGCCGTGTTCTGCTCGCCGCACAACCCGTGCGGGCGCGTCTGGGAGCGCTGGGAGATCGAGCGCGCCATGGAGCTGTACCGCAAGTACGACTGCGTGGTGGTCTCCGACGAGATCTGGAGCGACCTCATCCTGCCGGGTCACAGGCACGTGCCCACGCAGAGCGTCTCCGACGACGCCCGCCGCCGCACGGTGGCCCTCTACGCGCCGAGCAAGACCTTCAACCTGGCCGGCCTGGTTGGCTCCTACCACGTCATATACGACAAGAGCCTGCGAGACCGCGTCACTTCTCGCAGCTCCAAATGCCACTACAACGACATGAACGTGCTCTCCATGCACGCGCTCGTGGGCGCGTACAGGCCGGAGGGATACGAGTGGCTGGACGAGCTTACCCAGGTCCTGGGTGCAAACGTTGACTGGGCCTGCGACTACATTGCCGAGCACTTTGACGGCGTGAGCGTGCAGAAGCCCCAGGGCACGTACATGCTCTTTGTCGACTGCTCGGAGTGGTGCGCCGCCAATGGCCGCGACATCGACTGGGTAGAGCGCGCGTGCTGGCGCGTGGGCGTTGCGGTGCAGGATGGCCGCATGTTCCACGGACCCTGCCACCTGCGCATGAACCTGGCGCTGCCGCTTGACCGCGTCCAGGAGGCCTTCGGCCGCATGGACCGCTACGTCTTCAACGCCTAGCCCGTGCGAGGGCCGGCCCGCCGAGGGCTCAACCCGCCGAGGGCCAACCTGTCCCAAATTCGCGCAAAAACGAACACGTCCCCAATTTGTGGGCGATGCGTGCGTGGGGCGCGAGGACGTATACTTATGACCGAATGGCAAGTTCACTTCTCTGAGAGGGACGCTTATGTCAGCATCTGTTCTTGTGGGTACCCAGTGGGGCGACGAGGGCAAGGGTAAGATCACCGACCTCATCTCTGGTGACTTCGACGTCGTCTGCCGTTACGGCGGCGGTGCCAACGCCGGTCACACGGTCGTCGCCAACGGGCACAAGCTGGCTCTTCACCAGATTCCCTCCGGCATCGTCCACGAGGACGCACTGTCGGTCATCGGCAACGGCTGCATCGTCGACCCTACGGTCATCCTCGAGGAGATTGACACCCTCAAGGCCCAGGGCCTCAGCTGCGAGGGCCTGCGCATCTCGGGCAACGCGCACATCGTCATGCCCTACCACCGCGACCTCGACGGCGCCCATGAGAAGAACCTCGGCAAGAACCTCATCGGCACCACCAAGCGCGGCATCGGTCCCTGCTACATGGACAAGATGAACCGCACCGGCCTGCGCATGCAGGACATGCTCGACGACGACACCTTCCGCGAGAAGCTCGCCGCCGCGCTGGCCTACCAGAACCCCATCCTCGAGAAGGTCTACGGCCTGCCCACCTACACCGTCGAGCAGATCTGCGAGGACTTCCTGCCCTACGCCGAGCGCCTGCGCCCCTACATCATCGAGAGCTCCAAGCTCCTGAACGAGGAACTTGCCGCCGGCAAGAGCATCCTCTTCGAGGGCGCCCAGGCCACGATGCTCGACATCGACCACGGCACCTACCCCTTTGTGACCTCCTCCAACTGCACCGCCGGCGGCGCCGTCACCGGCTCCGGCGTGGGCCCCTGCAACATCGAGCGCGTCCTTGGCGTTGCCAAGGCCTACCTCACCCGCGTGGGCTCCGGCCCCTTCCCCACGGAGCTCGACTTCAACGAGGGCGTGGGCAAGTTCCTGCTGGAGACCGGCCACGAGTACGGCGTGACCACGGGCCGCAAGCGCCGCTGCGGCTGGTACGACGCCGTGGTGGTCAAGTACGCCGCGCAGATCAACGGCCTGACCGACCTCGCCATCACCAAGCTCGACGTCCTCACCGGCCTTGACACCATCAAGGTCTGCACCGCCTACGAGTGCGACGGCGTCGAGTACGACACGGTGCCCGAGCACCGCGCGGTCTTCGACCACGCCAAGCCCAAGTACATCGAGGTTCCCGGCTGGCAGGAGGACATCACCGGCTGCAAGTCCTTCGACGAGCTGCCGCAGGCCGCCCAGGACTACATCAAGCTCATCGAGGACCTCTCTGGCGTCAAGGTCTCCCTCGTTGCCGTTGGTCCCGACCGTGAGCAGACCATCAACCGCTTCTGGAAGTAGGCTCTGTGACGGACACTGCCGTGGGCGAGAAGAGCTTCGGGATTGTCTGTGACAGCGGGTGCGACCTCACGCCAGCCCAGCTCGGCCGGCTTGGGGTCGCACTCGTGCCCCATCATGTGAATGCGGGCCAGCAGAGTTGGCTTGACCGCGTGGACGTCTCCGACGATGACGCGCTCGAGCGCATGGGCGTCCGGGGGACCGACGCCGTGGTGGAGGAGGCCGGATCGGACGAGCTTCTTGCCGCGTATCAGCGTCTTGTTGACGAGGGATGCAAGACCATAGTCTCCGTGCACTCCGCCGAGGCGCTGTCTGCGATGTGCGGGCGCGCCCGCGAGGCGGCGACCCGGCTGGGGGACGCCACACGCGTTGAGGTGCTGGACACCGGCACCGCGTCCATTGGCACCGGCATCGTCGTGGAGCGACTGTCCGCGATGCGCGCGGCCGGCGTGCCGCTTGCGGACGCCCTTTCCGCCGCGCGCGAGATCGCCGCCGGCGTCCGCCTGATGTTCATACCCGCAAGCTCTTCTCGCCTGGTGCGCAGGAGGGCTCGCTCGAGGCACTCTGGGTTGGTCGGCCGCGCCTCCATGCTCCGCGTCCGCCTGGTGGGGGAGCGGGGCCTCTTTCTTGTGTCGCGCGGCGAGGTCACCCAGACCGTGCGCTCCACCGACATCGCCGACCTCTGCGGTCGCATAGCCCATGCCATGAGCGCGGTCGCCCACGCGGAGGGTCCGCTTGACTACGTCGAGCTCTACGGATGCGACCGCAAGGCCCTGCGTCCCCTTGAGAAGCCCCTTGACACCAACGAGTTCGAGGCCGAGCGCATGGGAGTGACGCGCGTCTCCCCCAGCAACGTCGGCTTTGTGGGCAGGCCCGCCGTGGGCGTTGCCTTTGTTCCGGATTCACTCTTCGAGCGCGTGGGGGCCAACCAGCCCACCGACGTGCCCGCAGACGACTAGACGAGGAGACCTAATGAGCGACAGCAAGATCGACATTCTTCTTCTGGGTTCCGGTGGGCGCGAGCACGCGCTTCTGACCAAGCTGGCGGAGTCCCCGCGCGCCGGCAAGATGTGGGTCGCTCCCGGCAACGGCGGCATGGACGCCACCGCTGAGGTGGCAGACCTTGACCCGGAGTCTCCCGAGGGCGTTGCCGCCTGGGCTGCGGGGCACGGCATTGGCCTTGTGGTCATTGGCCCGGAGGCCCCGCTGGTGGCGGGCGTCGCCGACGCGGTGCGCGCCGCGGGCATCCCCACGTTTGGCCCCAACGGCAAGGCCGCCCGGATGGAGGGCTCCAAGAAGTTTGCCAAGGAGGTCATGGAGCGCGCCGGCGTGCCCACCGCCGCCTACCGAAGCTTCACCGACGAGGAGTCCTGCGTGGCCTACGTGCGCGAGGTCGGCGGACCCATCGTGGTCAAGGCCGACGGCCTGGCTGCCGGCAAGGGCGTCATCGTCGCCAAGACCACCGAGGAGGCGCTCGAGGGCGTTCACGAGTGCTTCTCTGGCGCGTTTGGCCAGGCGGGCGCAACCGTCGTGGTCGAGGAGATGATGGAGGGGCCGGAGTGCTCGCTGCTGGCCCTGACCGACGGCAAGACGCTGGTGCCGCTGGCCACCTCCCAGGACCACAAGCGCGCGCTGGACGGGGACCTCGGCCCCAACACGGGCGGCATGGGCGTCTACAGCCCCGTGCCCATGGTCACGCCCGACGAGCTTGTCCAGATGATTGACATCGAGAAGCGCGTGGTGGCCGAGCTCGCCGCCGAGGGCATCACCTACTCCGGCTGCCTCTACGGCGGCTTCATGCTCACCAAGGATGGCCCCAAGGTCCTGGAGTTCAACGCCCGCTTTGGCGACCCCGAGACCCAGGTGGTGCTCCCGCGCATGAAGGGCGACCTCGTCGAGGCCTTCCTGGCTTGCGACAACGGCACCCTCAGCGAGGACCAGGTTGCCTGGGACGACGACTGGGCGGTCTCCGTGGTGCTGACCTCCGCCGGCTACCCCGGCAAGTACGAGAAGGGCAAGGCCATCACCGGCATCGACCGCGCCGAGCAGCTCGAGGGCGTGACCGTCTACCACGCCGGCACCAAGGTCGACGAGAGCGGCCAGCTGGTCACCAACGGCGGCCGCGTGCTGGACGTCACCGCCGTGGCGCCCACCTTCGAGGCCGCCCGTGCCCAGGCGTACGCCGCGGTCGAGCTCATCGACTTTGAGGGCAAGACCTTCAGGACCGACATTGGCATGAGGGCCATCAAGGGCCGCGAGGCCTAGGCTCGGGGAGGTTTGAGAGCGATGGCAGACATTCAGAAGGTCAACGGCGCCCACGACGAGCAGGCCGGCGAGACGGACGCGCTCGCCGTGCAGGCCTCCCCGCGCGAGGACGAGCTTGCCGACGCCGCCGCCGACATGCGCGACTCCGTGGCGAGCTTCACCTTTGACGGGGACCGCGACGACGTGGACCACGTCTCTGGCGCGCCCGTCGAGCGCGAGCTGGTTCTTGGCAGCGAGGACCCGCGCGACGCGTCGCTGGAGGAGAGGCCTCTCTCCGAGGACGTTGCCTGGACGGGACGCATCTTCAACGTCAACCGACTGCAGGTCGAGCTGCCCGACGGGCGTCATGCGGTGCGTGACGTGGTGCGCCACCCCGGCGCGGTGGCCATCGTCGCCCTGACGGACGAGGGCCGCATCTGCCTGGTGCGCCAGTACCGCACGGCGCTCGGCCGCGTGACGGTGGAGATTCCTGCCGGAAAGCTCGCTCCCGGGGAGGACCCGCTCGAGGCCGCGAGCCGCGAGCTCCTCGAGGAGACGGGTATGACCGCTGGGAAGATCGCGTTTCTGACCACCATCGCCAGCTCGGACGGGTTCTGCGACGAGCTCATCCACATCTACATGGCGACGGGCCTGGAGTTCTCCAAGTCCAGCCCGGATGCGGACGAGTTCATCAACGTCGACCTGGTGGAGCTCTCCGAGCTGGTGGACGCCGTGCTCGACGGGCGCATCGAGGACGCCAAGACCGTGGTGGGCGCCCTTTTGTGCGACTCCATCTCCCACCGACTGAACTTCTCGCAGGAAGAGGAGTAGCAAGGCGCGGCGGATTGGCTGGCAGGTCTTGACGAAAGGGGACCCTGGGGAGCTAAGATGTTCCCCAGGGTCCTTTTACTTGCATGGGTAAAACAATTATTTTACTGCGGTCAAGTAAAATCTGGTCAATATTAACTACCAGCCGGAACGCGGCATTCAAAATATGGTTACCGCATTGATTTAAGACCCCCTCCCCATAAAATATTATTCAAAAAACAAGCTTTCCCTTCATACACTCGATGTAACTGCACACCTGTGGGGTTTATCCCCCGAGGAATGAAGGAGCTACCATGACGAGCAAGGTAAGAAACGTCTCGGGGGGGGGCGCTTCCTTGTCAAGGCTGCCGGCGTAGTCGCCTCCGTCGCGCTGGCACTGGGCATTGGGCTTGCGACGCCGTGCACGGCCCAGGCCATTGACCTGGCCGCCCCGGAGCACAGCAAGACCATCTCGAGCAACAACGACGGGACCTACACGCTGTCCCTGGACGTCACGGGCCGCAAGGGCTCCCAGAGCGAGACCGTGACCCAGAAGACCGACGTCGTCCTGGTAATGGACACCTCCGGCAGCATGGACTTCCGGATGGATAAGGACAAGGCCGCCCGACCCGGGGAGTCCCGACTGGATTACGCCAAGACCGCGGCAAACGACCTGGTGAACTCCGTGGTGAAGGACGGTAACGACGTGCGCGTGGCCGTTGTTTCCTTCAACAAGGATGCCAAGACTGTCGTTGGCTACACCAGCGACAAGGGCGAGCTTCGCCGTGGCATCGACGGCCTTTGGGCCGATGGCGGCACCAACTGGGAGGCCGGCCTTGCGGCAGCCAACGGGCTCACCGCGAGGGATGGCGCCAAGAAGTACATCGTCTTCCTCTCTGACGGCGAGCCTACGTATAGGTACGAGAAGTACTCCTTCCTCGGATATAGCTGGACTGGGGTTGCCGGCTCCGGCAGGCACTACGAGCAGGCCAACTTCGACCACGCCGTGGCCGAGGCCAAGAAGCGTGGCGATACGACGCTCTTCTCCGTTGCCGTTGGCTCCACCGACAAGGTCACTACGCGCATGAGCGCCTTCCAGCAGGAGGCCACCGGCTCCACGAACGGCTACTACACCGCCACCTCTCCCGAGGAGCTGGAGCGCGCCTTCGCAAGCATCTCCCAGCAGATCAACCGGAGCGCCCAGTACACCAACGTGACCGTGATCGATAGGCTCACCGACTACGTCGACTTTGCTGGTGCCAATGGCTCCGTCCGCGTCACCGCCAAGGACGCCTCCGGCAACGAGGTGACCCTCTCGCCCGACGACTACACCGTGACCGTGGACCCTGCTACCAAGACGGCACGTCTCTCCTTCAGGCAGGGCGCTGACGGCAAGGCCGGCTTCGTGCTTGCCGAGGGCGTCACCTACACCATGAGCTTCGACGTGGTTCCCACCCAGGCTGCCTATGATGCCGCCGCGGCCGCCGGCCAGACGACCACGCTGCCCACCAACGCCGAGGGCAAGCTCTCCTACAGCGTGGTGAATGACGTCAACGGCGTCCAGACCGTCGTGGCCGGCTCCGACCAGGCGTACGACCCGCAGACCATCCAGGTTCCCGTGAACACCGTCACCATCCAGAAGACCTGGGTCGGTGGCACGGTACGCCCGGACTCCGTGACCGTCAAGCTCCTGCGTGACGGCGAGCAGTACAAGACCGTTGTCCTTACCGCTGCCAATGGCTATAAGGCAGATGTCGTCGTTCCGGCCGGCCTGGGTGACATCACCTGGAGCGTCCAGGAGGCCGACGTGCCCGCCGGCTACATCGCCTCCTACGGCGACGCCGTCACCGGCTCCGGCACCCTGAGCGTCACCAACACCTACAGTGTCTCTCCCGTCACGGTGAGCGGCAAGGAGAGCCTCTCCGGCCACAAGACCCTGACTGGCCGCGACCTCAACGCCGGCGAGTTCAGCTTCCAGCTCAAGGACGCCCAGGGCAAGCTGGTCCAGACCGTGACCAACGACGAGTCCGGCAACTTCCACTTTGACGACCTCACCTTTGACGAGCCGGGCACCTACACCTACACCGTGAGCGAGGACACCTCCTCCCTTCCCGCGGGTGTCTCTGCCGTCACGACCGGTTCCAAGGCCGTCACCATCGTCGTGACCGACAACAGCGACGGCACCCTTTCCGCCGACGTCCGCAAGGACGCCCTTGAGTTTGAGAACTCCTACGAGGTCGACGCCGCCATGGTGCAGCTGAGCTTTGCCAAGACGCTCTCTGGCCGTCCGACCGCCCTCACCGACGGCGAGTTCCAGTTCCAGCTCAAGGACGAGCAGGGCAACGTGGTCGCCACCGTCAGCAATGACGCCGCGGGCAACGTGAAGTTCCCGCGCATTGCCTTTGGCGAGGCCGGAACCTACACCTACGAGGTCAGCGAGGTCGTGGGCAGCGCCGCCGGCATCACCTATGACGCCGACGTCCGCACAGTGACCATCAAGGTCACGGACGACGGCGAGGGCTACCTCGTCGCCAAGACGAGCGTCGATGGCGACACCACCTTTGCCAACACGTACAAGGCCGAGTCCGTGAGCTACAGCGTGAGCCAGGACGTCAAGGTCTCCAAGACCCTGACCGGCCGCGACCTCAGGGCCGGCGAGTTTGAGTTCGAGTTGGTGGAGAACGGCAACGTCGTGGCGACTGCCTCAAACGACGCAGAGGGTAACGTGAGCTTTGGCGCCCTCACGTACGACAAGGCCGGAACCCACACCTATGTGGTCCGCGAGGCCAAGGGCAGCCTCCGCGGCGTGACGTACGACGCCTCCGAGTACGTGGTCACCGTGTCCGTCACCGATGACGGCTCCGGCAGGCTCTCTGCCAAGGCCACGTCCGCCGACGGCCAGATTGTCTTCAAGAACGCCTACTCCGCCGCTCCCACCTCCATCACCTTTGGCGGCACCAAGGTCCTGACCGGCGCCGAGCTCGCTGCTGGCCAGTTTGCCTTCCAGCTCAAGGACGCTCAGGGCAACGTGGTTGCCACCGCCACCAACGCGGCTGACGGCTCCCTGGTCTTTGAGCCCGTCAGCCTTGACGCGGCGGGTGAGTATCACCTCACTCTCTCCGAGGTCAATGACGCCCAGGACAACGTGACCTATGACGACCACGTCTACCAGCTCGACGTGACCGTGGCCGATGACGGCAAGGGCAGCCTCTACGTGGCCTCCTACACCGTCGACGGCGGTACTGACCTGCCCGTCTTTGAGAACGCCTACGTGGCTCCCGAGGCGCCGAGCGAGCCTGCGGCCCCGCAGGCCCCGGCGGCCGTTCCCAACACCGGCGACGCCACTTCCCCGGTGCTTCCGCTGGCGATTGGCGCCTGCGCCCTCGCGGCCGCGTGCGCCGCGTTCCTCCTCGTTCGCCGTAACAACCGCTAACAGCAAACCCCGCCTGGCGAGAGGTCTTTCTCGCCAGGCGGACCTCTTTCAGAAAGCAGATGCGTCATGGACAAAGAAGATCCTGTGAAGACAAGCGCCGAGTACGAGGCCGCCTCTGCCTGGAAGCCCACGCCTACGGCTCGAAAGATCATCTCCTTTGTTGAGCGGCACGACGGCAAGCCGTGCTCCAAGGCGCAGATTGCCGTTGCTCTGGGAAGAAACGAGAAGACTATCGACCGCCTGATTGCCCGCATGCGCCACGAGGGCATTCTTGAGGCCGAGCCGCAGTGGGCCGAGAACGGCGGCCAGCTGGCAAACACCTATCACGTGGTCCACAAGTAGCCATGACCTGGTCTGGGCGGGGCGGAGGAAGCGGAACCTCCGCCCCGCCCTTTTTGCCGCTAGTCGCGGCGTACCAGCAGGTAGCCCATGAAGGCGCATCCGGCGGAGATGCCGGCCAGGACGGCACCGATGGGAAGACCTTCGCCGGTGGAGGGAAGCTCCTGGGGTATGGGAATCCTGAGGTCTGTCATGCTCACCTCCTGCACGTCGGTGACCTCGGCGACGGTGAAGTCGATGGGGTCGGCCTTGAGGTAGCCCTCGGGGGCCTCGCTCTCGGCAAGGGTGTAGGCGCCTGGGAGCAGACGCTCGATGGTGTGCGGCACCTCGTCGCTTACCCAGCTGTCGACGACCTCCTTGTTGGCGTCCAGCAGAGCGAGATGCGCGCCGGCAAGGTGCTCGCCCTTCTCGTCGAGCTTTGAGAGCCGGACCGTGGTGAAGTCGTTCGTCGCCATTGTCTCGATGGTGACGACGGGCGTGAGCTGGTCCTGATAGCCAATCGTGAACTCGTGGGGAGTCGGGTCAACGACGTAGCCTGCCGGCGCCGCGGTCTCCACGAAGGCGTAGCCCGCTCCGCCGGGAGCGAGCGCAAGGCCGTCTGCCGTGGCCATGCCGTTCTCGTCGGTGGTGACGTGGGCGACGACGTCACCCGCCTCGTGCGCGAACGAGCCGTCGTAGTCGACGACGTCGGCCGTGGCCACGACGTCAAACTCCGCCCCGGTGAGGGCGGCGCCCGTCCTCAGGTCGGTCTTGCGAATGGACGCGGAGCCAACGGCAAGCGCGTTCTGGGCCTCGGCCTCTGCCCAGACAACGGCCGTCTGCTGGTCCTCCCAGCAAACCGTGAACTCGTGCGGAGTCTCGTCCAGGACGAAGCCCTCCGGCGCCTGGGTCTCCACAAAGGCGTAGCTGGCCTCGCCGATACCTAGGGGCAGACCCTCGACTGCGGCCTCGCCCTTCTCGTCTGTGGTCACGTGGGCCATGACCTGACCCTCAACCGCCTGGATGGTTCCGTCCGGGGCGATGACGTCCTGCTGCGCCACCACTTTGAACTCGGCTCCCGCCAGTGGCGTCCCGCTCTCCGACGTCTTGGTCAGCTTGGCCGACCCCGAGGCCTGTTCGTCGGAAAGGCTCGCTATGACCACGGGCGGAAGCGTGGCGTCGGCCGGCACGTCGATGCGGACGTCCTCGCCTCTTAGCAGGTAGGGGGCCTGTGCGGCCACCTCATGGATGTAGTACGCGCCTGGAATCAGGCTTTGCGGCAGGGTGACGCAGCCGCTCTCGTCCGTCACAAAGCGGTCGAGCGTGACGTGGTTTGGATACCAGCTCTCCTGCGTCAGGGGGTTGCCGTCGGCGTCAAGGATCTGGAACGCAAAGCCCGGCAGCGCCACCACCTGCCCGGAGGAGGCGTCGCGCTTCACCACCTGCAGCCTGGTTGCCAGGGCGTGGTTGTCCGCGATGTACTGCAGCTTGGCGCCGTCCGCCATCTGCTGGGCGCTGATGGTCCAGTCTCCAATGTGCGAGAAGCCCGCAGGTACCGTGGACTCGACCTCGTGAATGGTGTAGCCACCGGCGTCGTAGGGAAGGGCGCCGTGCACACCGGGCGCGCGGGTGCCCGTGCCAAACCAAAGCGAGCCGTCGGCGGAGGTGTCCGCAAAGCCGTAGGGGTTGGTGACGAGCTCTCCCACCACGCCGCCCGTAGTGTTGCTGATGACCTGGAAGCGCACGCCGCCCGCCGGCTGCTCCAGGCCAGACCCCTCCTGCCCGTAGTCCTTGAACTTTGCGATCTCAAGGTCAAAGGCCACGACGTCCTCCTTGAGGGCGGATTCCATGGATATGCTGGCAATGCCGTTTTGTCCAACCTGGGCTGCCGTCGCCTCGGCCTCGAGGACCTGTCGGCTTGCCTTGTATCCCTCCGGAGCCCGAGACTCCGTCACGCGGACCCGCCCCAGAGGAAGACCGTCAAAGCTGGCCCGGCCCTCGGCGTCGGTCGTGGAGACGTGCGTGCGGCCCTGGGCGTCGATGAGCGTGAGCTCTGCCCCCGCAAGGCTCGCGCCGGGCTGGGCGGCTCCTCCCGTCGAGGAGTCCACCTTCTGGACGCGTACCTCGGCGGTGGCGGGGACGTCGTCGAGACCTACGACCTGCCCAGCCTTGGCCTCAAACTCCACCCTGCCGCTCGCGAGCAGGTAGCCGGCGGGAGCCCTGGTCTCATGGGCGTAGTAGCGCACGCCGGGCCTGAGCGAGCAGCTGGCGCGGCCGGTCGCGTCGGTGGTGACGGTCGCGGCCAGTGCGTCGTCGTCGCACTGGCGAATCTCGTAAGTGGCGCCGGCCAGGCTGTAGGCGTCGTTGCCAAACGTGAGGCTGGCGTCGGCGGAGCCCTTCTGCATCGCCACCTCCACCTGCGGCGTCCTTCTGGTCACGAGGGACTGGGTCTGGTCGTCGGGGGAGGGCCAGATGATGGAGCTCCCGGCCTCGGGGCCTCCTCCGCCAGCGGCGACGTAGGCTGCGGACTCCGCCCGCATCTTTGCCACGGCATCGGCGACGTCGGTGTAGATGCGGGTCAGCTCGGACTCCGCCCAGTCGTGGTCGTTTGTCTCGTAGGAGTGGGGCAGGGCAAACCAGACCACGTACTGCGTGGCCATCATGAAGTGCGAGGACGAGAGTCCGTACTCGGTCTGGTGCGTTGGGCTCCAGCCGTGGCACATGATCCAGTCAAGCGCCGGGTTGTTGGACACGTAGCCGCCGGTGAAGACCCTACCGGCCTCGGGGGAGTGGAGGCTCTTGGCACCGCAGTAGGCAATGCCGTCCTCCGAGTTGACCTCAAAGTGGTGCATGCGAGAAAAGCTGTCGTTCACGTCGTCAAAGTCCGAGTAGGACGTTGCCTTTGCAACCGTCAGCGTGCCTAGGTCCTCTGCCAGGGCGGTCGTCGCCGGTGCCGCGGCAAGGCCCAGGCCGAGCAGCTGACTCAGCACCAGGAACAGGGCGGAGAGCGCCGCCGCGGACCTTCTGGCCAGGTTTTTTGCCTTGCGTCTTGCAACTTCTTGCCTCGAGCGGGCCGCAAGGCTCACGCGGGCGCGCCCGGCATGGCCCGCCGCTCCCGGAGCGCCTCCCTGCTGGCGGTCGCCGCCGCGAAGCCTTGCGCGTGGCGACGGCCTCCGGCCTGGGCCTGCGTCCTTCTCGCCGTTCCGGGACACGCCGTACGGCACGCCCGCGCGGGTTCCTCTCTGCCTTTCCATGCTGCCTCCCTTTGCTCAAAAACGCGGATGGGAGGCGAAGCCTAGCTGGTGACACTTGCAGCTAGCGGACACCTGGCGGACAGGAGGCTTTCCGCACGCTTGCGGCTGGCTTTCAGGGTTTTCAACATCCCGCTGGCCATGTCATTGGCAGACGGGTGGGGCCGCGGTGGGATACGGCTTGCGGCAAAAAACGGCCCTTTCCGAATCTCTTCAATTCCAACACAACTCACCCGGCGAGAAGGGCTTCTCGCCGCCGCTCCGATGGCTGTGGTAGAATCAAGGCCCATGCGGGCATCGCCAAGTGGTAAGGCATCAGCTTCCCAAGCTGACATCCGCGGGTTCGAGTCCCGTTGCCCGCTCCATAGATGTTCGGGGCCCCGGAAGGGGCCCTTTTCATGCGCGGCCACGCCATGCGCCGGCCTGCCGCCCGGCCGCGCGAAGACCCGCCCCGCGCGGGCAGACCGAGAGGAGTCCCCATGTCTCCCATTCCCATGACCGACGAGGAGTGCCGCGTTGCCACCGAGGCGCTCTCCGACCAGCTTGACCTCTACGCCGACCTGCTGGTGAAGAAGGGCGCCGCCGTACAGCCCGGCCAGGAGCTCGTCGTCGAGTGCCCCGTCGAGCGCGCCGACTTTGCCCGCCGCGTGGTGGCGGCCGGCTACCGCGCCGGCGCCGGCCACGTCACCGTCATCTGGGACGACGACGCCATCAGCCGCCTGACCTACGAGAACGTGGACGTCGACTGGTTCCGCCGCACGCCCTCCTGGAAGGTCGAGCAGCTCAACTCCCTTGCCGAGGCAGGCGCCACCTTCCTCTTCCTGGAGGGCTCCGACCCCTCTGCGCTCAAGGGCATAGACCCGGCCAAGCCGGCCGCGGCCTCCAAGGCGCGCAACACCGAGTGCAAGTCCTTCCGCGACGGAATGGACTTTGGCCGCAACGTCTGGTGCATCGCCGGCGTCCCCGTGGCCGCATGGGCGCGTGAGGTCTTCCCCGGCACGTCTGACGCCGAGGCCATCTACCGCCTGTGGAACCTCATCCTCTCCGTGGCCCGCGCCGACGGGGACGATCCCGAGAGCGCTTGGGAGACCCACAACGCCTCCTTCGAGAAGACCAAGCGCTTCCTTAACGGCCACCGCTTTGACGCCCTGCGCTACGAGGCGTCCAACGGAACCAACCTCATCGTGGGCATGAATCCGGGCCACGTCTGGGACGGCGGCGCCGCCCGCACGCAGGACGGCACCACGTTCTTCCCCAACATCCCGACCGAGGAGGTCTTCACCTCGCCGGACCGCGCCCGCGCGGAGGGCATTGTGTACTCCGCCATGCCGCTGGTCCACGCCGGTCAGATCGTGCGCGACTTCTGGCTGCGCTTTGAGGCCGGCCGCGTGGTGGACTTCGGTGCCGAGCAGGGCGCCGAGGTGCTGCGCCACATCATCGAGACCGACGATAACAGCTGCCGCCTTGGCGAGTGCGCGCTCATCTCCAAGAACACGCCCATCCGCCAGAGCGAGACCCTCTTCTTCGACACGCTCTACGACGAGAACGCGTCCTGTCACCTGGCGCTTGGCATGGGCTTCCCGGAGTGCCTGGAGGGCGGCGTCAATCTGGGCAAGGAGGAGCTTCTCGCCCGTGGTGTCAACCAGAGTGTGGCCCACGTGGACTTCATGATCGGCACCGACGACCTCAACGTCTGGGGCGTCTGCGAGGACGGCACCGAGGTCCCCGTCTTTGAGAACGGCCAGTGGGCCTGGGAGTAGCCCCCCGGCGCGCCCGGGCATGGGTCCCGTGGTAGAATCAACCCCACGCGCCGTTAGCTCAGCTGGTAGAGCAGGGGACTTTTAATCCCAAGGCCGCGGGTTCGATTCCCTCACGGCGCACCACTTCGCAACTAAGGCCCGCCGTAAGGCGGGCCTTTTGCATTCAATGGGCGCCACTTTCGTTTTGGGCAATAGGAGATAGCTCTTGCCCATATCCCTCTTTCGCGGGTTTTGGCCCGTTGTTGCCGCTGGGGTCTGCACGTTTTTTGCAGGATGATGCCGGAGGCGGCGACCCTTCGGGCGAATGCCTGCCATAGCAACCAAAAACCCTCATTAAGTGCGCGTTTGGGGTTGGTCTTCGTCTTCGTATGTGCATCCCTTGTGCAACTCGTGAACGTTTGCAGGGCGCATTTGGCCCTGTGCTAAAGTCACCCAACATGACTTTTTCGCCTGCAACAACAGCCAAAGCCTACTGCTCATCGCACCGCGAGGGCGTTCTTGCCGTACTCAATTGGGCTTGCGTCCTATTAGTGGGTCCCTTGCTGTGTGCAGCTGTGGCTGAAACCCTCAGCCTTTCCGGCGTTTCTGGTCTTGAGCAAGGGTTTTTCCTACTCAATGCTTCTATCTATCTCTTTATCCACCTTGTTGCCTATTTGTTTATTCGCAACACGCGCATTACTTGTCTGGCGGTGTTCCTGGTGGTACTGGGATTCAGCGTGGCCAATCACTACGTTATTGCCTTTACGGGCATTCCCATCACGTTCGGCGATCTCATGTCTGCAGGGGTGGGCATGTCGGTGGCGGGTGGCTATGCGTATGCGCTCGATGCCCAAGTGGTTCAGAGCCTGATCGCCGCACTCGTTTATGTGGCTGCGCTGTTTTTGATTCCTCGCTCGAAGCTGCGCGTGAATTTTGGGAGCAATCAGATGGCGCTAGCCGTGGTGGCTGTGGCTGCCGTGGGGTTGGGTGCTTACCTGTATGGCAACGAAGACGCATGGAGCCACATCGACACGCACGAATGGAATCCTGCGTACCCCTATTCCCACTATGGCTTTGCGGCGAGCTTTGCATCGGATGCGGCTTCGTCTTCGACGGTGAATGCGGAAGGCTATGACATTGATGCCCTGTGGCAAACCGATGATGCATCGGGTGTAACCCAGGTTAATGCCGGACACGGATATCTGACCGAGGCGGATGGCGTGCCTGCATACACCCAGGCAACCGAAGAATCTCCCAATATCGTGGTGGTGATGAACGAATCGTTTTCCGACCTTACCACCTACTTGGAGGGCTACGAAACAAACACCGACCCAATGCCCTACGTGCGTTCGCTCATGAAGCGCGGCGACGTGGTTTCGGGCACCTGCGCCGTTTCCTCGGATATGGGCACGGGTACAGCCAATTCTGAGTTTGAGTTCCTAACGGGCAATTCCATGGCCTATTTCAAGGGCAATACTCCGTATGTTCAGTTCATTGACACGGAAACGCCCAGCCTGGCATCCCTGTTGGCTGGTCGCGGATACAGCACCATGGCCATGCATGCTTATGAGCGGGCTGGATACAACCGTGTGAAAGTATATGACCGCCTTGGCTTCGAAGCATACAAGGGTATAGAAGATTTCGACGTTGACTTGGATTATGCTCGCGGTTATCCGACCGACGAGGCGAACTACCGTCAGCTTATCAAGGACTTCGAGGAAAATCGCGGTGGTGCTCCCCAGTTCCTGTTCAACATCACCATGCAGAATCACGGCGGCTACTATGCGTCTGATTACGAATGGCCCGTTCGCGTTCACGGGGTCTCGCCGGTAAATTCATACGATGAATCGGTTATCGCCTACGAATCCAGTGTTCACATGGCGGATGAATCGGTGCGTCAGCTCATCTCGTACTTCGAAACGGTAGACGAGCCCACGGTCGTGCTCTTCTTCGGCGATCATGAGCCGCGCCTTTCCAATGAATTTTACTCAAGCTGGTTTACCGACGAGAACGATCTCGATCTGGAAACCACGGCTCAACTTCATAAAACCCCCTTCTTCATATGGGGCAACTACGATTTGAACACCGAATCGATTCAGAAGGGTTCGGTGGTTTCGTTAAACTATCTGTCTACGGTTCTGTTTCAGACAGCAGGGGTGCAGCTTTCGCCATACCAGGAATACTTGGCGGATCTGCGCCTGGAGCACCCCGTTATTACCGCCCGCTACTTCACCACCGCGTTTGGTGACAAAGTTGGTACGATGCCTTCGGCGTTTACCGATTCGATCCGGGAGTACCAGTGGCTTCAATACAACTGCGTATTTGATCGAGCCCATCGCATCCCAGGATTCTATTCATAGGGAAGCGGGCGCCAGTATATATGGTGGCCTTGTGATGGTGCCTTGCAAAGAGAATGGGTGTTTTGCTAAAATCTCCATTTGCGTTTGACTACCTATTTGCTTAAAGGAGCTACCTTGGCTAAAGAAGATGCAATTGAACTGGAGGGCACCGTACTCGAGGCTCTTCCAAACGCTATGTTTAAGGTAGAGCTTGAAAACGGTCACACCATTCTTGCCCATATTTCCGGCAAGATGCGTATGCACTACATCAAGATCCTCCCTGGCGACAAGGTTCAGGTCGAACTCTCTGTATACGATCTCGATCGCGGTCGTATCACCTATCGCTACAAATAAGTAGCAAGCTAGCGTACCTCACAGGGTGAAGTGCGCTTTTGTCGTTTGCGAACCCGCGGCGCAAACGCATCCTAGTGGGGAAGGGGAAACCCAAAGCCGCCCCATGAAGCGGAAACGAAACAAACTATCGCCTGCGGCTGGGCGTGGTAGATAAAAGAGAAACACATTACCGAAAGGAAATTGAAATGAAGGTACGTCCTTCGGTCAAGAAAATGTGCGACAAGTGCAAGATCATTCGACGCCACGGCAAGGTACTCGTAATCTGCGAGAACCCTCGTCACAAGCAGCGTCAGGGTTAAAGAGAAAGGGAACGTATTCATGGCACGTCTCGTTGGTGTCGACCTTCCTCGCGACAAGCGCATTGAAGTCGGCTTGACCTATATCTACGGCATTGGCCTCACCACCTCCAAGAAGATCCTCGCAGAAACCGGTGTTAACCCCGATACCCGCGTAAACGATCTTACGGAAGATGAACTTTCCAAGCTTCGTGACTACATCCAGGCTAACCTCACCACTGAGGGCGACCTGCACCGCGAAGTATCTCAGAATATTAAGCGCCTCATGGAAATCGGTTGCTACCGTGGCCTGCGTCATCGTCGTGGCCTGCCCGTTCGCGGTCAGCGCACTCACACGAACGCTCGTACGCGCAAAGGTCCCAAGCGTCAAATCGGTGGCAAGAAGAAGTAGAGGTGTAACTAGTGGCAGCTAAGAAAAACGTTCGCACGCGCATCAAGCGTTCTGACCGCAAGAACATCGCTGTTGGCGCTGCACACATCAAATCCACTTTCAATAACACGATCGTTTCCATCACGGATCCTCAGGGCAATGTAATTTCCTGGCAGTCCGCTGGTACCGTCGGCTTTAAGGGCTCTCGTAAGTCCACGCCGTTTGCAGCTCAGATGGCAGCTGAGGCAGCAGCAAAGACCGCTATGGAGCATGGCTTGAAGAAGGTTGCTGTATTCGTGAAGGGTCCCGGTTCCGGTCGCGAAACCGCTATCCGTTCCCTTCAGGCAGCTGGCCTCGAAGTAGCTAGCATCCAGGATTGCACCCCTATCCCGCACAACGGTTGCCGTCAGCGCAAGCGTCGTCGCGTCTAACTGAAAGGATCGATACACTATGGCAATTAACAGGACTCCGGTTCTCAAGCGTTGTCGCCAGCTCGGTCTGGATCCTTCTGTTCTCGGTTACAGCAGCAAGAAGGAATCCATCCGCCAGCCTAAGCGTCGTCGCAAGGAATCCGAATACGGTATGCAGCTGCGCGAGAAGCAGAAGGCCAAGTTCATCTATGGCGTTCTCGAGAAGCAGTTCCTCGGCTACTTCAAGCGCGCTAAGGCAATGCCCGGCATCACCGGTGACAACCTGATGCGTATCCTCGAGTCTCGTCTCGACAACGTAGTATTCCGTCTCGGCTTCGCCAAGACCCGCAAGGAAGCTCGCCAGATCGTTACCCACGGTCACATTCAGGTAAACGGCCGTCGCGTAGACATCCCGTCTTTCCGCGTTCGTCCCGGCGACCTTGTTGCTGTTACCCCCAAGGCCAAGGAACTCCTGGTTATCAAGAGCGCTCTCGTTTCCAACGAAGGTGTACAGGTTCCTGCATGGCTTGAGGTTGACATCGAAAAGCTGCAGGGCAGCGTTCTTGCTCTTCCCGAGCGTGAGCAGATTGACCTCGACATCAACGAGCAGCTTATCGTCGAACTTTACTCGAAGTAACGTACGCACTGCGGTTTATTAAGGAGGCTTATTCAATATGACAGAGTTCATGAGGCCGACAGTAACGATCGAAGAGGTCAACGACACCGTTGCCCGCTTCATCGTGGAGCCGCTAGAGCGTGGCTACGGTTACACTCTTGGCAACTGCATGCGTCGTGTTCTGCTTTCGTCTCTCGACGGAGCAAAGGCGACTGCAATTCAGATCGATGGTGTACAGCATGAGTTCACCACCGCTGAGGGCGTAATCGAGGACATCACCGATATCGTCTTGAACGTTAAGGGCCTGGTTTTCAGCGCCCTTAACGGTGACATCAGCGAGGCCACTGCGCATGTACATGCTGAGGGTCCTTGCACCGTTACTGGTGCCGATCTCGAGGTTCCCACCGAATTCTCTCTGATCAACCCCGAGCACGTCATCGCAACTGTTGCTGACGGCGGCACGCTTGAGATGACCGTCCGCATTGGCGTGGGCCGTGGATATGTATCTGCCGAGCGCAACAAGCGCACGGAAGATCCTATCGGCATCATCCACGTTGACTCGCTGTTCTCGCCGGTTCGTCGCTGCACCATGGGTGTTACCGACACCCGCGTTGGCCAGCGCACCGACTATGACAAGCTTGTTCTTGAAGTTGAGACTGATGGCTCCATCAACCCCACTGAGGCTGTGTGCCGTGCTGCGAACATTATTAACCAGTACATGGGCGCATTCCTTATGCTTGACGAGGTAGAGGAAGACGAAGAGGGCGAAGTAGTTTCCATCTTCGCTCCTGAAAACCAGGAGACCAACGCTGAGCTCGACAAGCAGATTGAGGATCTGGACCTTTCCGTTCGTTCCTACAACTGCTTGAAGCGCGCTGGTATCCACTCTGTTCGTCAGCTGGTTGAATATTCTGAGAACGACCTGCTCAACATCAGGAACTTTGGCGCGAAGTCCATCGAGGAAGTGAAGGACAAGCTCATTTCCATGGACCTCAATTTGAAGCAATAGGAGATTTAAAGATGAGGCACAACTATAAGGGCCGCAAGCTTGGCACTGACTTCAGCCATACCAAGGCCATGAAAAAGAGCCTTGTTGCTGCGCTGTTCACCAACGACCGCATCAAGACGGTTGAGGCGCGCGCCAAGGAAATCCGCCCCGATGTCGACAAGATCATCACCTGGGCAAAGAAGGGCGACCTGCATTCCCGCCGTCTTGCTATCGCAGCACTCGGTGACAAGGAACTGGTACGCGAGGTATTCGAGAAGGTTGCTCAGGGTCAGTTCGCTGATCGTCAGGGTGGCTACACCCGCATCATGAAGCTTGGCAACCGCAAGGGTGACAACGCTTCCATGGTAATCATGGAGCTCTGCACCGAGCCGGTACAGCCCAAGGAAAAGGCCGAAAAGCCTGCAGCTAAGAAGGAAGCTCCCAAGAAGGAAGAAAAGCCTGCAGAGGAGCCTAAGGCTGAAGAGGCAACCGAAGAGGCTGCTGAATAGTTCTAGCTATATAGCTTTCAAAGGACCCGTTCGTAAGAGCGGGTCCTTTTTGCTTTTATGCGGCCAATAGGCTCAACACACAGTTTTCGATATCCCATGCCCCATGCGGCGATGTTGCAGGAGCGCCATTTAAGCGCATTTCGCTGCCGTTTCAGCTCCATGGCGACCGCTGACCTTCAGGGCAGCAAACATAAGCCCATAGAGCCCTCAACAACGTTCTGCGAAATTGCGATGGATCAATTTCAACAAGACCGTGGCGAAAACGTGATGTTCCAATTCTGTTCCGCATACCCGATTACTATGGGTAACGCACTTTATGCTCTCATTGCGAATAAGAAAGTCGGGCTGATTTCTCATATGGCACGTTTTAGCGGGAACAGTAATTTTAAATATCGTATGGCTCAATGGATGATGGGTCGATATGGTATCGATGAGCTCACCCAGGCTCTGATGCTTTTGGGATGCGCCTTCGTTCTGGTGAATTTCTTCGCGCATTCGGGCATCTTGTCAACGCTTGCTCTGCTGCTCATGGCGTTGGGCATTTTCCGTTGCTATTCAAAGAACATCGCAGCAAGGGCGCGCGAGTTGGCCAAGTATCAAGAGCTTATGGTGAAGCCCAAGGCTTGGTGGCGTCTATTTAATAAGAAGTGGATCAATCGCAAAACCACGATCTACTTCAAATGTAAAGGATGCGGGGCGGTTTTGAACGTGCCAAAGGGCAAGGGGAAGATTCTCGTTACCTGCCCAAAATGTGGCGCTAAAGAAGAGAAGCGTTCGTAACCTCAATTCTCTTGGTGGATAGAAATATCACCATGTAATCCACATAATGTGTTCGTAATTATTCTTGCATACTACATATGGTATGTTTCCCGCCTAAAAATACTGTGCCGCTTAGAAAATCAAGGGGTTATTTATAAATTTCTTGGGCGTAATATAGCCATCGCTAGCTTAACCATTGCTAGCGCAGCGATCGCTATAGATACAAGAAGCGACCTTCAATAAGGGAAGCCACCTTTCCGCTTGGATATATTTTGTTAGGGGAGCGTATGAAAATCATCAAGCGCGACGGCTCCGAAGCTGTTTTCGATTTGAGCAAGATTGCCAACGCCATTAAGGGTGCAAGCGATGAATCGCCCGAAAGCGAACGTCTAACCGCTCGCCAAATCGATTACGCAGCACATAACGTTGCCGATTTATGTGAAACTGCGGGCCATACCGTTTCCGTTGAGGAAATCCAAGATATGGTCGAAAACGAGATCATGGCGCTTCAGAAGTTTGAAGTTGCCCGTCGGTACATCATTTACCGCTACGTGCAGAACATCAAGCGTCATTCCAACACTACCGATGACAAGATTCTTGCCCTCATCGAATGCAACAATGAAGAGGTCAAGCAGGAAAACTCCAATAAGAACCCTACGGTAAACTCGGTTCAGCGCGACTACATGGCAGGCGAGGTTTCTAAAGACCTTGCTACCCGTATCCTTCTTCCCGAAGATGTTGTGAAGGCGCATGAAGAGGGCGTTATCCATTTTCATGATTCCGATTACTTCGCGCAGCATATGCACAACTGCGACCTAGTAAATTTGGAAGACATGTTGCAGAACGGAACGGTTATTTCCGGCACGCTCATCGAAAAGCCCCACAGCTTTTCTACGGCATGCAACATTGCAACTCAGATCATTGCTCAGGTTGCATCGAGCCAGTATGGCGGTCAGTCCATTTCTCTTACGCATCTTGCTCCGTTTGTCGAGGTTAGCCGCAAGAAGATTCGCCGCGATGTGATTCGCGAGCTTAATGAAGTTGGCGTAGAGCCTTCTGCTGAGCAGCTTACGCGCATCGTTGAAGGTCGCTTGCGCGATGAGGTTCGCCGTGGCGTTCAGACCATCCAATATCAGGTGGTAACGCTCATGACCACCAATGGCCAGGCTCCGTTCGTTACCGTATTTATGTATCTCAATGAAGCACGCTCCGAGCAGGAGAAGCACGACCTTTCTATCATCATTGAAGAGGTGCTGCGTCAGCGCTATGAAGGCGTAAAGAACGAAGAAGGCGTGTGGATCACCCCGGCATTCCCGAAGTTGATCTACGTGCTGGAGGAAGACAACATCACCGAGGATTCCCCTTACTTCTACCTTACCCAGCTGGCTGCCAAGTGCACGGCAAAGCGCATGGTTCCCGACTACATCTCCGAGAAGAAGATGCGCGAACTGAAGCTTTCCAAGGGCGAAACCCCTGGCAACGGTGATTGCTACACCTGCATGGGTTGCCGCTCCTTCCTTACCCCCGATCGTTCGGGCAATGGATACGGCAATGTGGCAAATGCGGGCAACTACGAACCAGGCAAGCCCAAGTACTATGGCCGTTTCAATCAGGGCGTTGTTACCATCAACCTGGTTGATGTTGCTTGCTCTTCCTATCGTGACATGGACAAGTTCTGGAACATCTTCGAGGAGCGTCTGGAGCTTTGCAAGAAGGCGCTGATGTGTCGTCATGATCGCCTGAAGGGCACCCTTTCCGATGCTGCTCCTATTCTGTGGCAGTATGGTGCGCTTGCTCGTCTGAAGAAGGGTGAGCCTATCGACAAGCTTCTTTATGGTGGCTACTCCACCATCAGCTTGGGATACGCTGGTCTGTATGAATGCGTGAAGTACATGACGGGCAAGAGCCATACCGATTCTGAAGCAACGCCGTTCGCCATGGCCGTTATGCAGAAGATGAACGACAAGTGCACGGAATGGAAAGCTGAAACCGACATCGATTTCAGCCTGTATGGCACGCCGCTCGAATCCACCACGTACAAGTTTGCCAAGTCCCTGCAGCGTCGTTTTGGCAATATCCCCGGCGTTACCGACAAGGGCTATATCACCAATAGTTATCACGTTCATGTGTCCGAAGAGATTGATGCATTCAAGAAACTCGAATTCGAAAGCCAGTTCCAGCAGCTTTCGCCAGGTGGGGCAATCTCATACGTGGAAGTGCCTGATATGCAGGACAACCTGAAGGCCGTTGTCCGTGTGATGCAGTACATCTACGACAACATCATGTACGCAGAGCTGAACACCAAGAGCGACTATTGCCAGGAATGTGGCTTCGACGGCGAGATTCAGATCGTCGAAGACGACGGAAAGCTGGTTTGGGAGTGCCCGCATTGCGGCAAC
>ERZ1034920.194-NODE-194-length-49839-cov-14.202153_pt1 | contig 49839 bp, 46 predicted proteins | sample MGYA00520688_ERZ1034920 | MGnify/ENA primary metagenome ERZ1034920 (study PRJEB33766, sample SAMN09781785) | gut metagenome | biome: gut microbiome | host: Homo sapiens | place: Madagascar | study: EMG produced TPA metagenomics assembly of the PRJNA485056 data... | reverse complement strand
AAATATGCACAAGTCCAAGTATTTATGGGCTTGTGCATTTCAATAAGCTTACGAATTCAACCATTTTACAAAATCAAAATCATTGTCTGCGGCATTTTTACCGGTCCATGAATTTTTGTCTAATAAATAAACTTGCATTTCTCCCTTTTTATATTTAGATATACTCACCCATTGTAAAACCGACCTTATATTTTTTCATTTTGATCATACTTTTCTGACAATTCTTTTTTGTATTCGCTGTAATCCTTATGCAAATCAAAAATAATATTTCCTAATTCATCGGTATGTCCACTTCTTTTATTCTCAGGAGGTGGCGTCATATAATCACCATACACATTTTTTAAATACAAATCATAATCATCAAATGTATTAAAATATTCATCTTCAAATTTTATCTTTGTGAATTTTTCAAGAATTTTTTTGGCTGTATTACCGAAACCTCCATTGAATACCATACAGCAGCCCATTGATTATATTTCATCGGATCGAGCATAATTCTATGTTCGTTGATTTTACAAATCATTCTTCTTATACACCTTGGAATGGCATAAATTAACTTGAGTTTATAATTCATCGGTTCATTAACAGCTTTGGCATAGGCATCATGAAGTAACAATCTGTTCAAACTCAAAGCCTTTTTTGTTTTAATTTCTTTTTTGGAGCATCACTTACTCCCACTGCCGGAAAAATATCCATACACATGCCATAATGAATATCAAATTTGTAAGCCTTAACAGGCATTGATGTTGTACCATTTGCTCTTATCTGAGTCCACATTTCAGAATAATTCTTATCTGTTTTGTAGTTTTGGACAAAATACTTTTCACCCAACTCACGCTGTGCTATTTTCAAAAATTTTTTATAATCCGAAAGTGGCATATCTATATCAATATCGTCATCCCACGGAATGAACCCATAGTGTCTTACAGCTCCAAGCAAAGTACCTGATGAAAGTATGTATGTAATATTATTGTCATCACATACTTTTACTACATCTTTTAACATCTGCAATTCAAATAACTGTATTTCTCTTAGTGTAGGCATTGCAGTCAATTCCTCCAAGAATAAATTAAACAAATTTTTCTCTTACAGCTTTTAATTTATCAACCAAAAAAGTCAACAATGTATATTTTTCAGAAAATTCTCTTATTTTTTTTAGCTGTTGTTTCCAACTGTATTTTTTATCTCTAACAAGGAAATAGATATAATTATCTTTTAAATTTTTAACAGCTTTATTATATTCAAGTTCAGCATCCGAATTGTATTTTACAGCTAAATCGTAAATCATTTTTAAACTTTTGATTCCATCTTCAGCATTACCTCTTGCAAAATCTGACATAAGCGTATTTTCTGATAATTTTGTATAATGATACAGATGCGCAGAAAAAGCATAAACAAACTCTGTATCAGATTTTTCAAAATATTCTACTGAAAATCTTAAGTCCTCACCCATCGACAAATTCTCGTCAAACCGGATATAGAACTTTTCAACAATCTGCATATCAAACAGTTTATTCCACAATGCGGTAAGGTAAAGCTCTGCATTAAGCTTAAAAGCGTCGCCCAGACTTACCTTTTCTTCTCCGCCGCTCCAAGAATATTTAACAGGTTCGCAACGATTAACCTCATCGTGATATATAAATCCACAAATTGGCACTGTATTATACTTTTTAAAATTATTCAACAATTGTTCAAGGTAATCGGGTTCAACATAGTCATCACTGTCTACAAAACAAATGTAATCTCCCTTTGCTTTTTCAATCCCGTTATTTCGTGTTGCAGAAACACCTACATTATAAGGATTATCTATAGCAATTACATTAGAATATTCTGACTCATACTGTTTACATATACTACTGCTGTTGTCTTTTGAACAATCGTTTACCAGAATTATTTCCGTATTTTTTAAAGTTTGTCCAATGAGAGAATCTACGCATTTTTTCAGCGTTTTCTCAGCATTATAAACTGCTACAACTATACTTATTTTATCCATAATCACTCAAACGCTTTCCTGATTGCTTTGATTAGAATTCCGTTTTTGTAATAACGCCTGCCCTGTATTATATCCGGCAGATACTCACAATTCTCGTATTGAGAAAAATAAACCGAGTCTTCACATTCATACACTTTGTTATTTACAAAGAGAATCTTCGGATATTTAATCTTTTTGAAATTTTCGAAGTCCTCTTTTGAGAACCCATTCTGTTCAACCATAATTACAAATATTTTTTTGGGATTAACCCTTTTCTTTCTATCTTCCCATTTTTGTAAAGCATCTTCACACGAATCATAGTGCATAAAAAATATCTTTATGTCATCAAGTGTTCCAATCGGATACTTCTCACCCATTTCAACTACAGGTGTAAAAGATAAATAATAATCAAGATCATTTACAAATTTAATAAAATCGCTTGCTGTAAAAAAGAGATTTACCGTAGGGGTTAAGAATTTGCAATTCATATCATGATAAAAAGTTCCACCGATACAATTCATAGATATAAGCGAAATATCAGACAAGTACACTTTGCCCTGCACCTTTTTAATCATAACTTTATTTCTGATTATATTGTAATACTCGGTTAATTTCATAGCTAACTCACTCGAATAATATCAGATTTTTGTTTTCTTCGAACCGTTCTGTACCCTTTTTTTTAGAAAATTTATTAAAGACTTTAATCAGAATTCCGGGTTGTTTATAAGGATATTTTTTAATCAAAGCGTTTAATTCTTCGCTTACATCAGTCAATTGTGACCTATAGAAAAGTAAAGAATCGGACAATTTATTGTAATATGTCTTTCGAAGTTTCGGAAATCTACTACTTACATATTCATATCTCTCAACAAAACAATCTATTCGATCATAAATCAATCTATTTTTCGCATTATTATTCGTAACGCTTGATTTTCTCATTCTGTAAAAATAAAAGGGCTCTGTAGTATTTACAATCCTTTTTGCATTACATACAAGCTTATATGTAAAAAACTCATCATCAATTTTTCTGCCTATTGGAAATCTGATACCACCAAGCAAGGATGTTTTAAAAATTTTCGTTGCAAAAATAGCAAACTTCCAATCAGATAAAAAGTGTTTCAAATATTTTTGCCGGGTTAACACTGTGCACGATTTTTTGAGAGTGGAATACTGCCTCATGATAATTTTATTTACATACACCTGCTTAAATAAACATTGCACAATATCAGAATCATATTGTTTCATCAAAGAAACCATTTTTTCGTACATCAACAAATCTATATAATCATCACTGTCAATTATTGAAAAGTATTCACCTTCAATCAATTCAAGACCTGTGTTTTTAGCGGCACCTGCACCCTGATTCTCTTGATGAACAACTGTAATACGACTGTCTTTCTTTGCGAATTCATCACAAATTTTGCCCGAATTGTCAGTTGAGCCGTCATCTACAAGAATAATCTGTAAGTTCTTGTAGGTTTGATTTACAATTGAATCAAGACATTCTCTGATATATTTTTCAACATTATATACCGGTATAATTACCGAAACAAGTGGTTTTCCTTCCATTACAATTCACTCTCATTAACATAGATATTTACCAACAAGCGGAACCTTTTTCATAATATAAACTATAATTGCTGCGAAAATAAATGTAATCAACGAAACAATCAGTATTGAAACGGATTTAGCACAAAATAAAAGTGAAACTCCCATATTGTGTAACACTTTTAAAATCAGCACATGGATTAAATATATTCCGTATGTAAGCCCCGACAATGAAGTGATTACTCTTTTGAATTTGTTACTGAATTTATGCTTTGAAACAACATCTGTAAAAAATAGGAATACACCCATACTCATAAATACAATATTAGAGTTTGAATACCCCAGAACACCGATTTTGAATCCAAACAGTGGATTCAAAAGACACAAAACAATGACTGAATAAACAAAGCCTACTACAGACAATGAATAGATACACTTTTTGATTTTTGCAGAAATATCGTGTAAAAAAAGGTAATACCCTATTACAAAATAAAACATATAACATGCAAAAAAATACAATTCCATATACTTGTTTATGTATGCCACATATCCCTGGAACATCGGTATAGAAAAGCTAGAAACAAACGGAACAATTGAGAAAAATATAAACATCATCAAAATCCAGTACCTGAGTTTTTCTCATCAAGCGTATTTATAAGATGCTTGACAATCGGCAATGTCATATAAATCCCTATTTCCCTATTGTAACGAGAATATACCATGTATGTAATTTCCCCGACAGGCAGTAGCTCGCAAAATACTTGAATTTTTCAATAAAAGAATCGCCTGCATCATAGAAAGAGTTGTATAATGCATAAATGCATGACCAAAACGCATAAGACACTGCAAGTCTGAAAATATACTTAACATATAGCTTTTTTATTGTAATATCCTTGTTTTTATCAAGAAACATCACACCGCTTACCATTAGGAAACATGGAACTGCCCATCTTGCTACAATAGAATACAACGAGGAAAATGAACTATCTATACTAAACGCACCGTTGGTTGGGTTATCATCGCAAATACCTATATGGATAACGATTACACAAAAGCATGCAAGTACACGCATAAGATCATAATGAATCAATCTGTTTGAAATTGTTATGTTTTTGCTGTTACCCATATCATACACCTTTCTTATTTTTCATTAACTTTGAAATAACTTTTCTGAACGGTGAAGTAAATAAATTTTTCTCATATTGATTCATACTCAAAAAGTACACCGAAATGCAGTATACCACAGCAACTGCAATAACTTCGCTCAAAAAAATATACACATTATACGACTTTACAAATATATTAAATATCAGGCCCAATGAAAAAGGAATCAGTACACCGGGCAACATTTTCAAAATGTTTTTCCAGAAAACAAGTACATTAACACCAACTTTATTCTGATAATAAATATTCATAAACACAACCTGTCCCAAGACCATAGAAAGAAATGTTGCAGCAGCTGCTGCAATTCCTCCAAGTCCCGGATCGAAACATGGCTGAGAAAAATATATTGCTGCAGGAATTGTCAATCCAGCATTGAGCAAGCTAATTAAGAAATACACTATTGATCTTGCTTTATGAAGATTCTTTGCCTTTTGAATTTCGAGACCAATATTTTGCATAAGGGGAACATAAGGAGCAAGCATCAACAATAACGCAATCCAAAACGCATATTCATAATTTTCTCCTGCCCACAATGCAATGAACTGTTGTCCAAGGGTAGAAAAACCAACAATTATCAATGTTAGAATAAGAAACTGAACTCTGCCAACCTTAATAAAAAGCTGATTAAGTTCATAATCAGGAGATATATTGTTAACTTTGGCATTTGCAACTATTTTGTTAATTGAAGGAGCAAAAACACTCGAAATGTATGTGCTGCTGCTGTAAAGATATGTACTCAAGTTAGCACCTACGGTATAGATTGCAACCGCAACTGTGCCTGAAGTGATACCCAACACTAATCTGTCTGTATTATTTGTTATCAAATCTGTTATTTGGTTTAACATCAGAAAACTTGAAAAAATAAATATTGACTTGAATACACTCAGTTTGAGGTGTCTGAAAGAGAATCTCATTTCAAGCTTCTTATATGCATAAATCAAGTAAGCCAGATATGTGAGCAACGCAATCACAAGTCCTATAACTGAAATTGAAACAGCTCTTGGAATAAAAGAAATAACAATCAGGTTTATTATAGGGTTAAAAATGGTAGTTATGAGAGCTATTACTCGTAAAAACAGATATTTTTCATGTGACTGAATAAACATCATAACCGGTATGAACAAAAAAGTGAATACTGTGTTAATTATAGTAAGTAACATTATCCACTTGATCTGAACTAATTCATATGCGGTAAGGCTCTTATCATAAATTGAATCTGAAAAGAACAATAAAGCAACACCGACAATAACTACAAGCAACGAAAATAACGAAAACAACAATACAAATGTTCCGTTTAGTCTTTTCTCGCCTTCTTTATCGCCCGTTGCTCTGTACTCCATAACAAATTTCATATATGCACCGGTTACACCGAATGACAATAACGAAAGACATGAAGTAAGTGAACTTGCAGTACCAAAAAGTCCATACTCACTTTGCCCGAGAATTCTGAGCATTATTGGGGTATAGAGTATTCCTACCAATGTAGATAATCCTAGCTGGATATAAGATAACATTACCCCAGCTTTTCTTTGATTTAATGCCATAACTTTGTCTTTCCCCTTAAAATGTAATAAACTTTTTCTTTGAAGTTAAGTTTTTTATAATAATCTTTTTCATCAATTTTATGAATTAAATCAATAAAATCTGTTTTACCGAATTTTTTATAAAAAACATCACTGTATTTCCCTTTGGCAACAGGAGTTACTAAGCACGGATTCTCCTTAATAATTTGTTCTAAAGGTGTGTCCATAGAAAATAACTTATCACTAATTTTTTCAAAGAAACTTTTCCCTTTGGAGGAGTTCAACAACACCACCGAAACGCCTTTGTCATCAGGAATATCATAATAATTATCGACCCCCCAATAATCACCCAATGAAATATCTGAAACACGAGGTATTTTCTTAAAATCACATTCGTAGCAACAAGGCCTTAAATATAGATTATGTTTTAAATAACCAATCATATACTCATCAAGCCATCGTTCTTTTCGATAAAACGATCCATCTTCAAGAGAAATCTTAGTTGTTGAACTATTCCAGCCAAAATCCTTATTTCTAAACTGAATTTCTGTAATTTTCGATTTGGTATGTTTTTCAACTGATTTAAGATAGTCTATATATATTTTTTGACTAATTACTCCCCTACAAACCAAATCAATTGTCAAAAGTTTCTCATAATCTTTTAGTAAAAAATTTTTTAAACCGGCAACCTGACATGGTGTACCTACAAACATAACATAATTATCTTCATAAAGTAACTTTTTTATTTTAGCAAATAAATCAGACAACTCACTTTGTGCATATTTAGTTTGTCTGAGTTTATTTATATCTTTTTTATCAGAAATTATCGTGTGCTGAATTCTAAAATTTTCAACAAACTCAGCTGCCACTATATAACCACCATTTGAAATAAATTTTTCAGCTATTGCTGAAAAGACTCCACCTGATGTACTCTTTACTCTTATATCATTATCCAAATTCCATGCAGCTTTAACAATCGGTTCAGCATAGCTATTATCTGTACACACCGAGTTTATTTCAGGGCATACTTTCTCACAAAGGTTACAATTAACACATTTGTCAACATTAACAGTTGGATACTTAAAACCCGAAAAGTCTTCTTTCAAAGTTATTGCTTTTTTAGGACAGATGCTATAACAAGCGCCACATCCGGTACAATTAGCTTTGTCGTTAATTGAAATCATCGTGTTTATCCTTTCAAAATAAATATTCTCTCAAATATAAAATACAATAAAAGGTTATTTTAAATTTCTAAGTTCACCGACTGCAATGCCTGCCTTTTTCTTGTATTTAGGAATTATATCGTTCAAAGTATTTTTTATTTGGCTTTCATTATCAAAAATGTATTTAAAAGCATCTGTAAGCTCAGAATCATTTTTCATATTCCGGACAGAAATAACATAGTTCTCATATGACCCGAATAAATCTGTTGCAATACCTCTTGACTTGATTGAATAACCTACTACAAGAGTCGGAACACAAGTTGAATACGCCGCAATAGTTGCGTGTGTTCTTGCACCTACAAAAAATCTACATCTGCTGATAAACCCTTTTAGTTCTTCACAATTATGGTCTTCAAGCAAAATCACTCTGTTGGTATCTTTGAATTTCTTATACAAAGAAATAAGAGGTTTTCTATCGTTATTATACTCCCACACAACATGGGGAATCAAACAGATACTCATATCAGTTTCGGACAAAATGTACTCAATCAACTTTACATAGTTGTTAAATGCAATACTGTCACCATTCTCGTAATCGTTAATAAGAGGACTAATATTAATACCTACTGTATTTCCTTCAACAAATCCTTTTGGAAGCGGAAGTTCTTTTTTATTAAGCAAAAATGCGGGATCTGCAACCTGAACAGCGGAAATGCCGTAATTCTTCAGCACCTCATAAGAAAGCGATTCTCTAACGGTGATTAAGTCAAAACCTTTCAAATCCTCAACAACTTCGGGAGTCATAAATTCTTCTTCAATTGAACAACCCCAGAACACATTTTTTCTACAATACTGTCTTATCTCTTTGTCAAGCTCAACTCCCTGTTTAGCAGACCACGGATAGCAATAATTGTCACCGCCTATTGAAATTGCGACAGAATCCTTGAAAAGCTTTTTTATAAACAATTTATGTAAAGCATCGCTTTTTTTTAAGATTTTAAATTTAAAATATGACCACAAAAATGAAAGACTTTTCTTGTTCACCTCATCAGTTGCAACGATTTCGTCAACAACATTTGAAACACCATACTTGTAATCCTCTGACACATTCTGCGACCAAAGAATTACATCCGAACCGGTTGCATCTTTTGCAATTTTAGTTGTAGTCCTGACGAGTGCCTCACATCCGTGATTTCCACTTCCGCCATGCATATACAATACTGTTTTCATAAAAACCTCATTAAAATCCAATTTTTAAAACTGATTTTATCTCACAGCAAAGATAAAAATTAAACTTTGCAAGCATAAAATATTTTTTAGAACTGTCTTTTATTGTATTTATTTCATCAAAAGACAAATTACAATTCTTTTTATACTTTTTTATTATGCTGAGAGCCTTTTTCTTATCTGCACCTGACATAAATTTCAACACAGACTGATAGGCAAACATACATGAACCATACAAATCAATCTTTGCTTGCGTACTGAGTTCAGGAAAATTGTTCTCAATATATTTTTGCCGGTTAGCTTTGACTTCAAGTGCATCTAATCTACGAATATTATAGCCAACGCCCATAATACTGCTGTTTCTCTGAAAATAATAATACATAGTTTTATTGAGCTTTGAAACCTTGTTTGCTCTGCCAAATACCTGATAAGTCCAAAATTCATCCTCATTCAGCTTACCGACAGCATATGGAATATCTTTGACAAGTTCTGTTTTATAAAGCTTGTTCCAGACATGCTGATGAAACGGATTTTCCGCAATCAACGCAGACATTGCGTTCTGAGTATCGTATGTTTTTCCCAATAAATCATCGTTAAACTCATCAAAGTGGTTATCCTCATATAATTTTACAACACTGTACTCAGCAATATCGCTGTTTTTTTATGAACAACCTTGATACGGCTATCTTTTTTGGCATATTCATCACAAATTTTTCCGCTATTGTCAGGCGAACCGTCATCAACAAGGATAAGCTCAAAATCTTTATATGTTTGATTTAAAATGCTGTCAATACAATAATGCAAAACATTTTCGACTTTATAGACAGGCACTATGACGCTAACTATCGGCACTTTACCACCTACTATCTTTATTATGTTCTGTTTATAAAATGCCCAAAATAAGTCATATTTCCGTTTTTATCTTCATTATCAAATGGAATACGCCAAGAGAGCTTAAAGAAATTAGTATTCGATTCATTTATCAATTTGTCATATTCCTTTTGATTAAAAGCTAAATTCATACGGGCTTGCAGTTCTTCAATCTTTTCGTTATTGTATGGTAAGTTATCAATCAAAGATCTTGCCTCTGGTAAGTTATTGTAAACCAATCTTATAAAATAATCCAACAACAAATAATCTATCAGATAATCATTTGTTTTCCAATATTCGTAAAATAAGTCCTTAACAGCTGTTGTTATGACACAGTTTTTATGCGATGCTAATAAAAATGTAGTCCATAAATATTCTGAAACATATCCGGAGTGTTTTGAGGACTTTCTTTTACAAGAAAAAAAATCATATTTAAGAACATCATCCGGCAAATGATTAGGAATAAAAATTGTAGCATCAATCCATATTCCACCAAAATCTGATAAAAGTGAAACTCTTAATATATCTGCAAGTTCAGTATTACTAATATAGCCTTTCTTATGCTTATCAATTATGTATTCAGGTAATTGATAATACTGATTCATATTATCTAATGAAATGATATTTACTCTTCTTGTGGTCGATTTTTTTATACTATCAATACATTTTTTTACTATAACAGGAGCTTGTTCATATCCCTGCAACCAACATACCCATACAGGAGCATCATCAATATACATTGTCCCCACATTGTAATCATTATATTTTTCAAGAACATAACTATATTCTTTCTCTAAATAATTCAATATATATTGATCAACATTACCCAATAAATTACGAGCTATTACGGTACCGTTAAAAAGCGAAGCAAAAAAACGCATAAAAGCAAGTTTTACATGCCCATGCCTAATCTCCCTAAACAGTACTTTAAATGGATTTACTACTCTATTATTTATAACTGATATAATCTTCACAAAATCACCGTAAATTTACATTAATCTAAAATATCTTTTTTAACATTCTTTTTAAGAAATACATTGCCCCGTTATCTAAAAAATCATAGGCTAAAAAAGTATATATTTTCTCAATTCTTTTTCCTTTATTACGATCCATATAAGATATTAATTTCGGAGTTCTCGCTATACATTTTATCTTCCAAACAACCCTATTTTTAAATTTCAATTTATCTTGATTTGTTATTTCTTCAATTCTCTTTTGATGGGTTTTACTATCAGCCCATGTGTACATATACAAATGCTTCGCCCATTTTCCATAATCCTTTAAACCGATAATCAAAATTCCGTCAAAAATTTGATTAGTATCAGATTTACGCCAATTAGTGAGCAGGTTTTCTAATACTTTTGTATCCCTTGAAACATTTGTACCTGATGGATATTCATAATTTGAATATGCGTTCATTAATTTCTCAATTATATAATGATTCTTAACAGCACCAAATCCTAAGCCTGTATTTATATATCTAACATCATCCGAAGCTAACCAACAATAGTGAATAACTTTTGGTATCATATCAAACTCTCCCATTTACTCTCAAAGTCCAAAATTAAATATATTTCTAACTCTGCATATTAATTCAAAGCCGATACTATTGTTTGAAATAACTAACGATAATTTATCAATAAAACGACAATTTTTAATCTCATGGTTACTCAACTTCAATGAAGTTCTATATTTTTTTACCTTCTTTCTGCCAATTAATTGTAAATCCACATCTTTATTTCTTAAAAGCATCTGGTATTGATAAATACAACATTGACAAAATGATAATTTCGCTTTGGTATAAATTTCAGGATATTTCTTTTCAACAAACTCCATTCTTTCTTTTACACCATCTAACATATCCAATCTTTTTAATGAGTATGTCCCCATTATGCTATTCGGTCGTTGATAATAAAAGTATAATTGTCTAAAAAGATATACAATATGTTGAGCATTTGACAGAGCATAGAAAGTAAAAAATTCATCCTCGTTGAGTTTTCCTACTCGAAAAGATAAATTCTCAAGAACCGAGCGATGATACAACTTATTCCACACAACTGTTCTGACATTTACATTATCTATTGTATTTTCAATAGCTTTTTGCGAATCAATAACAATGTAATTTTCATTATATTCTGTTTTAAAATTACTATCAGAAACTGATTTTAAATTAAAAGCGCCTATTTGAGAATTAGTTGCTAATATTTTTTCTAAAACTAAATCATAAGTTTCTAAGTCTATCCAATCATCGCTGTCAATAAAGCTGATATACTCTCCTGTTGCAACAGCCATTCCTGCATTTCTGGCATCGGAAAGTCCGCCGTTTATTTTATGAACAATCTTGATTCGGCTGTCTTTTTCGGCATAATCATCACACATCTGAGGACAACGGTCAGGTGAACCGTCATCAACAAGGATTATTTCAAGATTTTTATAAGTCTGATTTACAATACTATCGACACATCTTGCAAGGTATTTTTCAACATTATAAATCGGAACTATTACACTTATCAGCGGGTTCATATTACTGCTCCGGATCTAACTTTTTTACTCTTATTTTATCGTATATTTTGTATGTTATCAAATAGAAATGTGGCATATATCTGTACATGAAAATTAAAACTTTATCTCTTTTTCCTTGATAATATCCCTCATCTTTAAAAGACTTTATTTCAGAAAACAAATTTTCATACTCTGATTTTTCAACTTTATTTAAAGAAGTTCTATATGTACCATATAGACTAAGCAAATTTCCCAAATACCTGATTTTAGCAAATTCACAGTATGGTTTATTCATAGATTTCTGTAACATAATCCTTGCAACTTCATACCCTTGTTTGCGAGAAATCAACGCATTAGCAGAATGGGTTGAACTATCATCGCAAGCAACATAATTGTAAAACGGTTCATCAGAATATACAGTATTATTTGCATTATCAAAAAGGTAATAGTTTGCCAGAACATCTTCATTAAATTTAATATTTTCTCTTAATCTGACATTACTAAACAATTTTGCTCGGTATATTTTATTCCACAAACCACCTGCAAAGTATTTTCCGGCAAGCAGGCATTCCATACCCTCGTCATGATTCATTTTTATCTGCTTACTTTTAGAACCGACAACAGACAAGATATTTCCTAACTCATCAACATTTTTATAACTGCAATGCGCAATATCTACATTCGTATCGAACAAATCCATAAGGTTTTTATACATCTCTTTATCAATGTAATCATCGGAATCTACAAATGTTATATAATCACCCTTTGCGTTATCAATGCCAATATTTCTTGCATGAGATACACCACCGTTTTTTATGGTAATTACCTTTAATCTTGAATCATAGCTTGCCATTTTTTCACATATTGTTTCTGTTGAATCGGAAGAACCGTCATTTACTACAATTACTTCGAGATTTTCATATGTCTGTTTTAATATACTGAGCAAACATCTTTCTATAGTTTTTTCTGAGTTGTATGTAGGTACTATAACTGATATTACAGGATTCATAATTACCTCAAACACCCCTATACTTTATTTTTCTGTATAAATTAAGTAATGCTCGCTTTACACCGTTTGTATACGCATATCCATTTGTTGTATTAATTACGCTGTACTTTCCCTTATATTTCTTAGCAAGCCTATCTTGCGTAATCATATAGCTTTTGTCAGCATTTCCATTTGATTTATGCCAAATATTCATTGGCACAACCATGACAGATAAATCCTTTACGAGATTTGCAGAAAGACATAAATCTGCCCCATAAAGATGCCAACCGTCACAAACTCTTTCATCAAACCTTACCTTTGCCATAATATCTTTACAACAGGCAATAAGGCATTCATCAAGTGTAAAGCACTTTGTTGGTTTGTCAATTGTATCATATTTACTTTTATCATTTCCGTGATAAAAATTTGCAAGAATAGCACCTGATTTTTCCTCCGCTTTTGAAAGGACACCTGCTGCACCAAAAATTACATTTTTATTGTTCATCGCAAAATTATAAATTTTTTTCAAAACATCATCCGAAAGAAACTCAATATCCTGATGCAAAAAGACAAGAACATCTCCGGAGGCTTTTTCCACTCCATAATTTAGTGCCGCTGCTGCCGAATTGAATTTATTATTACGGTTATCTATCATGATAAATTCTGTGTCGGCATCATTCTGTCTTTTAGCGCTATTTATCATTTCATCAACCATTGATTGATTGTTGAATACAGTTATCAAAGATATTTTATTCATAATTTTCCTCACTGATAACAACTTGCTAATTTCCAAAGTTCTATGTCGTTTTCTTCAAAAGCCTGTTCCACATTTTTTAAAACATACGGAAGCTTAATTTTTTCTTTAGGCTTATATTTTTCAACAAGTTCTCTTGCTATAACAAACATTGCAGTAACTATTTTATTATCCATATTTTTAATGGTAGGATAATAATATGAACTCATATGTCTTAACAACAATGTATAAAATTTTGCATCAATTGGTAATCCAATTTTCTTGTAACATTCAATTATTTCAACATATAACCAATATCTTTCAATAAATTTATTATGTACTACCTCACCACACTGAGTGTGCGAAAAATTATTCTCAAACCACTTGTATTCATACTCTATATTGGTAATGTATTTATAGCTTTTTACCTGAGTGAATATAAGTGGAAGAACAATTGTATCCTCATACCAGTATCCAGGAAGGAATCTAACATCATTCCAAAGTTCTCTTTTATAAACTTTGCACCAAGGCAAACCAGCAAGGTTCATCACCTTATCATCATTTTTGAAATTCATGAGATTATGCTTTGAATACACATTTGGAATAACATTTACAATTTTTCCATTCTGGACTTTTACGAGATTATGTGCAGCCATAACCATATCATAATTTTGACTGTAAGCATTACTCATAAGATTTTCAACAATGTCATCATGAACAATATCATCGCAATCCACAAACATTATATATTTCCCGACAGCATTGTTTATTCCAGTATTTCTTGCTGAACCAATACCACCGTTTTTCTGAGTAATTATCGTAACCCTTGGATCTGTATCATACACTTTTATTACATCCGATACACCGTCTGTAGAACCGTCATCAACAAGTAAAACTTCAAATTTATACTTTGTTTTCTGATTCAGAACAGAATCGATATTTTCTTTAATGGTATCCTTATGATTATAAACAGGAATAATTACAGACAAATCAATATTGTTATCAATTGTTTTATTTTCATAAATCGGTGTACAAACAGGTCTTGGATAAGTTTTGTTGATAATATTATGAGCTTTTTCAACACTCATTTCTGTCGCCGTTTTATACCTTTTAATCTTTTTAAATATAAAAAGGCAACAATACAATGCATACATAATCTTCGCAAACAGCGAACTCAAAAAATCGTTGTGAAGTATTTTATAAAACCTAAAATAGAACCCATGTACCATAATGTATCCTCTTATAAAGCAATAAAAAAATCTTCTGTTTCTTCTACCGTAATTGATGTTTGGAATCTTTTACCACGCTCTTTTGCTTTTGCGGCATAAGCTTCAAGCAAATCAGGCGTTGTCAGCATTTTCTTGATGCCCTCATAAAGTGCATCTTCATTATTTTCTGTTACGATACCGTACTCGTTGTTTTCGCCTAGTAATTCGGTCATACCCGAACAAAGAGTAGTCACAACAGGCGTACCAACAATGAGTGACTCCGTTACAGATGTACTGAATCCTTCGCTGTGGGATGAACATACATACAAATCACAATTTTTTACATACTTGTACGGATTTGTTCTATAACCAACCATTTGGAATGTATTTTCAACGCCAAGGTTTTGTGCAGTTTTTTTTAAGCTACCTTCTTCTTCACCGATGCCGAACAAATAAACTTTATTTTTCACTCCGTCATAAAGGAGTTTTTTATGTATATTCAGTAGCCTGTCAAAACCCTTTACTGCAGTAAGCTTTCCGACAGAACATATATTTACACAATCATCGTCAAATTTAATATCATCGACAGGTTCAACGGACTTCTCAAGTATTTTGTCTGTTTCAATTGTGTTATAAAGCACCTGAATAGGTTTTTGAAATTCAAATGTCTTTGAAAAATAATCCATAACCCATTTTGAAACACAAACAGTATTATCAAATTTGTTATAGCACTTCTTTGCCTCTTCAAAATTTCTAAAACCTACTGCACCGATTGCGGGGTTGTCCATTTTGCAGTGAATCCAGCTGACAAGCTTAGTATTTGGGTTAGTGCAACCGCTTACAATTCGTGCGGTAGGACCTTCAAGGTAAGAAACGATTATGTCATATTTTTCCTTAATAAACTTTTTGTAAAGTTTTTCGGGTGAAAACAGGCATAAATACTTACTGTTCCCTCTGAATTGTTTTTTGTAATAATACTTGAATTTAATATCTGATTTTAAAAACTGTTCGTTTACGCCACCCTTGAACAACACCTGAACAAAAATATCAAACTTGCTTCTGTCCATATTATTCACAAGGTTTACAAGCACCTTTTCAGCTCCGCCCTGTCCTAAAGTAGGGATGATAAATAATATTTTTTTCATATTTCACCAATGTTATGTAAAAAACAAATTCAAACTGCTACTGTTATAAACACCGTTACCTGCAATTATCATGTTGTAACAAAAGTACAGAAAAAACACTCCGCATATTACTAATTCAACTAATTTCCTGGTAGCCTCATTAAAAGCATTTTTAATGAGCCAGGGCAATAGAATATAATTAAATAATTCAAAATACGCAGGTAATCTTCCGACTATGCCGTTAGTAAACATTCCTATGATATACATTTCCGTGCAAATCAAAGATATATTTACACAGATATCAATTATATCATTCATTTTTACTTTTTTTCTAAAAACAAAAGACAAAACTGTAGTTATCGCCATAAAAAGAACACGAAGTGGGTTTACACCATTTCCGCCAGACGTACCAACATAAGAATAATTTGTCTCACTGAAAAGGGATGAATTTATTAAAATAAATGCTAAAATAGTAAAAACAACACTATAAACAACAAATTTTTTTGACCAAGTTTTCAAATGTATCAAAAAATAAACTGGCAACCATAGTATTGCAGTATTATGTACAGTTGTAGCTAACAGCACAATTATGATAAAAAGAACAGTTTTTTTCTTAAAAATCCAATCAACAAAATATAAAATAAGTGTTACAGCTAAGAATTGTCTTATACCGTTTAACATCCACAATACACAACCTGAAGTGATAAAGAAATAAGAACTTAGTGTAAAGTTAACCGAATACTTATAAAAAAATAAGACAACAGGAATTATTTGAAAAATTGCCAGAAAAGTAAACCAGTCATTTGCTGTACCATGCAAAAAATGCTTGAATAAAATCAAAAGAAATGTGTATCCCTTTCCTTTATCTGTATTCTCAGCACTAAATAAATCTTTTATCTGACTTAAATCGCCGGTGTAATAATTATCATAAGCATATTGGTACTGGTAAGTATCAAAAATATAACTGCGTTGTCCAACGAAAAAAACAAGTAATGCGAAAGATACAAATGCAAAAAACAAACTTATCTTTCTCTGATTTTCCGCATGTAAGGAATCAATACCGGCTTCCGGAGATGTTTTTTTGCCGGAATTATATATTAGTGTACCCAAAAATGACATGGCAACAGTATATGCTAAAATCGTCCACCATACCGGCATTTCATATCCCCCTTAACTTTTATATTTCTTGTTGTGCAGAGCTATATAAACAAATCTTGGCATCAATCCAATCAATATTGGTCTGAATGCTACTAACCTATATTTAAACGGAAGTTTTAAATCTTTGCAAGCCCTTTTTTTTAGTTTGTATTCAGTAATTCTGAACTTGAATTTTTTGCGTTTAATTGCACCTCTGCCTTCACGCATATCATACAGAGTTTCTTGAATATTATAGGCTTTATAACCTTTGGCATACATTCTTATCCATAGGTCATAATCCTCAATTCTCTCAACTTCAGGATCGTTACTATACCCACCAATTGAATTTAAAACATCTGTACGCATCATACAGCCTGCATGACATATCGGACTCTGCTTAGCAAAATCCGAAGACAACGGATGTTCCGGGTTTAATAAGGTACCGTATATTCCGTTTTCATCATAAAAATTCATATTACAACTTACAACTGCATACTCAGGATGTTTTTCAAGTGTTTCAACTTCTTTTTTTAACCTTGTAAAATCACAGACATCATCACCGTCCATGCGTGCACAGTATTTACCGTTTGCAATATCCAAGCAGCGATTCAATGTTGGTGCAAGAGTCAAATTTTTTTCATTACGGATTACTTTTATTCTGCTGTCCGACTCTGCTATTTTCAGAGCTACCACATATGTATCATCATCTGAGTAATCATCACACATTATCAATTCCCAGTTATGATAAGTCTGATTTATAATGCAATCTACTGCCTCTTTAAGAGTATCAGCACAATTATATATTCCCATCAATACAGATACTAACGGATTACTTTCCATTTAAAATTCCCCTATTTAGTTCTCTCTATAAGCCAATCCCTATTTTCAATAATTTTTTTTATCAATATCTTACTGTCAAATGACTCTTTCACAAATTTTGAACCTGCCTCACCAAACTGTTTCCTCAAATCTTTATTTTCAATCAAAAACGATGTTTTTTCTACAAGTCCTTCAACTGTTCTCGGAGGTACAAGATATCCGGTAACACCGTCAATAATTCCATTTTGCGGTCCGGGAATGTCAGATACTACAACAGGCACTTTCATAGCTTCAGCCTCAATAACTACATTGCCAAAACCCTCACGATAGCTTGGAAACATGAATATGTCCATAGCTGCAAGATATTTTTGTGGGTCATCCACCCAACCATCGGTTGAAATAATATCATCACATTCTTCAAAATATTTCAACAAATTCTGATCTACTGTATCAGGCTTTTCGTTATATCCGACATACAGTAACTTGATATTGTTATATTTGGCTTTTAATTGCTGAAAAGCCGTCATAAGCTCATTAAAACCCTTGTCACGCATAACTCTTCCGAGAAAGCCTAGAACAACTGCATCATCATTGATATTATATTTTTTTCGAATTTGGCTTCTGTATTCTTCTTTTTTGGAACAATCAAATTTTTCTGTATTAAGACCGTTTGCACAACCATTCCAAACAATTCTGCTCTTTTCTTCAGAATAAAAACCGTTTTTTCTGCAAAAATCAAGATTTCCTTGGCTGTCGGGTTGAACATCAGTTGAGCACTTGCAGGTAAATTTTTCTATAAACTTAAAAATTGTACGCTTTACACCATCAAATCCTAAATAGACCATTCCCCACTGACAATACAAACGCACAGGAATCTTAGCCTTTTTGGCAGCAATAGATGCGTACAATGACGCATTTGGGGTGGAATACTGTACTATGTCAAACTTTTCTCTTTCAAAAATTTTCCTCATTTGCTTTATGCCGTTTACAAGTCCTTTTATATCAACACCTCTTGACATATGTATAGGGTATTTCTTTACATAGTCAGGAAGTGCTTTCATGTATGTTTCATCCATATCACAAATTAAAGAAATATCATATCCTGAATTGTGCATAGGTTCAAATGACCATTCCAAAAAGTTCTTTGCAGCCAGACTGACTGTAACAACAAAACAAATTTTCTTACTCACTGAAAATATCCTTTACTTTTTTAGTAATACCTCCGGCATTAATGCCTACCTGTTCTCTCAGATATGACTGATTTCCCACTTTTATGCAGTAGAAATCATTGATTCCGATTCTGTGGAGTTTAGCTTTGCCACCGTATTCTGCCATAACTTCGGCAACAGCACCACCAAAACCACCGACAATATTATGTTCTTCAACGGTAAATATATGGTCAAATCTATCAGCACAGGATTTAATAACTTTCTTATCTATTGGCTTTACTGTCGGAAAGCTATACTGTTCAACGGCAATACCTGCGCTTTCAAGCATATCACAAGCCTTATAAGTTTCTTCTAGAATAGCACCTGTAGAAAATACAGCAACCTTTTTATCAAGATTTTTAGTATCTCTGAGCTTATATGCCTTGCCGATTTCAAATTCAGTAATATTTGCATTAATTGTTTTTTCGCCGCCTCTGCCAAGACGCAGATAACAAGTTCCCTCTGTATTTGCTATTTTTTCAACTGCAGTTGCAGCCTCAGCAGGATCTCCCGGGCAAATGACTGTTACATCCGGCAATGCCCTAAGAATTGCAATATCCTCTGTTGCATGGTGACTCATACCAAGTGAACCATAAACATATCCGCCGCCGACACAAATAATATTTACATTTGCGTTATGATATGCACAATCATTTCTGATTTGTTCAAGACATCTTAAGGTTGGAAAATTACCTATTGAGTATGTAAAGACTTTTTTACCTTCAAGAGCCATACCTGCCGCCAAGCCTGTCATATTCTGTTCGGCAATTCCGGCATTCACGAACTGGTCGGGTAATGTTTCCCAGAAAGGTTTAAGCACACCGAAACCAAGGTCACCTGTGATAAGTTCAATGTTTTTATCACATTTTCCCATATCAATTAACTTATGAATTACAGTATCTCTCATTTTTCTTCAACCTCCCTCGAATAATAGGTCGGGTGATAAGTTTCGGAAACAGTATGACTGCAATGTTCAGGCTTTTCTTCTTTTTCCGGACATCCATTCGGTGTATACGGATCGACCACACCTTCAGGTTTAGTTTTGTGAAGTTCATTAACCGCACAATTATACTCCCAACCGTCATGAGGAAATCTGTAGTGCCAAAGAATATCCATTTCCATAAACGAAATTCCTTTACCTTTTACAGTATGAGCAATAACAACTGTAGGTTTATGTTCAGAATTTGAAGTATCATTGAGAGCATTTCTCAATTCATCATGGTTATGACCGTCAACTTCAATTACATTCCATCCAAATCCTCCCCATCTTTTTGCCATATTGACTTCAAGGGTGTTGTTGCAATAATCAAGACTCTGCATATGGTTATGGTCAACAATTGCAACCAAGTTATCAAGTTTATAATGATTTGCAAACTCAGCAGCTTCCCATACAGAACCTTCGTTACATTCGCCGTCACCCATAACAACAAATGAACGGTACGGCTTTCCGTCCTGCTTTGCCGCAAGTGCTCTGCCTGTCGCAACAGGCAATCCATGACCAAGTGAACCTGTAGAAAAATCTATTCCAGGTAAATGGTGAGAAACATGTCCTGAAAGTCTGCTTCCGTTTGCATAATGAGTTTTAAGTTCTGCAACATCAAAAAAACCATTCTCTGCAATAGCCGCATACACCGATGCACCGGCATGACCTTTGCTGAGAATAAAACGATCTCTTCCGTCCCACTCGGGATTACGCGAATCAAATTTTAAAATATCTGTATATAACACGCCCATAATGTCTGCAACAGATAAAATTGCACCAATATGACTTCCGCCTGAAAGGTGCGTCATCTCAATTCCGTGTCTGCGTATAAGCCACGCAAGTTCATTGCTTGTCATCACAAATTCTCCCTACTTAATATTAAATCCAAATACCAAATTTATAAACTTAGGATGATGTTCTAATTTTCTATACAAGAAATCTACTGCAACAGGAATGCCTAAGCCAAAGCAAAACATTAACGGCATTACAATAAACCAATGTAAATGCAACATTCTATTGAAAACAACCTCCGCAACAGCCTGACACGGCCATGACATAATGTATATTGAAAAAGTCTTTCCTTCAAAATAATCTAAAAATATATTTCCATTTTTTTCTAATAATGTCGAAAAACAAACCACAGCATATAGCATAAGCAAGGCAATCACTGTATTTGCAGTATTAATTAAAAATGTCAGTTCAAAATAATTATTAGACTTAAAAAATGCAAACACAATCACAGCAAATATAACCGCAATTAAAGGAACAACCGGATTTAAAACTTTCGTACGATTCTCAAGTATAAACTTTTCCAAACATATACCTAAACAAAAATAAAACAATTGGTCACATATATCATTAATTGCGAACCAATCTATATCTACCGGGAACAAAGCTAACAACAATGTCCCAAATAACACTAAAGAAAATAAAATTTTATTGTTATAACTCTTTAACAAAACATATGATAATGAATAAACAAGCAATAATGTCGGCAAGAACCAAAAATGTCCCCACACATTATCTCTTGGACTCAAAAAGTTCTTAATTAAATAAGTAATATCAAGACTCACATTATCATTCACAAAAGATGAAATAAGATTTTTTGGAACAAAAAAAACAGCACTCAAAACAAAATACGGAACAAGAAACCTTATACATTTGTTTTTCATAAAAGTACCATACGGCTTTTTCTTTATATCTGTAGTATATTTCAACAAAAATCCGGCCACAAAAAAAAACAATGGCATATGAAAAGCATATATAAAGGTTCTGGCATCGTCAAAAAACAACGGCATATCAGAAGCTCCTGTCGGGGTTGAATGACCGAGTATTACGAGAAATGTTCCAACAGCATATAAATAGTTAATAAATAAAAGCTTTTTCTTTTTCGTCATACCGTAATCCTAATTTAAAGTTGTGATATATCTCTCATGTTCTTCAATAATCGGCATAATTTCTTTCGGAAGTTTATCAGAATGAAAAAGAACCTTATAAACTGTCCAGAAAATCAAACGAACATCGCCGAAAAAGCTGTGGTGATACCTATAATATAATTGCAACTTCAATTTTAGCGGTCTTACATATTTTAAGTAAGCTGCGTCGGCATCATCAGCCTCAGTAAACACCTCGAACTGAGCTATGTTAGCCATACTTGCATAATCGGTTATTCCGGGACGCAAGTCAAGAATCGGTTTTTCTTCCTCTGTGTACATATCAACATAAACCTGAAGTTCCGGTCTTGGACCGACAAAGCTCATATCTCCGATGAACACATTTATCAGTTGAGGAAGTTCATCGAGCTTTGTTTTTCTTAGAAAGTGTCCCATGCGCGTAATTCTGTCATCATCATCGCCAACATTCCATTTTCCTTTTCCTTCGCAGTCAGGAATCATAGAACGAAACTTAAAAATTCTGAACACTTTTCCGTTTTTACCAACTCTCGGTCCTCTGAAAAAAACTCCGCCGGAGCTGTCAATTACTATTGCAATTGACAAAATCAAAAAAAGCCAAGAAAGCAAAATCAGTCCTATAGCGCTGACAACAATATCAAATAACCTCTTCACAAATATAACCCCTACACTCTATTTTCAACAATTTGCACCGTCAACGGGAATTACTGCACCCGGCATAAAGGATGCCTGTTCACTCGCCATAAACAATACAACATCAGCAATTTCCTTCGGAGTTCCGAATCGGTCAATCGCCTGATGATGGCTCAAAAAGTCATGAACTCTCGGATGACCTTCTTTAATAAAGTTATCCCAATAGCTTCCCTCAAAAGCAACTGCACCGGGTTCAACAGCAGACAAAACAACACCCTTCGGAGCCATTGCCCGACCTACTGATTCAACATATGCATTCAAAAATGCCTTTGCAGACGCATAGAGAGGATTACCTCTGAGCATTTTTGCTGAAATTGAAGAAATCTGAATAACTCTTCCCCAGCCTTTTTCAACCATGGGTGGAATTAAAATACTGTTCATATCAATTGACGCAACAGCGTTGAATTTCAAAGCATAGTTCCACTCATCACCGCTTCCGAGGGGATTTCTACTGATAAGAGAACCGCCGACATTATGTACAACAATATCGAATGCACCGAATTTGTCCAAAAGACTTTTTGCAAAGTCTTGAGTGTTACATTTCATTATATCTTCAATAACAATATTAAAAGACGGAGCACCAAGATTCAGAGACTCATCTTTTACTTCTTTCATCAATTCTTTTGATCTTGCGATAGCAACAATATTTGCCTCTTCTTCTGCAAACCCAAGTGTAATAGCTTTTCCGATACCTTTACTTGCACCTACAATCAAAGCATTCTTATTTTTAATACCCAAATTCAAAGCTCTAACCCCAATCCTCATTTATGCAAACTTAACATCTTTGATTTCCTGCAAAACTAACTTACGCAATATATCTATAAAATTATACCACAGAAAGCATCAATAAGCAATAAAAGAGCAGAATATGGAAAAAACAATTGAAAAAAAGTGCTTTTTAACAAAATATATGAATAATTACGCAAAATTTTTGCCATAGATATGATTTATTTTCACTAAAGTGATAATCAAATATAGTCTATTTTGGTCGTTTTGTACAATTTTTTCATAATGTATAATAAATCGCAGCAAGGCTGAGCGAGAAATCTATGGCTTATTTTAGGTGAAAAGGCACTATATAATCCGCTATATTTACTGTGCAACAGTCCTCTGCACGACAACCTGAAAGCTTACATATACACAGTGCTAAACCACTCTGCAACTATCTTTCAAGAGACAATTATCAGGCAAGAACCTGAAATTGTTCACAGACTTGTTGAAATGTGGGATTAATTATGATAAACTGACAATATAAGTCAGAGTACGACATAATTGAGGTAGACGTATAAAAAATTCAGAATGCACACTTTCAAAGGAAACACAAGACCTTTTATACAGATATTTTGCGGCTGCGGCAAATCTTTACGGAGTTATCGAAATCGGCAAACTTCTTAAAATTTACAACAGCCAGAACGAGCCTGTGAGCGAGGAAGATTTTCTGTCATTTGTTGAAAATATGAATTTTAAGGGAAGTATTTTTGTGTGTTTAATCAAAACGATATTTACGATGACGGCTCAGAAACCCCTGCACTTGAACAGGAAATTCTTGCAGAATATCTTTACTTTTTTGAATTTGATGATGATAGTCTTGATAAATATGAAATGCTGAAATATCGTCAAATCGGAAAGAAATTTTGCGTTCTTGACAAAGAGCAATTTCTCAGATATGAAGATGACTGTTATTTTAAAAAGACTCCCGATTTTCTTGAAATGCGTTCGTTTTTAAGAAATGAAACAGGACTTTCAAAAGAGGACGCAGACGATTATGCGAACGATATTATGATTGGTTTTGCAACTCAACCCGACAATTCCGAAGAATCTGTATACGAAGTAATCATGGGAAGCGGAATCTACAACCGTGATGATATCGCATTCAACCACCGAAAGCTTGAATATTTGTGTCAAAAAGCCATGTACACAAGTGCCAGACTCCATGTTCTGCTCGGACACACTCCCGAAGAAACTTTCGGTTAACAGGTAAAATTGCATATTATAGCGACAATTCAAAATCATTTTGAGGGGAACATATAGATGAATAGTGAAAATACAGCAACACACAAAATAACATACTCAAATATAGATATTGCAAAATTCATAGCGGCATATTACGGCAAATTGGGAGGAATTGTACTTTGATTAAAATAATGTTTGTGTGCCATGGAAATATTTGTCGGTCGCCTATGGCGGAATTTATATTTAGGGACATGGTTAAGAGGGGCGAGATTGCTGACAGGTTTGTAATTAAATCATCTGCTACGAGTACGGAGGAAATATGGAACGGGATTGGGAATCCTGTTTATCCGCCGGCTAAGCGTGAGCTTGCAAAACACGGAATCGGTTGTGACGGCAAGAGGGCTGTTCAGCTCAAAAAATCCGACTATGACAAGTACGATTATTTCATCTGCATGGACTCTAATAATATCAGAAACACTATGCGAATTTTCGGCGATGACAAAGACGGAAAGGTTTGCAAGATGATGAGCTTTGCAGGTATGAATCGTGATGTATCGGATCCGTGGTACAGCGGTGATTTTGAGCAGGCATACAACGATATTTACAGCGGATGCAAAGGACTTTTTGAAAAATTCAAAGGCAAAGCTTAATTTTGTTGTTAATATGCACAAAGATTTTTGATCGTATATGTGCAAAATCTAAAACACATTTAATTGACACAATAAATAAACGATGTTAAAATTGTGACAGGTTGTCATATGATTGCCTGTCACATTTATTTTGGAGGATTTTTTATGATAAAAAACACCTTTTATAATCTTCCCGAAGAAAAGCGTCAGAGAATCACGGACGCAATATTCAATGAGTTTGCCGGTTCGTCGGGAGAGAGAGTCAGCATAAACAATATTATAAAGAACGCAAACATTTCGAGAGGCAGTTTTTATCAGTACTTTGACGATAAGGTTGACCTTGTGGAGGTTATGACACGCTCATTTATCAACTTTTCGCTTGAAAAAGCTACAGAGGTTATCTCTCGCACTCACGGCGACATATTTGTAACTTATGATTTGCTTTTTGAAATTCTATGCGAATGTTCAAAGGATGCAAAACAAAGTATCATTATGAAGAATCTCATCAAAAATATAAAGGCAAATGACAGTCTTGTTTCGGAATATTTTATCAACCGTTTCAAGGGCGTTGCAGAGCTTGTCAGCGTTACAAACAATTTTGACAGAAGTAACCTTAAATATACTTCAGATGAAGATGTGAAGTGTCTTTCACAGATTCTCACTCAGGTGCTGAAGAATGCCGTGTTCAATGTTTTTGTAATAGGAAAACCTTTTGACGAGGTTCACAGGGAGTATCACAGAAAACTTGAAATTATCAAAACAGGTGCAATTGCAGATTAAGTTTAATATTCATGCAACCGGTTGCGGCCGATTTCAACAGAAAATGTAAACCTAAGTTGGTAGAAATTGCATTTAATATGAAATATACTCATAGATAGAAAGCACAAACAAAGGAGTAATCAATGTTATCTAAAATCAGCGTAAAAAAACCGATGACGGTATTGGTTGCGGTTGTACTTGTTTTGGTTCTCGGTATAGTGTCATTTTTCAAGATGACGCCCGACCTTTTACCGAACATGGACTTTCCCTATGCCGTTATAATGACCACCTACGCAGGTCAGACACCCGAGGCGGTTGAAGCTACGGTTTCAAAGCCTCTTGAACAGTCGATGTCGGCAATTGACGGCGTTAAGGAAATCACCTCTACCTCATCGGACAACTATTCACTTTTGATGATTGAATTTGAGGACGGCACAAATATGGACAGCGCAACTGTTGATATGCGTTCAAGCCTTGACACAATCAAGGGCAATTGGCCTGACGGAGTCGGAACGCCGTACCTCATCAAAATCAATCCGAACATCCTCCCCGTTGCAATGACGGCGGTTGACTTTGAAGGCAAGTCGCAGACAGAGCTTTCGGATTATGTCACAAATGAACTTTTGAATGAACTTGAAGGCATTGACGGTGTTGCCTCTGTTTCTGACAAGGGCATTGTTACGGAACAGGAAAATGTCGTACTTTCACAGGATAAGCTTGACAAGCTTAATAAGAAGATTTCTGCTGCGCTCGATAATCAATTCGGTGATGCGGAGGACAAAATTGCCAAGGCTAAAAAGGAATTGCAGGATAATATCGGCAAAGCCAAGGACGGTCAGGGTACTGTTTCATCTTCAATTGAGCAAATCAACTCACAGCAGGAGGCTGTTTCAAAACAGCTTGCCGATGCACAGGACAAGGCTGAAAGCGGTAAAACACAGCTTTTGTCGGCAAAGATGCAGTTGCTTGACCGAAAGGCAAGCCTCACTTCAACAAAAACTTTGCTTGAAACCGCTTATCAGGGTTTGCTTGAACTGAAAACGACCTATGATGAGCTGACTTCCGAGCAGTCACAGCTTACGCAAAAGCTTGAACAGCTTTCAAAATTCAACGAACAGTATCAGGAAATTGTTCGGAAAATGAATGATGCACTGCCCGACAGCGAGGAATACAAGGCACTTCAACAGCAGATTGACGAGCTTAACAAGGTGCTTGAGCCTTACGGAATCAAAGCTCCCGATATCGCAAAAACAATGCAGACAGTTCAGAATTCCATTAACAAAAGTGCAGAGGCAATTCAAAATGTTGAAATTTCACTTAAAAAGCTCGGAACTTCGGGAGATGCAATCAATTCTGCATTAAGTGAAATGTCGGAGAAAATCTCACAAATCAACTCGGGTATTGAACAGCTTGATAACGCAATTTCGGGACTTGACGATAAATCGGTTTCGGTTGATTCCGCTCTTGCCCTCATTTCACAACAACAGTCAAGTGCGGACTTCAAAATGTCCTCTGCCATGTCAACTCTCACTTCAAAACAGAGTGAACTCAACAGCGCACTTACACAGCTTTCAAGTGCAGAAAAGCAAATTGAAACATCCGAAAAAGAACTTGCAGATAAAAAGAAAGAGGCAAAAAGCAAGGCTGATGTGAGCAACACGGTCACACTTGATACCATTTCTTCAATTCTAACGGCACAAAACTTTTCAATGCCGGCAGGCTATGTTACCGATGACGATAACAATAAATTCATGGTTCGTGTCGGCGACAAGGTGAATGATGAAAAAGAGATGAAGTCGCTTGTTCTTTTTGACACAGGAATTGACGGAATAGGAGTTATTCATCTTGAAGATGTTGCAGATGTTTTTGTTGCCGATAATTCCGACGAAACCTTTGCAAGAATCAACGGCAACCCCGGTATTGTATTGAGCTTTTCAAAGTCAAGCAACACAGCGTCTTCTACCGTTTGCGAAAACATTAACACAAAGCTTGATTCGCTTTCAAAAGAGGTTGACGGACTTCACTTTACAAACCTTTACAATGAAGGTGACTACATTAACCTTGTAATCAACAGCGTTTTGCAAAATCTCCTTATGGGTGCGGTTCTTGCAATTATCATACTTTTCCTATTTCTCAGAGATATCAAACCGACGCTCATTGTTGCCTGCTCAATTCCGATAAGCGTTGTGTTTGCAATCGTTCTTATGTATTTCAGCGGTGTAACACTCAATATGATTTCGCTGTCAGGACTTGCGATAGGAGTCGGTATGCTTGTTGACAACTCGGTTGTTGTTATCGAAAATATCTACCGACTGAGAAGTATGGGCGTTTCGCCGATTAAGGCGGCACTTAACGGTGCAAGACAGGTTGCCGGTGCAATTACGGCATCAACTCTCACCACAGTATGCGTGTTCCTGCCGATTGTATTTGTTGAAGGCATCACCCGTCAGCTGTTTGTTGACCTTGCACTCACGGTTACATATTCACTTCTTGCAAGCCTTATTGTTGCGCTGACGCTTGTTCCGGCGATGGGACAGAGAATGCTCCGCAAGATGAAACCTAATTCCGCTCCGAAGGACGGAAAAATCAAGAAGGCATATGAACGCTCACTTCGTTTCGTATTAAAGCACAAAGTTCCTGCAATTCTCGTTGCAGTTGCACTTCTCTTTACAAGTGCAGGTCTTTGTCTGATGAGAGGTTTCAGCTTTATGCCCGATATGAGCAGTACACAGATTCAGGTATCATTGAAGCTTGACGATAACGCAACCTTTGAAGAAACAGTTAAAGAGGGCGAAAAGCTCAACGATTTGCTTTCAAAATATGACCAGTTTGAAACCGTAGGCGTTATGGCGGGCAACTCGTCAAGCCTTATGGGACTTACAGGCGGTTCATCATCAAATGATGCCGGCTCACTTATGGCATATGCCGTTCTCAAGGATGATTTTACAAAACAGAGCGGTGAGATTTCAAAGAAGATTGAAAAGGATCTTGAAAGCCTTGACGGTGAGGCTGCCGTAAGCGGCGGCACTTCAAGTTCAATGTCAAGCCTTATGGGTGACGGTTCCGTTCAGATTACGCTCTACGGTGACGACCTTGACACACTCAAAAGCACTGCCGAGGATATCGGCAAGACACTTGAAAAGGTTAAAGGCGTTGCATCGGTTGACAACGGCATCGGTGCTGTTTCTCCCGAAATCAAGGTTACTGTTGACAAGTCAAAAGCCGCTGAAAAGGGACTTACCGTTGCACAGGTTTATCAGCAGGTTGCCGCTGCAATTTCAACAGAAAAAAACGCTGCCACTCTTACGAATGATGACGGCAATGATATGAATGTTGTGGTTGTAAAGGACGACAGCGAAACCGTTACTCCGAAAAATCTCCGTGACATTGACATTACCTACAAGGATTCAAGCGGTAACGAAAAGACAGTTAAACTCTCCTCTGTTTCGGATATTTCAAAATCTGAAACTATGGATAAAATCAGCCGTGAAAATCAAAAGCGTTATCTTACAATCAGCGCCGAAGTCAAGGACGGCTACACTCTTACATCTGTTTCAAACAATGTAAAATCCGCAATGAACGATTACAAGCTCTCGAAAAGCTGTTCAATCGACTATGCAGGTACAGACAAAATGACAATGGAGGCAGTTTCACAGCTTATGCTTATGCTGTTGCTCGGCATTATTCTCATCTACCTCATTATGGTTGCACAGTTCCAGAGCCTTAAATCACCGTTCATTATTATGTTTACAATTCCGCTTGCATTCACGGGCGGTTTCCTTGCACTTTTAATCACAGGATTTGACATCAGCGTTGTATCGCTTGTCGGTTTTGTAATGCTCTGCGGTATCATTGTAAACAACGGTATCGTTCTTGTTGACTACATCAACAAACTTCGTATTGACGGCAAGGAAAGAATTGAGTCAATTGTTGAGGCAGGCAAAACCCGTATGCGTCCTATCCTCATAACGGCACTCACAACCGTTCTCGGTCTTGTTGTTATGGCTCTCGGCATAGGCACAGGTGCAGAAATGATGCAGCCTATCGCAATTGTCTGCATCGGCGGTCTGCTTTACGCAACATTTATGACACTCTACATCGTTCCCGTTATTTACGATTTGTTCAATAAAAAAGAACTCAAAAAAGTAAGTGACGAAGACCTTGAATTTATTGACGAATAAAACATACTAATAAACAACACCCCCGACTTAACCGTTTGGTAAAATCGGGGGTGTTGTTTATTTTTTTACTTCTTTCAAAATTGGATTCAATGAACTAAAATCAACAAAATCAACCTTTGAATTATAAGTTTCAATCATCGCCTTAACTTCTGCTGTTTTCTTTTCATCAGGAATTTTCTTAGCCTTATTATATAAAAGTTTCATCATTGTCTTGTGTTTTAAATTTAGCTTTGAGTAATCAATTCCGCCTCTTAAATGAAATACAGACGCATTTGATAAAATATTTTCCGGCACCTGTCTTTTTAAAGATTTTTTGATATTGTCGGTATTTTCTTTATCATTGACATCAGCAAGACCTACTGTTGCGATAACAATTTTTGTATTGTTTCCTATTGCTTTTACAACATTTTTTAAGCCCTTAACACCGCCTGCATACAAACCGCCAAAATGTATTACGGTGTCATATTCTGACAAATCTTTGATTTCGTCAAAACTTACAGCAGAAAACCCTGTCAGTTCGGAAAATTTTTCCGCATATTTTCTTGTTGTGCCGTATTGACTGCCGTATGTAATTAATGCTTTCATGGATATCTCCTAATTAGTCTTTAATAATATCGGCACATTGACCGTTTGTAAGGCGGATTAAATCTTCGGGTTTGAGGTCAATCTGATAACCGATTTTTCCTGCACTGACAATAATTTTCGGAATTGACTCTGCTGTAATGTGAAAGGTTGTCTTGAACTGCTTTTTCATTCCGAGAGGTGAACAGCCTCCACGCACATAACCCGTGACCTTTGTAATGTCCTTTACGGGAATCATTTCAACCGACTTTTCACCTACGCTCTTTGCACATTTTTTAAGGTCAAGCTCATGGTCAACAGGAACTACGAAAACATAATAATCTCTGCCCATGCCCTTTGTTACAAGAGTTTTGAAAACATAATCGGGATTTTGATTCATAAGCGTTGCAACCGTTACTCCGTCAACGGCATCCTTGCCGTGGGAATATTCATGGTGAGTATATTCAACCTTTTCTTTGTCTAAAATTCTCATTACATTTGTCTTGATTTCTTTCATAAATACACAATCCTCCATGCATATTGCCATCTTGTTATTACCCTCACATAATACAACTTTTCGCATCGGATTTCAACCTTGATTTATTTGCAATTTTATTAAAATAATGTTAGAATAAATTCAGAAGTTATTCGAGGTGGAAGATTTCGTCCCCGTCCACACGCCGATGGCTTGACAAGGGGAAACCTTGAGAGATGCAGGAGAATGGGACGCCTGCCGAATAACCGTAGCTTTGAAAGCCGCTCCGAATTTTTCGGGACGGTTTTCTTCTGTTCTACAGACTAAAATATCGCTGTTTTATCCACAACACACAAGATAATAAGCAAGTCAGTAAGCAAGATAGTAAGTAAGATAATAAGCAAGTTATTGATAAATTCAATTGAATTTGGTATAATTAAAAACAGAATAAGTGCAAGGAATGGTTAATATGTCAGACTACACACCGCCGTTTTCAATATCAAATAAAATGCTCGGATTTGTATCATCAATTTCTGAGAAGATAGGTAAAATCAGCAATTATAATGATTTTGAATCAAAACCTCAGTTAAGAAAAAACAATAGAATCAAGTCCATCTATTCTTCGCTTGCCATTGAGGCTAACTCGCTTTCGATTTCAGAAGTGCGTGATGTAATCAACGGTCACATTGTTTTAGGTCCGCAAAGAGAAATTCAAGAAGTAAAAAACGCATACGATGCCTATGACAACCTTAACAATATTAATCCTTATTCTGTAACAGAGCTAAAAAAATACCACGGCATAATGACATATGCTCTTGTCAATGAATCGGGAAAATTCAGAAACGGTGAAGAAGGTGTGTTTGACGGCGACAAATGCATTTTTATGGCTCCGCCTGCAAATTTTGTGCCGTCATTGATAGATGATTTGTTTAAATGGATGAACAGTGAAAAAAATAATGTTCACCCACTGATTTTGTCATCTGTTTTTCATTATGAATTTGTTTTTATTCATCCGTTTTCTGACGGAAACGGTCGCATGGCAAGGCTTTGGCAAACTGCAATTTTGACAAAATGGAAACCCATTTTTCAATACATTCCTATTGAAAGTCAAATTCAAAAATATCAGGACAGATATTACAAGTCAATTTCAAAATGCCATATTGAGGGTAACTCAAATATTTTCATAGAATTTATGCTTGAAATGATTGACGAAATTCTTACCGAAATTATTTCACAAACCAAATCTGATATTCGGCAGATGAATGATTATGTAAAAAAGTTGCTTGATGTTATGGAATTTGATATCTCCTATAATACTACGGAACTTTTAGATAAGCTGAATTTAAAATCAAGGGAAACTTTCAGAAAAAATTATCTTAATCCTGCACTCGAAATGAATTTGATTCGGATGACTGTTCCCGATAAACCGACAAGTCGCAATCAGCGGTATATAAAAAATAATTTTTAAAACTTTTAAACACCGTATTATGCGGTGTTTTTTCTTTTATCGCAAATTAATGTTGTAAAACCACTCGCAAATGCGGTCACAGGGAAGGAAATGATAAAAAACTGGGCAAACTTTAATGTATGTTGATTGCTTTTTTTAAATAATTGTGCTACAATCTAGGAATAGAATAAACAAAATAGTGTATTCTTCAAAAATATTTTTATGCATTTTTTTAGCAAAGGAGGATAACAATGGCAAAAGATATGCTGGATGCCATTTACAATGCCGAAGAGGATTGCAGACAGCGTGAGGCAAATGCACGAGCAGAATCAGCAGAAAGGGTTGAACAGACAAAGGCAGATGCCAAACAGGTTGTGCTTTCGGCAAAGGAAAAGGCACAGAAGGATGCCGATATGCTTTTTGAAAAGACTGCGAAAGAGGGCAAAAAAGAGCTTGAGAACGCCTCTGAAAAGGCAAATCTTGAGTGCGACATTCTCTCTCGGACTGCAGACAAAAACCGCAAGCGTGTTATTGACGGGGCTATACAAAGGCTCTCTCTTTAAAACGGTTGCAATGAAAGAAGCGTGGTGATAGAAATTGGCAAAACTTAAAATGAAGTCGGTTCGGATTATTGCCCTAAGACAGGACAGAAAGCGACTTCTTGAACATTTGCAGGATTCGGGTTTGGTTCAGATTGAAAAGACCGAAACCTGCAGAAAAGGTTTCGGCAAGATTGATATGACCTCACAAATTCAGATTTTCGAGCGGAATGTTACTCTCAGTGAAAACGCTCTGAAAATTCTTGACAGCAACTCTCCCGAAAAGAAAAGTATGCTTTCCGCATTTTGCGGACGGCGGGAGATTGATCCCGATGAAATCGGAGTTATCGCATCAAATGCAGGCGAAGTTATTGATGTGTGCAACAGAATTTGTGAGCTTAACAAACAGATTGCCGATAATGCGGCGGAACGGATTCGCATAAAAACCGCTCTTGCACAGCTTGAGCCGTGGAAGAATCTTGACATTCCGCTTAATGCAAAGGACACAAAAACAACGGCTGTTTTCATAGGCTCAATTCAAAAGGAGTACAACGAGGTATCGCTTTCAAAGGCACTTGCCGAGGCTTCTCCGAAGCTTGAATTTGATTTTGAAATTCAATTTGCAAACGAGGGGCTTACCTGCATTGTACTTTTTGCACCGATTGCTCAAAAGGAGCTTGCAGAAAATGCTCTGCGTGATATCGGTTTTGCAAAACCTGTTACGAACTCAAGCCTTACCCCTTTGGCGGAATCAAAAAAGCTTGTTGAAAGAAGTCACAAGCTTGAAGATGATACGGAAAACGCAAAAAAGGAAATCATTTCCTTTGCAGACAGACGAAAAGATATTAAAGATACACAGGATTATTTCAGAATCAGAGCCGATAAATACAGCGTAATCGGTGAACTTCAGCATTCACGGAATGTTTTTGTCATTTCGGGTTATATTCCCGAGGAGGACTGTGAAAAGCTTGAAAGGCTTTGCGAAAGAGTTTCTGTATGCTATGTTGAATTCGGCGATGTTGACGAGGAAAAAGCTCCTGTAAAGCTAAAGAACAGTCGCTTTGCAGCACCGGCAGAGAGCATTGTAAATATGTACTCTCCCCCGTCGCATTACGACATTGACCCAACGCCGCTGCTTGCGTTCTTCTTCTACTTCTTCTTCGGAATGATGTTCTCGGACGCAGGCTACGGACTGTTAATGGTAATAGGAACAGGACTTGCAATAAAGCTGTTCAAGCCTGACAAGGAAATGCGAAACACCTTGAAGCTGTTCCAGTACTGCGGTGTTTCAACATTTTTCTGGGGACTTGTTTTTGCAAGCTTCTTCGGAGATGCCCCCGCAACCCTTTACAACTACTTTACGGGTGCAGACATTACAATGAAACAAATCTTCCCGTGGCCGACAATTGACCCGCAAAAGGACGCACTTATGCTAATGATTATTTCAATAGCATTCGGTCTTGTACACATTCTTGTCGGTATGGGCTGCAAATTCTATGTTTGTCTCAGGCAGAAGGATTACGGCGGAGCGTTCTTTGACACGGGACTTTGGATGCTTATGCTTATCGGATTTGCCGTTTTGGCGGCAGGTATGGCATTCGGTCAGACACTCATCTATATCGGTGCAGGCATTGCAATTTTCTGCGCAATCGGTCTTGTTCTCACACAGGGCAGAAACAAAAAGGGATTCGGCAAGGTCATCGGCGGACTTTCCTCTCTCTATGACATTACGGGTTACATCAGTGACCTTCTGAGCTACTCAAGACTTCTTGCTCTCGGACTTACAACGGGAGTTATGGCTCAGGTGTTCAATATGCTTTCAACCATGTTCGGAAAGAGCTGGTTTGGAATTATCTTACTCATTATTGTGTTCATCATCGGACACGCAATCAACATCGGACTCAACGCACTCGGTTCATATGTTCACACAATGCGACTTCAGTATGTTGAAATGTTCGGAAAATTCTATGAGGGCGGCGGCAAACAGTTTAAGCCGTTCAAGCTCAACAGTAAATATATTAAAATTCAGGAGGACAAATCAAAATGAATGGAATATTTTTCGCACTTTTAGGCGCATCAATAGCAACAGCACTTGCAGGCGTAGGTTCTGCTCGAGGTGTAGGCTCTGCCGCACAGGCAGCTATGGGAGTTCTTTCCGAGGACTCATCAAAATTCGGTAAAATGCTCGTTCTCACACTTCTCCCGGGTACTCAGGGACTTTACGGATTTATCGTAGGCTTCCTTATTCTCGTAAGCGGCGGCGTTCTCGGTGGCACAGCTCCGACAATCGGACAGGGACTTGCGTACTTTGCAGCATCGCTTGCTATCGGTATCGGCGGTATGATTTCAGGTTTTGCACAGGGCAAGGCAGCCGTTTCGGGTATTGCACTAAGTGCAAAGGACGATTCAAACTTCTCAAAGGCTATGGTTTCCGTAACTCTCGTTGAGATTTACGCTCTCCTTTCATTCATCGTTTCACTTCTCGTTGTTATCACAGTTCCAAACCTTAACATCTGATAACCGACTAACGAAAATTACGAAAGAAAGGTGGAATCACTTTGAGCAGCGGTGATAAAATTTTAAATCGCATAAGTCTTGACTGTGACGAAAGAATCAGCCAAATAGGTGCTGAAACCGATGAAAAATGCGCACAGATTATGGCACAGGCAAAGCTTGATGCCGACAAGATTTCTGCCGAAATTGCCGACAGGGCACAGTCAAAGGTCAAGCAAATGCAGGCGGCTTCAAAGAGCCGTTGCGACCTTGAAACACGCAACGCTTTCCTAAAGAGAAGGCGTGAGGAAATTGACAAGACATACAGTGAAATTCTTAATAAAATGAAAAATCTTCCCGATGAAGATTACTTTGAACTGATTTACACATTTGCAAAAAAGTTAAACGGAATGAGCGGTGTTGTGCTTTTGAACAAAAAGGATATGAACCGACTTCCGAAGGATTTTCTTGCAAGGCTTGAAAAATGCGGTGTAAAAGCAGAGCTTTCAAAAACGCCGTGTGACATTGAAAGCGGATTTATTCTTAAATGCGGTGACATTGAAGAAAACATGGACTTCTCGGCAATATTGTCCGAAAAGCGTGACGCTATCGAGGATTTTATAAATCAGGAACTTTTTAAGGCATAGGGAGGAATATGATGGCATTATCTTATGAATTTTCCATCGGCTCCGTCCGTGCTAAAGAAAAAAATCTGTTTACAAACAGCGACATTGAGCATATGCTCGGTTGTGAAAATGTGAACGAGCTTTGCAGATACCTCTCGGACAAGGGTTACGGCGAGGGTGATGACATTGAAGAGATTTTGAAATCACACAGCGAAAATGTGTGGGAATATCTCAAAAGAACCGCACCCGATTTTGCAATATTCAAACCGTTCTTCTATCTTAACGACCTTCACAACCTTAAAGCTGTTTTAAAGGGAACGCTTTCAAACAGACCGTATTCACAGCTTTTGGTAAAGCCGTGTACTTTCTCTGAAGAAACGCTTAAACAGGCGGTTGAGAACAGAAAGTTTTCACTTTTGGGCGAAGAACTTTCCGCACCTTGTGACAAGGCATATGAGATTCTTGCACACACAGGTGACGCAAGACTCAGCGATGCGGTTCTTGACAGAACTTTTATGGAGCTTGTTCTGAAAACATCCGAAAAATCCGACAGCGAATTTATGTCCGAATATTTTAAAGCTACAGTATTTTATAATAATGTAAAGACAGCCATAAGAGGTGCAAAAGCCGATTGCGACAGGGATTTTCTTGAAATTGCAATCTGTGATGTGCAGGACTTCCCCCGTTCAAGGGTTATTGAGGCAAGCGTAAAGGGACTTGAACCAACGCTTGATGTGCTGTCAAAAATCTCGGCATACGGCTGTAACAAGGCTGTTGAAGAGTACAAGGCTTCTCCGTCGGCATTTGAAAAATTTGTTGACAACAGGCTTATGAGCCTTGCAAAAGAAAAATGCAAAAGAAGCGGTGATGGTGCAGACCCGATTACGGGCTATCTTATTGCAAGTGAAACAGAGAAAAAAGTTATTCACATTATTGCAAGCGGAATCCGCACCAAGACAAATTATGAAACCGTAAAAGAAAGGTTGCGTGAAGTTTATGGCTAAAAATATTGCCGTTATCGGCGACAGCGAAAGCATAAAGGGCTTTGCGGCAATCGGCATGGACATTTATCCGTGTGATGACAACGAAAACGCACCGCATCTTTTCAGAAAGATTGCTGACGGTGACAACTATGCGGTAATTTTTATTACCGAGGAAATGTTCGGACTTGTTGAAAAAGAGCGAAAAAGATATGAAGAAAGGCTCATTCCTGCTGTTATTCCTATCCCCGGTGTAAAAGGCAATACGGGAATCGGCATAAAAAGACTGTCGTCATTCGTTGAAAAGGCAGTCGGTTCGGACATTATCTTCAATGATTGAGGTGTAAGAATTTGAAATCTGGAATTATAACTAAGGTAGCAGGTCCTCTGGTAATTGCCGAGGGTATGCGTGATGCCGATATGTTCGATGTTGTGCGTGTAAGCAGTCAGCGACTTATCGGTGAAATAATTGAGATGCACGGTGACAGGGCATCCATTCAGGTATATGAAGAAACTTCGGGACTCGGACCCGGTGAGATTGTTGAATCCACAGGCGCTCCGCTTTCCGTTGAACTCGGGCCGGGACTTATCGGTTCAATTTATGACGGTATTCAGCGACCGCTTAACGAAATTATGAAGGTTGCCGGCACAAACCTCAAAAGAGGTGTTGATGTTCCGTCACTTGATCACAAAAAGAAGTGGCACTTTACTCCCCTTGTTAAAAAGGGAGACACAGTTGCGGCAGGCGACACACTCGGTACTGTTCAGGAAACACACGCTGTTCTTCACAGGATTCTTGTTCCGAACAAAACAGGCGGTGTAGTTGAGAGCATCAGCGAGGGCGATTTTACAATTGACGAAACAGTTGCCGTTCTCAAAACAGACAAGGGCAATGTTGAGATTAATATGTGTACAAAATGGCCTGTTCGTGTGGGCAGACCGTACAAAAGAAAGCTCTCCCCCGACATTCTTCTTACCACAGGTCAAAGACCTATCGACACACTCTTTCCGCTTGCAAAGGGCGGTGTAGCCGCAGTTCCGGGACCGTTCGGTTCGGGCAAAACTGTTGTTCAGCATCAGCTTGCAAAGTGGGCGGCTGCCGATATTATCGTATATATCGGTTGCGGTGAGCGTGGCAACGAGATGACCGATGTTCTTAACGAGTTCCCCGAACTTAAAGACCCACGCACAGGCAACTCTCTTATGGAGAGAACCGTGCTTATTGCAAACACATCCGATATGCCAGTTGCCGCCCGTGAGGCATCTATCTACACAGGCATTACTATTGCCGAGTATTTCCGTGATATGGGTTACACGGTTGCACTTATGGCTGACTCAACATCCCGCTGGGCAGAGGCTCTCCGTGAAATGTCCGGCCGTCTTGAAGAAATGCCGGGTGAAGAGGGGTATCCCGCATACCTCGGCAGCCGACTTGCACAGTTCTATGAAAGAGCAGGCCGTGTTATCGTAAACGGCAGTGAGGATACGGAAGGTGCACTCTCGGTTATCGGTGCTGTATCACCTCCGGGCGGTGATATTTCAGAGCCTGTATCACAGGCAACACTCAGAATCGTTAAGGTATTCTGGGGACTTGACGCAAACCTTGCTTACAAACGACACTTCCCTGCAATTAACTGGCTTACAAGTTATTCGCTTTATACAGACCGACTTGCAGATTGGTTCTCAAAGAATGCCGCTCCCGACTTTATGGAGCTTCGTGGCAAACTTATGACATTATTACAGGAAGAAAGCGAGCTTCAGGAAATTGTAAACCTTGTCGGTATGGACGCACTTTCCGCACCCGACAGACTTAAGCTTGAAACCTCCCGTTCAATCCGTGAGGACTATCTTCACCAAAACGCATTTGACCCGACAGACACATACACATCTCTCGGCAAGCAGGTGCTTATGATGCGAGCGATTCTTGCTTACTATGACAAAGCAAAAGAGGCTCTTGCAAACGGTGCAGACATTGAAATGCTTGTCAATCTTCCTGTTCGTGAACGCATAGGAAGATATAAATATGTACCCGAGGATAAGGTTCGGGACGAGTTCGAGTCAATCAAGGCTCTGCTTGATTCGGAAATTAAGGATGTACTTGAAAGGAGTGAGGACTGATGCCAAAGGAATACCGCACAATACGAGAGGTTGCAGGTCCTCTTATGATGGTAAGTGATGTTGAGGGCGTAACATATGACGAACTCGGCGAAATTGAACTTCCGAACGGTGAAACACGCCGTTGCAAGGTTCTTGAGGTTGACGGCTCAAACGCACTTGTTCAGCTTTTTGAATCAGCCGCAGGCATTAACCTTGCAAATTCAAAGGTAAGATTTTTAGGTCGTTCAATGGAACTTCCCGTATCTCCCGATATGCTTTCACGAGTATTTGACGGCCTTGGAAATCCGATTGACGGCGGTCCTGCTCTTATTCCCGAAAAAAGACTTGACATCAACGGAACACCTATGAACCCTGCCGCAAGAAACTATCCGCAGGAATTTATTCAGACAGGTATTTCAGCAATTGACGGACTTAACACACTTGTAAGAGGACAAAAGCTGCCTATCTTCTCAGCATCGGGTCTGCCCCATGCCCAGCTTGCCGCTCAGATTGCAAGACAGGCGGCTGTAAGAGGCAAGGACGAGCAGTTTGCCGTTGTATTTGCCGCAATGGGTATTACATTTGAAGAATCCGACTACTTTGTTCAGTCGTTTAAAGAAACAGGCGCTATTGACAGAACCGTAATGTTTGTAAACCTTGCAAACGATCCTGCCATTGAGCGTATTGCAACTCCTAAAATGGCACTCACGGCGGCTGAATATCTTGCATTTGACAGAGGAATGCACGTTCTCGTTATTATGACCGACATCACAAACTATGCCGATGCGCTCCGTGAGGTTTCTGCCGCAAGAAAAGAAGTTCCTGGCAGACGAGGCTATCCGGGCTATATGTACACAGACCTTGCAACATTGTATGAAAGAGCCGGCAGACTTAAAGGCAAAGATGGTTCAATCACTCTTATTCCGATTCTTACAATGCCCGAAGATGACAAGACTCACCCTATTCCTGACCTTACAGGCTACATTACAGAAGGTCAGATTATCCTATCCCGTGAGCTTTACAGAAAGGGAATTACTCCGCCGATTGATGTTCTTCCGTCACTTTCAAGACTTAAAGACAAGGGTATCGGTCCCGACAGAACCCGTAAAGACCACGCCGCAACCATGAACCAGCTTTTTGCCGCTTATGCAAGAGGTAAAGATGCAAGAGAGCTTATGATAATTCTCGGTGAGGCGGCTCTTACCGATATGGATAAAAAGTACGCTGAATTTGCCGAGGCATTTGAGCGTGAGTATGTTTCACAGGGTTATGACGCAAACCGTTCAATTGAAGAAACACTTGACATCGGCTGGAAGCTTTTGCATATTCTTCCCAGAAGTGAACTTAAACGAATTAAGGACGATATGCTTGATGAGTTTTACGGTAAAGAATAATCGCATTGAAGGTGTTTGCTAATGGCAGTTATGAATGTTAATCCCACCCGTATGCAGTTGACAAAGCTGAGAAAACAGCTTGCAACAGCTACCCGTGGTCATAAAATGTTAAAAGACAAGCGTGACGAACTGATGCGCCGATTTCTTGACCTTGTAAGAGAAAACAAGGAGCTTCGTGAGAAGATTGAAAGAGAGCTTGCAGAGTGCAACAACCACTTTGTGAACGCAAGTACGGTTATGTCAAAAGAGGCTCTGGACGCCTCATTGATGTCACCGAAGCAGAGAATTGACCTTGAGCTTTCTTCAAAAAATGTTATGAGCGTTGATATTCCGCAGTTTTCATCAAGCACACGAACAAGCAACGAGGGTGATATTTTCCCATACGGTTTTGCGTTTACTTCGTTTGAACTTGATGATGCGGTTATGTCGCTCAACGAGCTTTTGCCCGACCTGATAAGGCTTGCTGAAATTGAAAAAAGCTGTGAGCTTATGTCGGCAGAAATTGAAAAGACACGCCGCCGTGTTAATTCGCTTGAGCATGTTATGATTCCGAGATATCAGGAAACAATCAAGTATATTTCGATGAAACTTGAAGAAAATGACCGCAGCAGTCGTACAAGGCTGATGAAGGTTAAGGATATGCTTCTTGACAAGGCACATCATTATTCGGAACACTATAATTAACTACACAACAATCAAAGGGGCTGTTAAAAAACAGCCCCTTATTTGTCAAAAAATTCTGTAAAATAAAAAAATCAGTACATCAACTGTACTGATTTAATGGAGCGGATGACGGGGATTGTTTGATGCAAAGGTTTCTGCCTCGCCAACTGCTTGCTGTGCGTAACCTTAACCCTCATCAACGCTCTTAATTTTAAGGTTTACCGTCTGAAATACAGTCGCAATGCGTTGCACATAAATGTGCTTCCTTTTGCTCCTTATTTCAGACAGCGCTTTGCTCCCTCTTTCCGCCACCGGCGGCGGTCGCAAGGCTACACCGGAGCATTTTCTTAACGATCGCCTTCGAGCCCCTTATTTGTCAAAAAAATCTTTAAAATAAAAAAATCAGTACATCAACTGTACTGATTCAATGGAGCGGATGACGGGGCTCGAACCCGCTACCTCCACCTTGGCAAGGTGGCGCTCTACCAGATGAGCTACATCCGCATATAATGGTGGGAACAACAGGGCTCGAACCTGTGACCCTCTGCTTGTAAGGCAGATGCTCTCCCAGCTGAGCTATGCTCCCACATTTTTATAATCGGAAAGCACTCCCGTTAAGAAGTGCTTTCCGTTTTGGAGGCGACACCCGGATTTGAACCGGGGCGTCAGAGTTTTGCAGACTCGTGCCTTACCACTTGGCTATGTCGCCGAATACTGAGCAATGTCACTCAACAGGCATTATTCTATCATAATAAAATTCATTTGTCAATACTGAATTTGCATTTTAATAACAAAATTTAACGGAAAATTTCTACACTGATATTTTATGCATCAAACAGAAAAATGACACCTCTGTTTTTAATTCCTCATAAAGCCCCGAACCCTCAAAGATGCAATACTCTGAAGGTTCGGGATTTTGGGGTTATCATACTTTTCTTAAAAAGAGAAGAAAACAAAATAAGTATCTTACACGCTCGGCTTTTCAAATGCCGAAAGAATAAGCTTTACACCGTAGATTGACAAAAGGACACCAATCATAAATCCGATTGTCTGTGCGGCAAATATAAGGTGGAAAAATCCGTAGATACCGCCGATTATGACGAGTATTCCGCAGAAAAGCGGAATAAGCCATGCACCTGAGGAAGATGCTTTTTTGACCTTGAATGACATTGCAACGGACGAGATACCGTCCACTACAAGCCAACCTGAGAAGATGCAGAGAATGATAACATCAAACATAAGTCTTATGCCCGGCATAAACATTGCAAGAATTGAAATTACTGCCGCTGCAATGCCGACAACAAGACCGAGTGTTCCCATTATCGCTTCACTCTGTTCAGCCTTTGCCTTTTTGCGTTTTGCAAAGTAGTCAATCACGGAGCATATTCCCCATACTCCGAGAAGAATTGTAACTATCCAACCGGCATTAAGAAAGGTAAGTCCCGGATAGAACATACAATAAATCGCACCTATTATCGACAATATGCCGAAAATACAATTAAATACTTTCATAGTCACCTCATACTTTAATTAGGGTTCAATAATATTGAAATACAGCGGGAATTCGGCAACGCTTGATGTAAGGGTTTTGATGATGTCACTGTTGCCCTCAACCTTTTCAATGCTGGCGTCCATAAGTTTCTGATTGTTCTGTGCAATGCCGAGAATACCTGCGCTCTTGGTTTTGATTGTTGCGTCAGCCTTATCGCTCCACTTTTCCTGTGAATAGATAAGCACACCGTGATTTATGCAAAGAAGATATTTTGCGTTTTTATCGGTCACTTCAAGATTGATTACAAAGTTCTGATCTTCAAGCTTCTTTTCGTCAAGACAGATTCCGAGATAATCCAACATTGTTTCGGTACTCATACCGAGAGCTGTTGCACCTGAACCTTCGGAATTCGGATAATTTTTTGTACCGTTACGAAGCTCATAAGCACCTGTAAGATAAGCGTTTCTCCATGCACCGCTTTCAGCCTGATAGCCGAGCTGTTCGAGTGCGTCTGCGCAAAGATAGCGGGCGTCTTTATTTTCGGGATCTGCATATACAAGTGTGTTTGTAATCTGTGCAACCCACTGATACTCTCCCTTGTCAAAGTCTTTTTTAGCCATTTCAAGAACCTTGTCTGTGTCGCCGAGATACTCAACAAGCTTCTTAGAATATTCTGTCGGTTCAAGTTCATCAAGATGTATCGGGTTTTCGTCATACCAACCCATATATTTCTGATAAACTGCCTTTACATTATGCTTGAGAGTTCCGTAATACTGGCGTGTGTACCAAACCTTGTTGAGTTCATCGGGGAGTTCAATCATGTTGGCAATTTCGGTTGAAGTATAGCCCTGATTGATGTACATAAGTGTCTGTGAGAATATGTACTTATAGACAGAGGCTGTGTTTGCCATGTAGTCATTGATTACATCGTTGCCCCAATGTGGCCAGTTGTGAGCCTGAAAAACTACTTCGGCCTTGTCACCGAAAAGCTCCTTTGCCTCCATAATGTACTGCGCCCACGCATTGCCGTCACGAACCTCTGCGCCTCTGAGTGTGTAGAGGTTGTGCATTGTGCCGGAGCAGTTTTCTGCCATCCACAAAGCCTTGTATTTTGGAAGGTAGGTGTTCATCTCGGCAGGCGATTCTGTGTCGGGAGTAAGCTGGAACACCATTTCAACACCGTCAACCTTGATGGTTTCGGTAGCTTTCTTTACCTCATAAGACGGTGAAATGTATGTTGTTGTGCCGTTTGAAGGGGTAAGACCGATACCTACCGACAAGCTGCCCTTACCGCCCTTATCAAGCAATGATCCGTACTGAAAGTTGGTTCTGCGTTTCATTGCGTTTCCTGCAAAAACATTTTCTTCCATAACAGCCTTTTCGTAGCCTTCGGGAACGATAATGAGCGTTTTGCCGGACTTAATCTGCTCGTCAAGCGGAAGTGATGAATCGGCAACATCCTTTTCATCAATAAGTCCGCCGATACCGCCGTAGTGGTCAATGTGAGCGTGGCTTACAACAACAGCGGCAATATGCGCCTTGCCGAACTTAGATTCAAGAAGTTCAAGCGCCGCCTTTGCAGTTTCGGAGCTTGTTGTACAGTCAAAAACAATCCAGCCGTTGTCGCTCTTTACAAAGGTTACATTCGCAACATCGTAACCTCTGACCTGATAAACACCGTCAACAACTTCAAAAAGTCCATAAAGCGAGTTAAGCTCCGTGTTTCTCCAAAGGCTTGGGTTTGCACTGTCGGGAGTTGACGAGTTTCCGATAAAGTCATATGCTGTCTGGCTCCATGCAACAGTTCCGTTCTCGGTTTTGATTTCGAGTTTGTCGGGTGCTGTTATAAAGCCCTTTTTTGCAAATTCCTTTTCCTGTTCATCGGAAAAGTCAAGAGTCTTATACACCTGTGCGTTTTCGTCAGCCGTATATTTTGACGCATCCTTTACATCGCTGTTGAATTTTGCGGATGTACTGCTGTCGCTCTGCTGACATCCGCAAAGTGCAGACGAGGCAATCAATGTTGCCGCCAAAGCAAGGCAAAGCCCTGTTTTCTTTTTGTTAATCATAGAATATTTCCTCCGTGTTTTTATCTGTCCATGATTTTTTGGTTTAAGCTGAATTATAATAAATAATTGTCATTTAGTCCATACATTTGGCACAAAGTGAAAATTTTTGGCACGAAATGCAAATTAAAGTCACTATTTGAGATATTATGTGATACAATAAGAGTGATAATTATGCAGGAGGTACGGTATGAGGATTGCAATAGTTGATGATTGCGAAAATGAGCGGAATGAACTTTGCAAAAGACTTTCTCAAAGCTCATTTTCAAGGTCATATGATATTGAAATTTGCGGATACGGTAACGGAACGAATTTTCTGAATGAGGCAATGCAGAACAGATTTGACCTTGTTTTTATGGATATATATATGGAAAAGGAAAACGGAATTGATGTGGCACAAAAGCTGAGGAAGTTTGACAAAGATTGTCTGCTTGTTTTCACAACCACATCAACCGACCACGCACTTGAAGGTTTTAGGGTTCGGGCATTGCATTATCTTGTGAAGCCGTACAGCGATGAAGAGCTTGATATGTTGCTTGATGAAATTTCGCAGAAAATTTCCGTTGAAGAAAAATACATTGAAATTCCTTCCGCAAACGGCTCTTTGCGTGTAAAGCTTTGCGACATTTTGTATGCCGAGCATTTTAAGCACTGCATACATATTCATTGTACGGACAAATCCGAAAAGTCTGTGCGCAGTACATTTGCCGAATTTGTAATGCTGTTTGATGACGGGGATAATTTCTTTGTGTGCAACCGAGGAATCATAGTAAATCTTGAACACATCAGGGATATGAACGGCAATGAATTTGTTCTTGACAACAGTGAAAGAATCTCCATAAGTCGAAGTCTTGTAAAAAGCGCAAAAAGCACCTTTGGCGAATATATTTTCGGCAGGAGGGATTTGCATTGACAAATGTTTTCTGCCCGATGATTGAACTCGGTGCAATCATCCCCGGTGTTGTACTTGCATATTTTCCGATAAAAAAACATCTCAAACTATCAAAGCTCAGGCTGTTTCCTGTGATGATTTTATCACTTATGTGCCTTTGTACATTGTGCGGTTTTGTTTGTTACAGATACAATCTGAAATCGTTTGTGCTTGCAATACCGATAGTGCTTGCTCTTTCGGCAGCATACTGTTGTTCACTCAAAACATCCATGTGGAAATCGGTGAGTGTGTTACTTGCGGTATGCGGAGTGTTTGCCTGCATTGCGAGCATTACACGGGCGGTTGATTCGATAACATTTCCGCAGAACACAACGCCGTGGTTTGAAATTAAATCGGCTGTGCTGTTCAATATTCTATGCTGGTTATTTGTAATTATTGCATGGTATCCTGCAACACACGGTGTGAGTGAACTGCTCGATGACGAAAACATTGCCCAGACATGGTATGTATTCTGGATTTTACCGATAATATTCATCTTGCTCAACTTTTTTATAATTCCATGGAATCCTAACATTCTCCATACAGGAAGAATTATGCAGGGTTACATTGTTATCAGCGTATCACTTCTTGTGCTGTTGCTCATTTTCTACGCTTTGCTGTATTTTATTGCAAAAAGTCTGAACCGCAATAACAAACTTGCTCAGAAAAATCAATTTTTGAATATGCAGAGGGCACAGTATGACGCATTAAAAGTCGCTATTGAAGAAACCCGTCAGGCACGGCATGATATGCGACATCACTTTGCCGTACTTAATGCTCTTGCCGAGCAAAAGAACTGGGAAGAACTTGAAAAATACCTTTCGTCAGCATCGCAGAATATTCCCGACACAGAGCTTGTACTCTGTAAAAACCACGCTGTTAATGCGATTATCGGACATTATTATTCAAAATACAAGAGCAATGGTATTCCGTTTAAACTAAAAATTGACATCCCCGAAAAGTTGACAGTTTCGGAATCCGATATCTGTCTTGTAATCGCAAATTTGCTTGAAAATGCATTTGAGGCGAGCATGAAGCTTGACAGAGATAAACGGCAGATTAAAATGTATGCCCGTCCGCATTCCGAAAAGATATTGCTTATTTCCGTAGAGAATGCTTTCAACGGAGAGATTACCGAAAAGGACGGATTTTTCTGTTCGTCAAAGCGAAACGGTAACGGTATCGGTACGCAGTCGGTACGCAGAATTGCCGAAAAAGACGGCGGTTATTGCAGATTTTCTCACGAAAACGGAATTTTTACGGCGGATGTTATGCTGCACGGCAAAAACTGAATCGGACATTATAAAAGGGAAGAAACTTTTTTCGGTTTCTTCCCTGTTTTTTTATTCCGTAATTTTATTTTCTTTTAGCGAATATTTTGTCACCGTGTTCCAATCTCGGCGGATTGAAATATCAGCGGTAAGGTTTGTGTTGTCATAAACAATCGACCATTGAGTATTGCTTGTTATATCATTCGGATTCGGTGCTTGTGATGCCGAAACAAGAGCCTCCCATGCTGTTTCTTTTGTGTAACTATTATTCTTTTCAAGAACATTAATTATCTTATCATACCGCTCTCTGCCGTGACCGTAAACACCGTTTTTCTGATAAGGCTTTACAAAATTTTTGTACATCACAAAAAAGTTTGTAACGGCAGGCGATTTTGTAACAACAAGCTTTCGGTCATCGCTGTTGCAATCGTACTCAATAACACGACCGTCACCGTTTGAATCGGTAACATAAAAGTGATAATCTCTTCCGCTTGAGGCGAACATATCGTATTTTTCAAAAAGTGTAACCGCCTCTTCGGTTGACGCAGCTCTGTCAAGTATAAGACGGATTGCAAGCGTTGTGGCGATAACGGGCTTTCCGCTTTGCTGACGAACCGGCTTGCTGTCAAGTGTGAGAACTGCAATTGACACGCCCTTTTCATTGATTCCGTCAAGGCTGATAAACGGTGAGAGCAAGGTTGCAAGCCTTGTTTCATCACTCAACTCGGGGTTGTTTGCACCTACATTATCAAGTGCCGCAAACGCAACCGACCTGTAGCCGTCCTTTGGCGAACAATACACAAGCATTGACGAGGTGTCGTTCTTAAAATCATAGTTTCGACCCATCATTACGCTGTCGGGATTTTTCATTGTAAAGGCACTGCACCCGAAATTCGGCATTTTAAGATTGACGGGATAATCGGGCAGAACCTCCTGCACAATTGCACCGAGAGCCGACTCATCATCAAAAATCCCTCTGTCAATGATTTTATCAATGCTGTAATCGTAGCATATATCCATTTTATAAAGGTTAAAATCGCTGTAATCGGTCAGCTTTTTAACAGAATCAAGCGTATGCTTTCTTGCGTCAATCATAATGTATCCTCCTTAAAACGGGGTGTTTTCAACGCAATAATAGCATAATATTTTTATTTTTTCAACAATTTTGAGTCAATTCGCAATAATTTTTTCATAAGAAAAATCGGAAAGACAGAATTTTTGATTTCTGTCCTTCCGACCGGTATTTTACATATTGAATTTTAAATTATTTAAGAAGATTATTGTCTGTAAAATAATCGATTCTCATAGAATGACGGACATCCTCAAGTGTTTTTGCGGCAGTTTCCTTTGCAACCTTACTGCCCTCTTTGAGAATATCGAGAACATCGGGAAGATGATTTTCCCATTCTTTTCTGCGTTCACGAATAGGACGAAGCTCCTCTTGCATAACATTGTTAAGGAATTTCTTAACCTTGACATCACCGAGTCCGCCACGCTGATAATGAGCCTTGAGTTCGTCAAGACAGCTGTAATCATTCCAAAATTCAGCAAAATACTCGTCACGGCAGAATGCGTCAAGATAGATGAACACGGGATTGCCCTCAACCTTGCCCGGATCCTCAACACGAAGATGATTCGGGTCGGTAAACATTGACATAACCTTTTTCTTGATATCCTCGGGTTCTTCTGCAAGATAAATGCAGTTGCCGAGGGATTTGCTCATCTTTGCCTTGCCGTCAATACCTGGCAGTCGCAGACAAGCCTTGTTGCTCGGAAGAATAATCTGCGGTTCCGTAAGAGTTTCGCCGTAAACGGAATTGAACTTGTGAACAATCTCCTTGCATTGTTCAAGCATCGGAAGCTGATCCTCTCCGACAGGAACGGCAGTTGCACGGAATGCCGTGATATCAGCCGCCTGACTGATTGGATAACAGAAAAATCCCACAGGAATGCTTGCCTCAAAATTACGCATCTGAATTTCTGCCTTAACGGTGGGGTTACGCTGAACACGGGACACGGTTACGAGGTTCATATAATAGAAAGTAAGCTCCGTAAGCTCGGGAATCATTGACTGAACAAAAATTGTTGACTTGTTCGGATCTATTCCGCAGGCAAGGTAGTCGAGCGCAACCTGCAAAATATTCTGTCTTACCTTTTCGGGATGCTCGGCATTGTCGGTAAGAGCCTGAGCGTCTGCAATCATAATGTATATATCATCATATTCGCCCGAATTCTGGAGCTTTACTCTCTCCTTGAGCGAACCTACATAGTGACCTACATGAAGTCTGCCCGTAGGACGGTCACCTGTTAAAATTACTTTTTTCATAGGTTTCTCCTTTGTTTACCTTGATTCAAAGGCAAAATTCTTTTCTATGATTATATCACCATAAACAACAGCCGTCAACATTTGCAAAAAAGCTAAAAGGAAAAATATTCCATAATAATTCCCATATATTTTATGCCACAAAATTCGACAGAATGTTGCATAAGACACACGCAAAATTCATT
>ERZ1034920.190-NODE-190-length-50746-cov-8.240792_pt1 | contig 50746 bp, 43 predicted proteins | sample MGYA00520688_ERZ1034920 | MGnify/ENA primary metagenome ERZ1034920 (study PRJEB33766, sample SAMN09781785) | gut metagenome | biome: gut microbiome | host: Homo sapiens | place: Madagascar | study: EMG produced TPA metagenomics assembly of the PRJNA485056 data set... | reverse complement strand
CGCCCCGCTTGCGCGCTCATACGCAATCATCAGCAGCGTCGTACACCTCGCGATGCCCAGGGCCTTGCTTGGGCGGTAAGGGATATCGGTGGACTTGCTACCCGTGTTCATCCAGGGGCTGACGTTGGGCCTGGCGTATCTGGCGCCCATCGGGATGCAGAACCTGTTCGTCATCAACAGCGCCCTGAGCCACTGGCTGGGCCGTGCCATGGCCACCGCGCTCGTGGTGGTGTTCTGGGATGTCTCGATGGCCTTGGCGTGCTTCTTCGGCGCCGGCGCGCTGATGGACGCCCTCCCGTGGCTCAGGAGCATCGTGTTGGGCCTCGGTGGCCTGCTGGTCGTATGCATAGGCGTGGGGCTCATCAGGTCGGAAGCGGACCTATCTTGCGACAAGGACATGAACCAGCCCTTCGCGAAGATCATCCTCGCATCGTTTGTGGTGACGTGGCTGAACCCGCAGGCCGTCGTCGACGGAACCATCATGCTGGGCGCGTTCAGAGCCACGCTTCCCCCAGGCAGCGACCCGCTCTTCATCGCAGGCTTCACAACCGCCAGCTTCGTCTGGTTTAACGCCCTGGCCCTCGTATCGAACCGCCTGGGCAGCAAGATCAACGCACGCGCCCTCACATGGGTGAACCGCACCTGCGGCGTCGTGATCACCCTCTACGGCCTAAAACTGCTCAGCACCCTGGTGCAGCTATAAGCGAAAGAAACGGCGAAATACCGCGGCTATCGCGGAGTATGGCGCGACGGCGCCTCCCGCTACTACATCGATGGAAATGCCGTCAAAAACGGCCGAGTCCTCGTTTTGCAATACGACGAGGCAACCGGCGAAATACATCGGTGAAGGGCTTCGATAGGCCCCAAATTGCGAAGAAGCCCTTGCTGCCCAATACTCAATTGAACATGAAGGACCCCCGTCATCATAGCAGTAATTGAACTGCGAAAATGGGGGTCTCTCTATTTGCGATACACCCTCTCAAGCGCAAATCTCTCACATGAAGCAAACAGGGATGGACCCTAGATAACGTGCCAACCGTGAGGGACGTCCGACGCGCAATTATAAATTAGCCAATCGAAACAATATATGAAAAGAACACCTGGTGAACCGCATATAACAGCAATTAACTCATCGATTTGATATGTTCGCATACCATTTCAGCTGGGGGGAGGGTTGATATTCGCAAAACCCCTCAGTAGAGTGCTTGCTTAATACATATTCACCGCGGCCCGGAAATCCTGAACTGGCCGCCCGACACCGCGATGGCGGGAGGACGACACAATGGCTCAGAGCAAGCACGGCAGCAGCACTAAAAAGAAGGTTGCGAAAGCAATCCTCGTTATCCTCGTAGCTCTGCTCCTCCTGGGCGCCGGCGCGTACGCGTACAAAACCTTCGTCGAGCCCAAGGAAGAAGGAGGCGCCAAGATTACTTCCTACGAAGGCATGACCGACGAGGAGATCCAAGCCGAGCTCAACCGCTTGGCTGAAGAAAGCCGCATGACCATATCCGTTGCCGCAAAACCCGAGCTCAAGGACGGCAAGGTTCGCGTAAACGTTATCAACGACGAAGACTCGCGCTTCGATCAGAGATTCACCTTGGAACAGGATGGTAAGACGCTCTATGAGTCCGGCATCGTCAAAGCTGGCAAAACCGTCGAGTGGGTTGAAGTCGAAGGCGCTCACGCTGGAGAAGCAACCGTCACCGTTAAAGCGGTGGATAAAGAATCGGGCAAGGCCTCCGGCAACGCACAGGCAGTAGTGGTGCAAATCGTAGAGGCGCAATAGTCGAACATCCTATTAGGGAAATCGCGGGCTCTGTCTGCGTTTCGGATAAAGTGCAAAGGGAGAAAGGAACAAGATAATGTCAATCAAGAAAAACGTTGTGGCAGCAGCATGCGGCCTCGCTCTTGCAGCAAGCGCATTCGCGCCTAGTTTGGCTTTTGCGGCTGACGGAAGCTATACAGACGCAAATACTGCTGATACTAAAGTTACTATCAAAGTTGCCGGGGGTGAAAGCGATCCGCAGCTGAACTTTTCGATTCCTACGGAACTTGCCTTTGCCGCCCACGGAGACGGCACTCTAAAAGCTGCCGATTTTGTTATCGAGAATAAATCCATTTTCCCAATCCATGTGAAGAAAGTCGCGATTGTAAGCATTGGCAGCGAGCCGTGGCTTCTTGTCAGCAACGACGCAATGGAGAAGAATCAAGAATTGGGTAATAATTCCTGGTCAGCTACGTTCAACAATGAAGACGTATATGGGCTGAACGGAGAGACCGATGATCTTAAATGGGTTATGGAGCCCCAAGGCGCGGCGGACGATAAGGACAAAGTTATATTCACGCCTACCGGAAAAGTGGCAAATCTGACTAAAGATATTTCCGCTGTTAACGACGTCGCGAAAGTAACCTGGACCCTCGCCTACGGCAAATAGACAGGACCTTTGCCATGAACGCTATACATAGCTGCATGGCGACGATAGTCGCCCCGGTGCTGGTCGCCGGGGCGCTCGCGTTCGTTCCCGTCGAAGCGAACGCACAAGCAGTCACCGGTGAGGATACGGCCACCACCAAGGTGACTATCGTCGCCGGCTCCGATTGGGGACAGAAGACCGAGGTCGTTGTCGTTCAGCAGAGCAATCCCAACAACGACCAAACCCCAAGTGGCTTCCTAGCAACAACGGGAGACGCCGCTCCATGGGCAACGCTCGCATTTGCAGGTGTTGCAGCAGCCGGGCTGATGGCCTGGGCAATCAAACATGAAGATGATGAAAGCGGGAGAGAGATCGCCGATGGCAAAGACGCATAAACACCTCAAAGCATTCGCGGCGAACCTTTCGGTCGGCGCAATGCTTTTCGCGTTCCTATGCACCTTTGCCAGCCCCGTTACTGCCCTTGCAGCAGGGGAAGAAAACCAGCTCGAAATCGTAGTTCCCACAGAGGTGGTCTTTACAGTTAACGCCAATGGCAATGTGATTGCGCCTACCAACTGGCAAATTACAAACAATAGCGAGAAGGACTACATCCTAGATAATGTTCGTGCTGGTTCTCGGGATGTTCCTGTCTCCATTAAGGCGTCGTTGCCTTTAAGCACGGCAGGTGATGAGGATTGGTTTTCTATTGAGAATAAGTCCTTCAAGCTGTCTAAGAACTTCGTGGAACTTGCTGCCGGAACTGCATTAAATGTGAACTGGTCCCTCAATGATGGCAAACTGCTAGAAAAGAGCGTTCTCGAACAATTCCAAGAGGGAACTAACAAGCTTACTGACTTCACTTTTTCCTATATTCCAGCAGAAAACGAAAACTGGCCTGCATTTGCTGTTGTTTACCAAGATGGTTATGCCGGGCTCTACAAACGCAATGTAGACCCTCAGACAATTACCAAAAACACCTCATATGATGGACGTCTCGTACAAGAGGTCATTACCGGTATTGAGAACAAGGAAGGTATATTCGACGAGCATGGCAACATCACTACTATAGAGGTTCTAGATTCAGGCATTCGTCCCAAAACAACAAGGCAATGGTTTCGATTGTGTCGGAACTTAACATCTGTAGATCTTGCTAATTTAAATATGAGTAGCTGTAGCACTATAAGTGAAATGTTCAATGGTTGTACCAGTTTAAGGTCAGTTGAATTTTCAAGCTGGAATACACCAAATCTAATCGATATGAGGTGGATGTTTAATCGGTGTCTGAATCTGGAATCTATTGACCTTTCGGCACTTGATATATCAAACGTATTGGACATGCAATGCATGTTCGATGGATGTACAAGTCTTAAGTATGCCAACCTTTCGGGACTTGATGCCTCGAAGTTAAAACAAATGTATGCAATGTTTAGGGATTGCCATAATTTGATTTCAGTTGATTTTTCTGGGTTTGTTGCTTCGAATCTTGAGCATATGGAACAGACTTTTAGATGCTGCTATAAACTGGAGTCTATCGATTTATCTGTTTTTTCTGACTCAAGACCTAATATGTATTATGCATTCGGTGACTGTAAAAAGCTAAAGCATCTTGATTTAGCTAACCTCGATTTAACAAATTGCAATTTCTCGTATCTTTGTCTTAATTGCGAAAGTCTCGAAACAATTAATCTTACCGCCCGCACTACCAGCTTACCAAATCTAAATTTGTATCGTGATCTTGTTGGAAATTGCCCTAACCTACACTCGGTGACCATTGGGAAAGAATGGAATATACCGCTTACCACTGAAGCTGGCTTTCCAGTCTATCTTTACGATGAGCATGGCAAGCGGTATCGCTGCGAAGAAGTACCGTTGAATCAACATCCGAAAGCAACTTACTATACCAAACCAGAATTTGTTCCAGAATCATCGATTGGTCTTGGGTCGGAATCAGTTATTTCAAAATCAGCTGAGACAAATGTCAGCAAGTCGAAAGAGACAGTTGCCGACTCCAGTGACAATTCGCTTCCTGCTGAGATGAGTGAGCGCTCTAGTGCCAGCGATGAAGCTGTAGCCAATGCAAGCAACTTAAAACTGGTTGAAAAGTCATATGCTTCCCAAAGCGGTGGCCAGAGGACTATCGCAAACGGCAGTTCCTCGAACGGAAATACACTCGAATCACCACCAGAGGGTGGAGATGTTTCGAGCGATGGATGCTCGGTTGCTTTACCAGTTAGCCTTGACTAGCACTTTACTCATTGCGTTAAGAGAGTGCCCAGCATTCAATCTTGGCAAAGAGCGATAATCACATTAACGTTGAAGCGTCTTCCGTTGAGCATTGTGTGCGTTGCAATCTTTTGATGAAATCGCACTTATTGGAACTGCTCCTTGGGACAACGCTGAGGCTTTCGAACACGTTTCCCCTCATAAATGAACAAAGGCAGGTCGGAAGATTGTGCTTCTGATCTGCCTTTGCGTCGCAAAACAGCTTTGCGGCACGCGACGTTTTGTCCATGAACTTCCATAACTCGTTCTGGGTTGCCTTCCCATACCATACGCTATGCCTTGTCGTAGTCCTTCGTTCCCGTGAGCAACCGTAGACCTTGACTGCAGCGCGAAAAGCTACATTGCTACTAGCGAACATGCGTTTCAATATAGTATACTCACTGTATTCACCGAGCCAGTACGGGCGCATCGATTCAATATAAGCTGATGCCCATTGCTACGTTTGTCTCCGGAGCGTACCTAAAGCCCGTAAGATCCTCGCAATCACGGAGTTTCCTGTACATCTGGCTTTTCGCCTAGTTTCTGGGCCTCTATCCGTTTGCGCAGGACAAGGAAGCGAGGTTGTAACGAATGCAGCTAGTTTCTATAATGGATATACATGGATATCCATTCTTGGGAGGTAGCCCTATGGACGCAGTGCTCGGCAAATGGGGGAACAGCAAGGCTTTGCGAGTTCCAAGTGAACTGTGCAGTCAACTCGGAATCGACGTCGGTAGCGTTGCAAAAGTAACCGTCAACGAATCTTCTCGGTCTCTCACGTTTTCGTTTGAAGCGCCGCAACAAGCTTACTCGCGGAGCAAACGAATGACCATGGAAGAGTTTGCCGCAGGGTGGGAAGGCCCTAAAGTTGGTAAAGAATGGGGCGGCAGCGATCTTGGTGCCGAGGTGGTCGAATGACCCTATACGAACAAGGCGACATCATTGAAGTTAATTTCGATCCCACCCTTGGACATGAGCCGAAGAAGATGCGGCCCGCTTTGGTGGTATCCGTTGGATATTTCAATAATGTTCTCTCGAGCCTTACCGTAGTGTGTCCCATTACATCGACGGTTAACGGGCATCCCCTACATATAGAGATCGCCAGCGGCAATGCCGTACATGGATGCGTATGCTTAGAGCAAATACGCGCTATCGATTTGAGCAGCCCCAAACGCTGCGCCAAGAAAACAGGGTCATCGATAGATACGGAAACCATGACGCGGGTGCTCGATGGCATCGGCGCTATGTTCGGCATCTAATCGTGGTAAGGGCCCAGCTCGAATGCTCGAACTGGGCCCTTACGCTGGGGGAATATGTGCCTACGGTATGGCTTCTGTTATGCAGCCACGTCCTCGCGGCGAGCCATTGCCTTCTCGTAGTCCTTCGTGCCTACGAACACCTCGTGCTTGTAGGGGTTGACGCCCAGCTTCTTGGCGCGGTAGGCCACGTACCCCACGGCTGCCACGTTCGCGGCCAGCGCCAGCACGCTGACGACCAGGTTCACGTCGGGGTTGTTCACCGACTGAACGGCGAAGATGGAGTCGTTGGCGAACATGGGCACCACCTGGCAGAACATGCACCACAGGCTCAGCGTGTAAGCGCGGTTCTGGATCCAGCCGCCCTTGTTCCACAGCATGCCGGCAACGGTGGGGGCCAGAAGCAGGGCCAGGCCGCAGTACCAGGAGTGCGTGGGCAGGCAGTTGTAGGTGTAGCAGAAGTTCCAGATGTCATAGGAGATGATGAACACCCACGTCATGTCGGGCCACAGCATGTCCTGCTTCTTCTTGGACGTGTAGATGCCCCACCAGCCGGTCATGACGAAGATGTTCAGGATGCCGGCTATGCCGTTGAACACGTTATGCCAGCCGCCGTACAGGGTGACGCCTTCCGAGGACACCCAGGTGGTGCCGAACGCGCGCACGGCGCTCTCGAAGTCGCTGACCACGGCGATCAGGATGTTGATGGCCACGATCACGAACGGGAAGCACTTGAACCACTCGGCGTTGCCCAGCTTGCCCCAGTGGTACTTCAAGATCATGAAGCCGATGCATCCGGCGGTTGCCGCGTAGAGCTTCGCGTAGTGGAACCAGCTGTTCATGTACAGGTACGTCGGGTTGTTCAGCGCCCAGTCGGCACCGGCGGCGGCGCCGGCGTAGATGGCGATGAAGTAAGCGGTCAGGATGGCGGGAATCACCAGGAAGCAGGTGATGCCGCCGGCCTTCGTGCGTCGTGCGATCTCGTTGAACCCGATGAGCGCGAGAAACACCACCACCCATCCGATCCACTGGTAGACGGCGGTATCGCCGTAGACTTGGAACAACATGATGACCTCCCTTGAGTCGATACGCTCTCGCATCCGGCATTTCGGGCGTACAATGCCCGGGGCCGCTTGCGATGCCCTTTCCACCAGGCGTTTTGCCTGGTTGTTCCCTTTGTTGGCTGGTGACCGTTAACCGTTTTGCACCGGTTTTCGCTTGATTTCGCGCTCCATGTGAAGCGTTTGCGCGATGATGTCGCGCAGCACCTCGTCGGGCGCGTCGCGGTGCGTTCGCACGTAGCCGCAGATGCCCATGATCAGTATGTAGAACGTCTCGTAGACGTGATCGATGTCGATAGGGTGGCTCTGCGCGTAGTCTTGCACGGTGGTTTCCACGAAGTAGGCGGCCATGCGGTCGGCTACGCGGTTGATGAACTCCAGGTACAGCGACGCGTTCTCGTGCGTGTCGAGCGCGCGGCGGAAGCTGGAGTGCTCGAAGACGCCCACGCGCATGACGGTGACCACGCCTGCCAGGCTGCCCTCGATATCGCCGGGGGTGCGGTGCTCGTTCCAGAACTGCAGCGACTCGATGTAGTCGTTCACGAAGTCATCGATGACTGCGGAGGTGACCTCCTGCTTGTTGCGGAAGTAGTGGTAGAACAGCGACCGCGCCACGCCGCAGCGCTCGCTGATGTCCTTCACCGTCGTGGCGGACAGGCCCTGCTCCTCGTAGAGCTGCCGCGCCGCATCGACGATCTGCTGCCGCCTTTCGTCGCTCATCCGTGCCACCTCCCCTTGGTGCGCGCTTGCTGCGTGTTGCGCGCCGTGCGCGTTGCGTTCCCGGGTGCGCGTCCGTGACGTGCGGGCGTTTCCCCAGTTGTGCGCTTTGTTTTCCCCCTTGGCGCGCATCGCGTTTCCCGTTCCCCTCGGGTGCTTGCGATGGCCATAGCATACGGGGCGCGTTGACGTGGCGTCAATGAACACATTTGCAGAAACGTCAAACATCTGATGGAGAAATCTTGCTATTATGCGGCCATCACGTTCACAGGTGCAACGAAAAGCATGCAAGTGTGAAAGGAGGGCGTGATGGAGACGAACGAACAGGCGAAGGCGAAGGGTGGCAAGCGCCGCCGGGTCCCCATCGTGTGCGCGGTGGTGGCCGTGGTACTCGTGTGCGCAGGCGGCGGGTTCTATGTATGGCATAACCAGCCGAGTTTCTGCAATGCCATCTGCCACGAGCCCATGGACTACTACGTGGACGGCTACTACGGCGAGGGCGATGCGGCCCACGCGCAGCTGGCCGTGGTGCACCAGCAAGAGGGGGTCACGTGCCTGCAGTGCCACGAGGCGACGCTTGAGGCCCAGGTCAACGAGGGGACGGCGTGGGTTTCCGGGGCGTTTGAGACGAACGCCGACGGCAGCCTGGAGCCGCAGCTGATCACCGCGGACAAGCAGCAGTGCGCGACTGCCGGCTGCCACGATTGGAACGACGTGGTCGCCGCCACGGAGAACTGGGGCGGTCAGGCGGGCGTGAACCCGCATAGGTCGCATCAGGGCGAGGCCATCGATTGCAGCAACTGCCACAGCGTGCACGGCCAGTCGGTCATGTACTGCAACACGTGCCATAGCTGGGAGGTGCCGGAAGGCTGGAGCAGCCCGGCCAAGTAGCGCAGATCCGCTTGCCGCGTTTCGGCAAGCCGGTTTTCGAAAGGAAGGACCGACATGAGGAAGACGACAGCAGCGGCCTGCGGCGCAACGGCGCTTGTACTGGGGCTTTCGGGTTGCGCCGCATCGTTCGAGGGTTCGGGGTCAAAAGACGCCGCAAGCGCCGAGCAGCTGGCCATGCACGCCGACGATCCATGGGATGCGGTGGTGCAGATCGACCCCGTCAAGAAGTGCGACACGCCGTTGCGCGACGGGGTGTACACGGGCACGGGCAAGGCAATGGCTGGCAACGTGACCGTCACGCTCCTGGTCGACGACAACCGTATCACGTGCCTGGAAACCGCCCAGGACGGCGAGACGCAAAGCGTCGGCGGGTTCGAGGCGGTGCGCGACGGCACCTTCGCCAAGATGATCGAGGCCGCGCAGGGCTCGGATATCGACACCGTCAGCGGGGCCACCATCACCACCGCGGGCGTGAAGCAGGCCGTCGACGATGCTCTGGCCCAGGCGGCGGATACGTCCGCCGACCAGGCGAAATCGGGCAACTAGCGAAAGGGGAGGACATGAGCAAGCATGATAGCGAAGCGCGCGGCATCACGCGACGCGGCTTTCTCAGCGCCGCTTGCGCCGTAGTGGGCGGCACGGCGGCGACGGCGGCCATGCCCGCGGCGGCGCTGGCTGTGGAGCAGGGCGTCATCGGCGATTGGGCGGCCGACGGCTCGAAAAACGTCGCCGTGCCCGACAGCGCCGCCACCAACGGCAGCGGCACGGACGGCACGTACCGTGAGCACAACGCCGCGGCGTTCCCGGCGAACGACGCCACGCCCATCGCCCCGCGCGCGGTCCTCGAGACATGGGACTACGAGTGCGACGTGTGCGTGGTGGGCGCGGGCGGCGGCGGGCTGAACGCGGCCGCGCGCGCGGCCGAGCTGGGCGCCGACGTCATCTGCGTGGAGGCCCTGGGTCTGCACGGCGGCAACGCGCAATCCGCGGGCATGTGCGGCATCCTGGGCGGGTATTCCGGCCAGAACAAGAAGCACTTTGCCTTCCCCAGCTACCCCTTCGACCCGCAGGCGCTGACCGATTGGGCCATGGACGAGTATCATTACGCGGCCGATCCGAAGCTCATCTACAAGATCGCCAGCGAGGGCGGCAAAAGCCTGGACTGGATGGCGGATTGCGGCGTGCGCTGGCGTTTGGGCGAGGTGCCGGTGTACGTGGCGCCGAAGAACGCCACGCTCGACCACCACGTGCTGAAGATGAAGGACGCTACCGACGCCATGTTCGCCTTCGGTCAGAGAAACGGCGTGCGCTACAAGTTCCAGTGCCCGGCAACGGCGCTGGTGCGCGACGATTCGGGGCGCATCGTGGGCCTGGTGGCGCGCGAGGATTTCGACCATGAGGTGTACATCCACGCCAAGGGCGCCGTCATCCTGACGGCCGGCGGCTTCTGCAACAACAAGGCGCTGCTGGAGAAGTACATCCCCACGGCGGCTATGGGCTGCGCGTCAAGCTACCTGGTGGGCGGCGAAACGGGCGAGTGCTTCCGCATGGGCCTGGGCGCGGGCGCCGACGTGTCGGGGTTCAACAGCTCGGCCAGCTTCGACGGCGGTGTTGACTGGCAGGCCGAAGGCGGCCAGTGGGCGCGTTTCCTGTACGACGGCATGACGCAGCTCTCGCGCCAGCCGTGGCTGACCATCGACCGTTGCGGCAACCGCCTTCGTTATATGGACAGCCGCGTGGCCGAGGACGGGGCGAACGCCATCTACGCCCTGGGCGACCTGGCCACCATCCAGATGACGCCTCCGGGGCATCGCAGCTACATCATCTTCGACGCCGATTACGAGGATCATCTGGCGGGGTTCGCGCAGGAGCATTGCCGCAAGCTCATCACGCCCGACCTGGAGCAGATCGACAAGGTGCCCGAGCATTACCGCGACTGGCACCACGGCGTGCAGGACGCCATCGACGCTGACGTGCTCAAGCGCCGCGACACGCTTGAGGAGCTGGAGGCCGACCTGGGCTTCGCGCCCGGCGTGCTCACCGAGGCGGTGGCGAAGTGGAACGAGTGCTGCGAGCGCGGCGAGGACGACTTCATGTACCCCATGCCGCCCGAGTGGCTGCACGCCATCGTGAAGCCGCCGTTCTACGGCTGCCGCATCGGCGGCAATCTGTACGGCACGAAGGCCGGTCTGCTGATCAACGACCAGATGCAGGTTGTGGGGACGAACGGCCTGGTCATTCCCGGTTTGTACGCCGGCTGGCACACCGCCGGCGGCGCGTGCGGCGAGAACAGCTACATCGGCGACCCGATCCTGGGCTCGCTCATGGGCGACGTGGGGCTGGCGTTTTGCGGCGGGTACCTGTGCGGCACCTCGGCCGTTGAGCACGAATTGCAAGGCGCGAAGTAGGGAAGGGGCGTGACGGAAATGAAAGATTCCATGCGCACGATGGCGCGACCGTACGCCATCTTGTTCGCCATCGCGCTGGTGGTGGCGCTGCTTGCCCGCATCGGGCTTGCGGTGATGGACGCCGCCGGATGGCTGACGTACGACTACATCTCGGCGTCGGGCGTGCCCATGCTCGACGTGATCTGCTCGATCTTGACCGGCTCGGCGTTCGTGGCGTTCCTGTTCGCGGCGGCGCTTACGCTGATGGTGCCGGCGGCCGGCACGGTGCTGCAGGCGGCGCTGTTCGCGAAGGGCGTTCAGGGCGCCGGCAAGCCGGCGGCGGCGTTTCTGTGGGGCTGGGCTGCGGCGGCGGTGTCGCTGGTGTGCCTGCTGGTGGTTGCCAGCGGGATTTTGAGCGGCGTGCAGGTGGGTTCCATGAGCAGCAAGCTGCCGGGCGCTGGTGCGCTCGTGCTGGCGGCCGTGTGCTTCACGGCGTTTTTGGGCACGCTTCTGGGTGCGTCGTCGCAGGTCATGTGCGCGTGCATCTCGCGTGCCGGCGGGCGTGCGAGATGGAACCTGGTGGGCGCGGCGGCCGTGTGCGGCGCCGTGGTCATGGTGCTGACGGTGCTCACGTTCGCGGCTATCAACACGGCCAGCCCGAACATGGCGGCCGTGGGCGGCCTGCTGGCGGTCGACTGCGTCGTGAACGTGGCGCTGCTGCTGGCGGCGGGCAAGTTCACGAAGTAGGGAAGGAGTGCGAGAGGGGCTTTTGTGGGAGCGCAAAAGCCCCTTTTCGGCGTTGTGGGGGTTTGGGAGGAGGCGCGGCATGCGCGAGCTTTGTTCCGTGACGTTTCGGGCGTTCGATACCGTGTGCGCCGCGTCGGCCGATGTCGATGCGGCAGCGTTGCGCGAGGTCGAGGCGCTTTGCGCGCGATACGAGCTGCTGCTGAGCCGCTTCAACCCGGAAAGCCGGCTGTTCGCGCTTAACGCCGCGGCGGGCAAGTGGATCGACGTGGGCGAGGAACTTGCCGCCGTTTTGCACGCTGCGCTGGGATATTGCGAGCGCACGGGCGGGCTGTTCGACATCACCATGGGAAGCGTGTGCCGCCTATGGGATTTCAAACGCGGCATTGTGTCTGACGATGCCGCCATCGCCCAGGCGCTTGCGCATGTCGACTGGCGCAACGTGCAGGTTGAAGGGACATGGGCGCGCGTCACCGACCCGCAGGCAACGATCGACCTGGGCGGCATGGCGAAGGGGTATATCGCAGATAGGATAATTGACCTGCTGAAACGCTGCGGTGCAACTAGCGGTGTGATCAACCTGGGCGGTAACGTGGCGTGCTTGGGCGGCAAGCCCGACGGCAGCGCATGGAACGTAGGCCTGCGTGCGCCCGTCCCTTCGGGCGGCAGCTTGCAAGCCGCATCGTTCGCCAGCGTTCCCGTGCGCGGGAAGTCGGTAGTGACCAGTGGCGTCTACGAGCGCGCCTTCGTGCGCGACGGTCGCGTGCTTCACCACATTCTGAACCCCCGAACAGGCAAACCGGCGGAAACGGATGTGCTGTCCGCAACCGTCATAGCCGACAAGTCGCTCGATGCCGACGGCTACACCACCGCGCTCATCATCATGGGCGCCGAGCAAGCTCTAACCTTCGCCGAGCAAACCCCCGGCATAGAGGCCATCCTCCTAACCACCAACGCCCACCTGCTAAAAACCACCGGCTTGCAAGGTGAGGACGTGGACATGGTAGCAAGGTTGTAACCGATGCAGCTGGTTTCTATAATGGATATACATAGATATCCATTCTTGGGAGGTAGCCCTATGGACGCAGTGCTCGGCAAATGGGGGAACAGCAAGGCTTTGCGAGTTCCAAGTGAACTGTGCAGTCAACTCGGAATCGACGTCGGTAGCGTTGCAAAAGTAACCGTCAACGAATCTTCTCGGTCTCTCACGTTTTCGTTTGAAGCGCCGCAACAAGCTTACTCGCGGAGCAAACGAATGACCATGGAAGAGTTTGCCGCAGGGTGGGAAGGCCCTAAAGTTGGTAAAGAATGGGGCGGCAGCGATCTTGGTGCCGAGGTGGTCGAATGACCCTATACGAACAAGGCGACATCATCGAAGTTGATTTCGACCCCACCCTTGGACACGAGCCGAAGAAAATGCGATCCGCTTTAGTGGTATCTGTTGGGTATTTCAATAATGTCCTCTCGAGCCTTACCGTAGTGTGCCCCATTACATCAACGGTTAACGGGCATCCCCTACATGTGGAGATAGCAAGCGATAATGCCGTACATGGATGCGTATGCTTGGAGCAAATACGCGCTATCGACTTGAGCAGCCCCAAACGCCGCGTCAAGAAAACAGGGCTATCAATGGACACGGAAACCATGACGCGGGTGCTCGACGGCATCGGCGCAATGTTCGGCATCTAATTGCGTAAGGGCCCGGTTCGAATGCTCGAACAACGCCCGCCTGCTACAAACCACCGGCATAATCACCAAAGGCGTAAGGCCGCGAGTTGGGCAGGTGATGATTTTCTATGCTACAATATTAATTAGTTTGTAGCATAGAAAATCAAGGAGGGGGACTACGGAGGCGCTTATTGAGATAGCGGCGGCGAACGGAGGATACGTAACCGCTTCGGAAGCCGAGGCAAGGGGCATCCAGAATCGCGAACTCGCCGATGCGGTGGACCGCGGCGAGCTTGTCAAGACGGCGCGCGGTCTCTACTGCACGCCTGAGACCTGGGAAGACGAGTACGTGAACGCCCAACATCGCTTCGCCCGCGGCGTCTTCTCTCATGACACGGCGCTCTACCTGCTCGGCTTGTCCGACTCCGCCCCCGAATCGCTCACGATGACTTTCCCCAGAGGCTATAACCCGTCTTCCGCGAAGAAATCAGGCATCATCACCAAGTCGTCACCTGCCGAGCTGCACGAGCTCGGCTGCATCGAGCTGGGTACGCCATATGGCAACATCGTGCGCGCCTATAACGCCGAACGTACCTTATGCGATATGTTGCGCGGCACGTCGTCACCCGATCTCCAACTGCTTTCGCCGGCATTTCGCTCGTATTTGTCATCGCAAGAAAAGAACCTGCCAAAACTGCAATCGTACGCCAAAGCGCTTGGAGTCGCCCCCAAAGTAAGGAAGTACACGGAGGTGCTGCTATGAACACGAGAAATGCGATGCAGCTCAAAGCGCTTATCAATAACAAGGCGAAGGCAGCACACGTGTCGCCTCAATTGATGCTGCAGAATTATATGCTTGAGCGATTGATTGACCGGATTTCAAGATCTTCTTGGAGAGATTGCATCATCGTGAAAGGCGGCATGCTTATTGGGTCGCTCATCGGCGTGGATCGACGCACTACGAAAGATTTAGACACGACAGTGCGAGGTTTTACCCTAACTCATGAGAAGGCCGCTGAAGTCTTCGGCGATATTTGCGATATTGATGTCGATGACGATATATCCTTTGTGATGATTCGCACGGAAGATATTCGAGAGGCAGACGAGTACCCAGGTATTCGAGTGTTTTTGCGTGCTTGCTATAAGCCGCTCGCAGTCCCGCTGTCTATCGATGTGACAACAGGCGACAAGATAACCCCTGATGCCATAGTTTATGAGTACCCATTCGTGTTCGATGAAGGCTCAGCAAGGATTATGGCTTATCCACTAGAGACCGTATTGGCTGAGAAAGTCGAGACCGTGCTTTCTAGAAATGTTGCCACTACGCGCATTCGCGACTTTTACGATGTTTACGAACTTTGGCGCATCAAGGGCAACGTTGTCGATCGCTGCGTTCTTCGAGAAGCACTCTCCGCTACATGCGAAAAGCGAAATAGCTGGGGAGCCATCAAGCATCGCGAAGAACTGATTAACTCGATGTACGGCGATGATGGCCTCGAGCGTCAATGGCAAACATACGTGTCTAAACATTCATATGCGGCCGATATCACGTTTCAGGAAACGCTTGATGCCGTTCGCGACCTTACATCAGTTGTCTTTACGTGATGGCAGCTGCTTTGGCTGAATCTTGCAGTTGTAGGTATGGGTGAGGGGATGGCGCATGCACATCACCGAAGGCTTTGCGCTGCGTCTCTTTCCAGATATAAAAATGCGGGAGGACATCCCCCCGCTACTTGGAGGAAACATCAAGCGATGTCTCCGCTCTCTTCTTACCATGCCAGCCATGCTCTTGTCTAGGCTGTTTCGAAGATCCATGTGCGCAGCATTACGAGCCCCCTCAGTAAGCCTTGCATGAGGTGTTCTGTCACCGCAAGCCTGCGAGTGACATACTCCGATCAGTTCTTGTCGTTCTCGACTTCGGCGATTACTTCTTCGTAGCCTTTTAGCGCTGCGAAAGGCATGAACTGGCTGCCGCGGTCGGGCGAGGGGACTGACGCGCGCACCCCGTCGGCGGCTACGCGTTGCGCTATGCGATCGAGCACCTGCGCGCGGTATTCGCGCTCGTCGGCCGACAGGTTCGGCCACACAGCCGGCGTGGGTAGACCGGCGGCAACGCGCGCCTGATCAGGGCTAAGCACGATGCCCGCCTACTTGGTTATTGCGCTCCATGGCGTTCGCCTCCTCCTTCAAACTTGTGGCTTTCAGCAGCGCGTTCGCGCCGAACCGCTTGCGCACGTCCACCATGGCCCGCGACAGGGCGGCCTGCTTGCGCTCGTTCGCGGCATCGTCGAACAGCGTGGGCTGCACCTTCTCGGCGGGTATTAGGTCCGCCAGCGCTATGTTCACGCGGCGGATGGAAAGTCCCGGCGTCACGCGGGCGCGGTAGATCTCCAGCACGGCGTCGGTCAGTGCGTCCACGGCGTTGGTGGGTTTGGGCAGCTTCGCCGACCCGCCCGCGCCGGCGGCCGCGGCGCCGAACGGCCCGCACTTCTCCCACGACTGGTGGGGGAAATTGCTGGCCGAATACCCCACGTATACGCTTGCCACCTGGGCGCATAGCCCTTTCTCTACCAGTTCGAGCGCGCTGCTGAGCACCATCTCGCGCAGCAGCGTTTCTACCTCGCGGCAGCTGTAGTCGCGCATGAGCACCTGCCCATTGGTCAGCGAATGGCCGCGCGGGCGATAGCTGCGCGCCTGCTCGACGGTGCACGCTTCCAGACCCCACGCATGGTCGATAAGGTATTCGGCGTTTTTGCCGAACTCGCGGCGCAGCACCTTGGGGTTGACGGCGCAAACCCCCGCAAGGTCGTACGCGCCGTGCTTGGCCAGGCGGCGGGCGATGCCCGGCCCGATGCCCCAGATGTCGGTGAGCGGGCGGTGGAACCAGATCTCGCGCTTGAATGATTCGTCGTCAAGCTGACCGATGCCGTCGCTGGCGTGCTTCGCGCAAATGTCGAGCGCCACCTTTGCTTGGAACATGTTCGGCCCGATGCCGGCCGTGGCGGTGACACTGGAAACCTCGAAGGCGCGCCGCATCAGGCGTTTTGCGAACGTGCGCGCGTCGGTGCGGTAGAGGCGCAGGTAGGGTGCAGCGTCGATGAAACATTCGTCGATGGAGTACACCTGTAGGTCCTGCGGGCTGACAAGCTCAAGGTAGCTGCCCACGATCTCGCCGCTGACCTGCATATATCGTTTCATACGGGGGACGGCGGTCAGGTACTCGATACCCGGCGGGATGTCGCGCACGCGGCAACGGTTGCGCACGCCGGCGGCCTTCATGGCGGGCGTGATGGCAAGGCAGATGGTGTTCGCGGAACGGTCGGGGTCGGCTACCACTAGGTTGGTGGTGAACGGGTCAAGGCCGCGATCGGCGCATTCCACGCTGGCGTAAAACGACTTCAAGTCGATGCATATAACGCAACCCGAGGTTTTGCGCAAATCCGTCACCCGCCAATCCTTTCCGTTTCTCCATCGTTTGTTCGCTAGCAATTTTCGAACGCGCGTTCGATAATACCATAGCGATGGATTTTATGACGAAAGACGGCGAAAGACGAGGCGTGCACAAAATGTACGTCAACGTCGTGCTGCACGTGAACGACGAGGGGCGTATCGACCCGCTGGCGGTTATATGGCCTGATGGGCGCACGTTCCGCATCGACGAGGTGCTCTACCGCAGTGAGCCGGGGCAAATGCAGAAGGGGGCGAAAACGTCACGCTTCCGCATTCGTTTCGGGCGGAAGGAAACCAATCTGTACCTGGAGCGCCGCCAAGGTTCGCCGGCGCTCGGCACCCCCGACGTCGACCGCTGGTGGGTCAACGCCATCGACAACACCCCAACCAAGCCCAGCTGCTAGGGGAGCGGGGTGTTGTTCAGTGGCAGATAGCCGGCAGCCCGCGGCGGGCGATCGCAATATGGATTAGATTCCGTAAAATACGACATTTCCCATGAAAATGGATTTCAATCCATTTTCATCGGTGATTTCGGCATTTTATGGAATGTATTCCATTTCTATAGCTTCCTACGGCATTACAAGCGCCGCGATAGGGGACGGAGCGCAAAAGCGCGAAAACGAAAGCGGGCCGAAGGGAGAGCGCCCCTCGACCCGCGAGCATTTAGACGAGCTTGTGACTATGCGCGTTCGTCTTCGGTTTCCGCGTGAGTGGTGGCGAAAGCGGCTGCTCCAAATGCCGCTGCAGCGGCAACGGCTGCGGAGGCCGCCTTCAAGGCGCCGTCATCGCCGGTTGGAGCAAGGGGTTTGGGGTCGCCGGCGTCATTCGCTGGAGGCTGCGTTTCGGGCTGCTCAGGCTCAGGTTTCGGCTTGGGGTCGGGGTCGGGCTTGCGGCCGGGGTCCGGATCGGGTCCCACCTGCGTCGCGATACGCCCCTGACCTGCGGCGCCTGCATATTGCTGTCCGATAACGCCCTGCAGGTTCAGCTGCACGTATTCCATAAGGGCATCGTTGTCCAAACCCAGCAGCGTGACCGGGTTCTTGCACAGCATGCTGTACGAACCGCCGCCTTCCACCAGGTAGTACGAGTGGCATACCAGCGTATACGCCGCTTGCGGGTCGATAGCCTTGCCGTGCAGCTTCGCTCTGCGCACGCGGCGCTCCTTCGCGTCGTCTATGCCGACGAACGTGCTGCCCGAGCGCAAAACGGGCGAGTCGATGTCGGTGCGGATGACGAACTCCAGCCCCTCGGAAACCTGGAGGAAGTCGCCGTTGGACTCGGGCAGGCTGCTGGCCGAGAGCTCAAGCGCATCAAGCAGGTCCTGACCCGAAACGCTGGTGTAGCAAAGCTGGTTGTTGAAGGGGTTCACGTTGATGAGGTCGCCCTTCGTCACGTTGCCGCGGTTCAGGTTCGCGCGAACGCCGCCGCCGTTGACGAACGCGATGTCGGCCATAACGCCCGCGTTCGTCGCATAATAAAGGTATGCATCGCACACGAAGTCGCCGAGGTTCGTTTCATGCGCTCGCACGGCCCAGGTGTAGTCGTCGTCCTCGAATGCGTACAGGTCCACTTCGGATGCGCCGATCACGGTTCCCGTTTGGGCTTCGACATCCGCCACCTTCTCGTTGATGGCCGCCTGTACGTTGTCATCGCGCCCGAACGTCGCCTCCTGCACGTATGCGGGATCGCCGCTTTTGCGGGCCTCGCGCAGAAGCGTCGCTTCGAAGGCGGGCGTGCTGGCGGAGATGGTGCCGCTGTCCGGGTTGATAACGACCTGGCCCACGCTGGAGAACTGCGTGCCCGTTTGCGTGATGATGACGTTTTTACCCTCGGCATCTTGCATGACCTGCACATATTCCTGATGCGAATGGCCATCGATGATCACGTCGATACCGCGGCAGCGCTTCACCAACGCATCGGAGCGCCAGATGTCGGGAGACCCGTCCTGGCCAAGATGAGCCAGCAGCACAACGTAATCGGCGCCCGCCGTGCGTGCTTGATCCACGGCGTTTTGCACTGCCGCGACCAGCGCCGCACCGGTATCGTCCTCGCAAAAGCCGTATACGCACGTATGGTCGTCGTCGCTTCGCCAGAACGATTTCGGCGATGACGCCGTCAGCGTCGCCGGCGTGGTAACCCCCACGAACGCCACGCGCGCAGCGCCGCCGCCCGCAAGCGGATAGGCCTGAACGGCGTACGGAGCGAACATAAGCGTGGGCACCTCGGGGCGCTTGTCGGTGAAATTGCAGCTCAGGTACGTGGCGTTTGCGCTACCAACCAGGTGGTTGAACTGCGGCATCCCGTAGTCGAACTCATGGTTCCCGGGAATCACGTAGTCATATCCCGTGGCGTTCATGATGTCGACGAGCGCCTGACCTTGCGTCAGCGTGCCCATGACGTTGCCCTGCACGGCATCGCCGGCATCCACAAGCGTGACGTTCCCGCTGCCGAAAACACCTTTGCGATCGGCAACGTAGCTTGCTAGCGCCGAATACCCCAGCGGTGTCGCGCCCGCTTCGTCAGCTTTGCCAACGGCGCAGTGGACGTCGTTGGTGTGCAGGATGACGATGGCGCTGCCCGCCTGCGCATCATCGGCGAACGCACGGCGCGGCAATCCGAACACAGCGCTGCCTAAAGCGAAGGCGGTCGCGCCCGCAAGGAACTGACGACGGGAAAGCTCGTTGCTCATAAGGATGCTCCAATCTGCAAAAGGAGTCGGGCAGGGCGGGCAAGCAGCCTGTGGCGCATGGCCGCGACGGGGAACCAGATTCCGCAAAACGTGGTATTCTCCGCGAAAATGGATTCGATCCCATCTTCATCGGTGATTCCGACATTCTACGGAACGGATTCCATTTTCGCCGCTTCAGCTTGTGAAATCGAGAGTGCCGCAATAAAGAGAATGCAGTGCAAAACCACGCAAAAGAAAACGGGCCGAAGGGGAGTGCCCTTCGGCCCGTGAGCGCTTAGATGAACTTGCCCTTGCCATGGTCGGCCATGTGCTGGATCAGCTGCGCGACCCAGCCGCGGAAGTCGCCCTTGCGGGGAACCAGCTTGCCGTCCACCAGCTCCTCGTAGGAGACCTTGATGCGGTCGTAGCGGGTGACCGTGACGGGCTCTTCGTGGGTGAAGCATCCTTCGACCTGCTTGCTTGCGGCCAGGCCCAGCTTGATGACGGGATTGAACATGACGTGCTGCTTGTCCTTCTCGTCAACATAGGCGAACAGGTTGTGCGTCACGCCGATCTGGTTGGCGTGCAGGCAGGCCGCTTCGTCGAGCGACGCCATGGTGTCCAGCAAATCCTGCGCCACCTGGGCATCCTCGGCCGTTGCCTTCTCGCAGGGAGTGGACAGCACCGCTTCGTCGTGGACCAGTTCCTTGATAGCCATAAGACTTCCTTCGCTTCGACGCCGGCGCAAAACGCGTGCGGAATGCACAAGCCGACGTATTGCTCTACAATCGCTTTCGACATTTTAACGCATACGCTGGTGTACATCAGGGAGGGTTTGGGTTATGGCGAAAACGGACGCGCAGCTTGCCGATGGGCAGGCGGCGAACGCCGCACGGCGCCGCGTCTTCTGGATCGGCATCGCCTGCGCGCTTGCGGGCGCCGGGCTGTGGGGCGTGTCGGGCGCGTGCGCCCAGCATTTGTTCTCGCATTACGGCATCACGCCCATGTTCGCCACGGCCGTGCGCTCGCTGGTGGCCACGCTGTTCTTCTTTGGCGTGCTGGTGCTGCGGCGCCGCTATATGCTCGAGCTGATTTGGAAGAGCGAGCCGCGCGTGAAGCTGTTCTTCCTGGTGTTCGGCGCCGCGCTGTTCGTCGACCAGTTCGCGTACGCCATGACCATCGCGTTCACCAACGCCGGCACCGCCACCGTGCTGCAGATGCTCAGCACCGTGTTCGTCATGCTGTTCACGTGCGTGATGGGGCGGCATTTGCCGAAGGGAAACGAGTTTGTTGGCCTGATCTGCGCTTTCGTAGCTACGGTGCTTATCGCCACGCAGGGCGACCTAGGCACGCTGGTGCTGCCGGCGGCTGGTCTGTTCTGGGGCCTTTTGAACGCCGTGTGCGTTGCGATCTACGTGCTGACCCCGCGCGTCGCGGGCCTGTTCGACCGTTTTGGCAGTTTTGCGGCCACGAGCGTCGGCATGCTGGTGACGTGTGTGTGCTCGGGAATCGCGTATGCCATTCAGCTTGCCATGGGCTCGGGAGCTCCTCAGGCGGTTGCAAGCATGGATGCGTTCGGCTGGCTGGTGCTTATCGGAGGCCTGGCGTTTTTAGGGACGTTCGTGTCGTTCGGGCTGTATCTGCGCGGCGTGGCGTTCGTGGGATCGGTCACCGGCAGCTTGTTGGGCGCCGTCGAGCCGATCAGCGCCAGCGTGTGCGCTTGCGTGTTCCTGGGCACGGCGTTTTCCGGCTTCGATTGGGCGGGATTGGTGCTCATGCTGGTCATGCTGTCGCTGGTGACATTGGGCGGGAAGCCAAGATAACATAAGATATATTATCGATATTATTGGGCATACATTTAGCTGTCTATCTAAGTTGCTGCGCCAGTCGGCGCAATTTCCGTTCTGCATGCCAACGCTATTCGCTGCGCCGGAAAGTTCTTTACCAACTTCAAAGGATTTTCTCGCATGACCCCGCGTGAAAACTCTAAGTCTCCCTGATTTGCTCGCTACGCCAGTTAGCGCGATTCCCGATTTCCTTCGAAGCCACGCTGCAGCAACAACCTAAAACTTTACGCCGTAAAACATACGGGTCTGGTTTCTTCGCCGCTAGTTTCCCTCGGCGACCGAAAACGATGATTGTTTTGGGATGATTTCGTAGAGTTTCGGGTACAATGCGCGTTTGTGCCTTATGGCGCTTCAATTGCAGCAGCGCGCGCAGGCGGCGGCTGCATAGGAAGGGTTTTTGAGTTAGAGAGGGATCACATGTCCAAGATCAACGACCTTGAGCAAGAGGTCAAAGCAGACGTTAAGGAGGCTACGGAAGCGGTTTCCGCGGGAAACGCCGACAAGCCTTGGTTCAAACGTCTTTCTCTTACCACGTGGATTTTCATTGCGTTGGCCTTGGGCGTCGTGGCCGGCCTTACCCTGCAGGGCACCCCTGATATTGCCACCACCTACATCAAGCCCCTGGGCACTATCTTCCTGAACCTCATCAAAATGATCGTGGTGCCGCTGGTCATCTTCTCGATGATCGCCGGCGTCATCAGCCTGTCCGACATCAAGAAGGTCGGCGCCATCGGCGGCAAGACCATCGCGTACTACCTGTGCACCACCGCATGCGCCATCGTCATCGGCCTGATCATCGCGAACGTGTTTAACGTTGGCGGCGGCTATACCCTTACCGCCGACGAGCTTTCGTATGAGGCCAAGGCCGCGCCTTCCTTCATCGAGACCATCGTCAACATCTTCCCCAGCAACTTCGTGCAGCCCATGTCCGACGCCAGCATGTTGCAGATCATCGTAATCGCGCTGTTCTTCGGCTTCGGTATCCTGGCCGCCGGCAAGAAGGCGCAGCCCGTCGCCGACTTCGTCAACGGCATGTCCGAGGTTTGCATCAAGATCATGCACATGATCATCTCCATCGCGCCGTTCGGCGTGTTCGGCCTAATCACCCCCGTTGTCGCCACCAACGGCCCCGACATCCTGTTGCCGCTGCTCAAGCTCATCCTGGTGGCCTACCTGGCCATGATCCTGCACATGGTGGTGGTCTACTCCGGTATGGTGAAGGCCATCGCGAAGATGGGCCCGCTGACGTTCTTCAAGGGCCAGGTCCGCGCCATGACGTTCGCCTTCGCATCCGCATCATCCGTGGGCACGCTGCCCATCAACATGGAGTGCTCCGAGAAGCTGGGCGTGCGCCGTGAGGTCTCCAGCTTCGTGCTGCCGCTGGGCGCCACCATCAACATGGATGGCACCGCAATTTACCAGGGCGTTTGCGCCATCTTCATCGCCCAGGTGTTCGGTATCGACCTGACCCTCGGCCAGCAGTGCGTCATCGTCATGACCGCCGTGCTGTCCTCCATCGGCACCGCCGGCGTGCCCGGCTCCGGCATGATCATGCTGGCCATGGTGCTGCAGTCCGTCGGCCTGCCCGTCGAGGGCATCGCGCTGGTCGCGGGCGTCGACCGCGTGCTGGACATGATGCGCACCGTCGTCAACATCACCGGCGACCAGTCCGCCGCCGTGTGCGTGGACTCCCTGGAGAAGCGCAAGGAGGCGCGCCAGGCCGCCAAGGCTGCGTAAACTGCGCGCCGCGACAAACGATCGAACCTTTCGGGGTGGTTGCAAATGTTCTTGCAGCCACCCCGTTTCTTTTATGGTACCATCGAACACGTGTTCGGCATAAGGCCGATATCAACACGCTTTGTCGGGCAAGTTGGTTTCGGCCAGAAGGGAGACAAGCAGGTCGCATCGATCGTGGCCGCCGTATCGCTATCGGCGTTCGGCATGCACGGGCTTGCGGTGTTCCTCGTTCAACGGCGTTGTGCGCAACGGTTAACTCGTTTATCAAGCGCTTCTAGCGGGTCTCGTTCAGCGCGTCGAGCAATTCCTGCTTGGAGTGGATGCAAAGCTTTGAGTACACATTGCGCGTATAGCTTTTCACGGTGTTTTCCGATAGGTGAAGTTCTTGGCTGATGAACGCCTTGCTACGCCCTTGCGCCAAATACCAGACCATGTCGGTTTCCCGATCGGTTAAATCGAAACGTGCCTGCAGCGCCGAGCAGCGAGCCCGTAAGCCATCTTCGAACGTTGCGCCCTCTACATCGCGGGCATCTTGCTCATTCGGAATTTCCTCGAACGCAGCAGCAACCGACGTCACCTGCGTTTCCCCGGCATCGCATTGCGCGGGCGCAGCTTCCGCCACCACGGTGCGCTCCAAAGCGCCCTTGCGCGCATCGGGCGTGCCGAAGGTGGCGAAGAATCTCCGCGCTTTTGGCTGGCTCCCCCGCAACATCACAGCCATGCTCAGCGCAAGCAGGCATACCAGTGCGGCAATGACGAGCATGGATTGCCCAAGTTGGGGTCCAAACAGGAAAACCAGGTAGCGGCCAGCTTCGCGCGGAAGTAAATGGGCTGCCCAAACGGCGGCGAGCACTAGATATGATGGAATGGAGCTATGGCGGCAATAATCATAAATGCCGTACCACAGCAGTCCGACCATGAACGTATTCGACACGGTTATGAGCATCGCCCCGAATTGCGCCTGGTCAAGGGACACGATAAGCAAAACGCCGATAACCATGAGAGCGACCTCGAGCCACCACATCGCTCCAAAGCTCAAGCCGCGGCCGCGCACGAGCACCCACCAGATGACGCCAGCGCACAGCGCTGCCACGGCGATCTGGTGAGCAAGCTGGAACGAAGGCGCCAAAACGATGGAGGTGCCCTCTGGAAAGCCGCGTGCCACGCCAAGCGCGAAATCAAGCAGCGCGACGGCGATAAGGATGCGCAGAGGAAGCGTTTTGTTCTCGTAATCGTACACGCAGTCGCGCTTCGGTTCGGGGATGACGTCTTGCCGCGCATCAAGCGTGTCCATAGCCTGTTTGAACAGCACGAACGATAGCGTCGGCATGAACAGGCCGATGGCGAACACGGCAGGCAGCGGCAAAAATCCCAGAACGAAACCCAAGATCGCGCTGATTCCCAGGCACGCGAACGAGTAGATGAGCGCCTCGCCCTCGTCTAAGCGGTCGAAGAACGTGATCCACATGCCGCCGCCCCACACGATGCCCAATCCCGCAAGCATGGATGCGGGAATGCCGAGCGGTAACGTCGGATACTCTATTTGCACAAGCAAAAGCGCAGGCGCCAACGTCATCGCCGTCATCGATAGCACGTCAAGGGCCCTTCGGGCGCGTCCGCTTAACGGGATGCGTGAGAACATGAGCATGAGGATGAAGATGAAGGCGACGCGCATCATGTTGCCGATGATGGTCACGGCGCCTGAATCGGTTGCCGTATATCGATCATACAGGCAGCATTGCGTCCATACGCGAATGGCTATCAAGCCCAAGAAGCAGGCGGCGAACCTCGGCCCATACGTGGACCTGAACTCCTGCCAGCTTGTCGTATGCACGCGCCGCGCGGCCATGGAAATCTCGTCGTTCATGCGCCCCTCCCTCTTTCAAGCGCACAATTATAGCAAGCTTACTTACCGAATCGGCGCAAGCGCGCTCTCAAATAAGCGATACGGGCGTTCCCCAACGTTTCCCACCCCCGAAGCAAAGCCTCATGCGAACCCCGCACCACCGGCAGCCCGATTGCGCGCAAAAGCCGGAAGCGCGATCGCGCTTCCGGCTTTTGCATAAGCGATTAACGCCCTCTTTATGCGAAGACGTATGCGCACGCCGTTTCCTGTGCCTGACGGCCGTTGACGTTGATGTCGCACACGGCGTTGCCTCCCAGGCGGTTGCCGCCGTGGATGCCGCCGGTAACCTCGCCAGCGGCGAACAGGCCCGGAATCGCATTGCCTTCGGCGTCGAGCACCTCGGCCGCGGCGTTCACGCGAAGGCCGCCCATGCAGTGGTGCACGCCTGGCGCGACGGGAAGCGCGTAGTACGGTGCCTTCTCCAGGGGGTTCAGACTCTTCGTGCGCCCCATGGGGTCATCCACGCCGTTGGCGATGTTGTCGTTGTACGACGTCACCGTGTTCACGAACGCGTCAACCGGCACGCCCATCTTCTGTGCCAGCTCCTCGAAGGTGTTGGCCACGTGGATGAGCCCGCGCGAGACGAACTTCTCCTCAACCGACAGGTTGTTGTCGTGAACCGACTGGTCGAACACGGCGAACGCACCGCGCCCGGGCTGCGCCCATTCCGCTTCCGACACGCGGTCGCGCGTGAGCAGCTCGTTGGTGAAGCGCACGCCGTCGGTGTTCACCAAAATGGCGCCGTCGCCGCGGATGTTCTCGGACAGCAGGGTTGCGGTGGTCTGCTCGACGGTCGGATGCACCTGGATCTGGCCGATATCCACGGTATCGGCGCCCACGGCCTGGGAGAACAGGATGCCGTCGCCCTGCGTACCCGGCTGGTTGGTGGTCACGGCGTCGCGAAGCTCGGGACGATACTGCGCCAGCATCTCGCTGTTGGCGCCGAAGCCGCCCGTTGCCACGATGAGCGCGCGGCAACGATACTCGATGGGCAGGCCGTTGGGGTCGGTGGCACGGACTCCCGCCACCTTGCCGTCATCCATGACGATTTCCTCGACCTTCGTGTTGCACACAGCCGACACGCCGCGCTGGCGGCATTGCTCGGTCATGCCCTTCACGATGTACTTGCCAACGGCTTCGCCCGACTCGGGGCGATGGATGCGCTTGACCGAAGCACCGCCAGACGTGCCCAGCTTCGACAGCGTGATCCCCATGGAATCAAGCCAGTCGATAGCATCGCTCGAGCCGGCGCACATGTGGCGGATGAGCCCCATGTTGCCCTTCTCGTGACCGCCCGCGTAGGTGTCGGAGGACATGAGATCTACGCTGTCCTCGATGCCGGCGGCCTTCTGGAACTTCGTGCAGCATGCGTTCATGCCGCCCTCGGCGAAGCAGGTGTTGCCGCCCGCTACCGGCATCTTCTCCAAAAGCAGCACCTTTGCGCCCTGATCGACCGCGCCCACGGCTGCAGCCATGCCCGCGCCGCCTGCGCCTACCACGACGATGTCGTACTCGCCGCCGTCGATGGTATTCTGCGCAGCTTCCGCTTCAAGGGTTCGCGGTGTGCCGCAACCTGTCAGGCCCATCGCCATCGCGCCCATGCCGAAGGTCAGCGCGCCCGTAAGGAAACCGCGACGGGAAACATCGTTGCCCTTGACGTTCATAATCGTTCCCCTTCCCTATTTCTTCTCACGATACGGGATGCTGTCCCAGCCCTCGGGCACATCCTCGGCAGCCTGATAGTGGCACTCCGAGCAGGTGATGACGGACTGGCTGTGCATCTTGTGGCAGTCGCCGCAGTCGGTGACGCCGTGCTCGCTGAAGTCATGCGGATTCCAGGCCATCCACTCGGTCTTCTTCTCAAGCTTGTCAAGGTCCATGTTGTGGCACGATTCGTTGAGGCAGAACTCCTGGGTGGCGAACTCGCCGCTGCGGCTCACCAGATGCTGCGTGTCCTCGTCGAACGTGTAGTCGCCGGTCACCCAGTGCATACCCTCGACCACCTGCTCCTCGATCTTGGGCTCGTGACACGTCAGGCAGTCCTTGCCCGCCTTCATGTGCGCGTTGGCAAGCATAGTGCCATCGGTGTTGTAATAGCTTTCCACATATGCGTTCATGGGCGTGTGGCAGATGCTGTTGCAGAAGCTGGGCTGGTTATGCCAAACCGCGAACCCCCCTACCGCCGCAACCGCCACGGCTGCGACCACGCACACCGTGGCAATGGTGCGATTGCGCTTGTTCTGCGACAACTTGCCCGTGTGCTCGCTTTCGCTCATAACGTCCTCCTGTTCCTTCTTGGCTTCCCATTCGCCGCCGAGGAGCGGCTTTCGACAAGCAAGATAGTAGGAGGAAACCCAGTGATGCTGCACATCCGAAAAGGGTGGTTTAAGCCTGTGACCAGGGTGGTTTTCGAAGGGTGTGCGAAGTGCCGCTACTTCCCCATCATGCTGAGCAACGCTTCCAGCTCACGCTGCACGGCGTGCTCGGTGTTGGGGCCGATTACCTTGGTGGAGATCTCCTTGATGGCGGAGCGGCCGTTGCCCATCGCGATGCTCGTGCCCACCATGCGCATGATCTCGTAATCGTTCATGGAGTCGCCGAACGCCACCACTTCCTCGGCGCGGGCATGGCGTGCTTCCATCACCTGCTTGATGCCCGTGGCTTTGCTCACGCCGCGCTGCATGACGTCGATCCATTTGCGGCCGGACGGTGCGAACACGAAGTCCTCGCCCATCTCGCGCTCCAGGATGTAGGCCATATCCATGACGGCGTCGTCCACGTAGATCGAGGCCTTGATGATGCTGGTATCGGGGCGCGGCAGGTCGCGCACGCGCAGCGGGTTCGGAAGGTTCTTGTCCAGCTCGCGCTCGAAGCGCTCCTCGTCGTCGAGCAGATAGGAGATCTTGCGGTCGAACACCACCAGATGCAGTCCGTCGAACAGGTCTGTCACATTCTTGAGCCTGCGCAGCGCGGCATGGCTGAATACCTCGCGGTCGACAAGCTGGCCCGCAACCACCACCTGCGCGCCGTTGGAGGCGACAAAGTCCATTTCGCTGCTCACGGGGGCGAACAGCTCCTGCAGCGTGTCGAAGCGCCTGCCCGAGGACGCCACAAAGCCGATGCCCGCGGTTTTCAGTCGCTTGATAAGATCGAACGTCTCAGGCGGCACATTGCCTTCGCCGTCCAGAAGCGTGCCGTCCATATCCGATGCGATGAGCTTGATCATGCTTGCCTCCTTCGCCGCGGCGCCCCATGCGCTGCGCGTTTCTTCCGTACCCTTCGCTTCGCCGCCATTGTACGGCGCGTATCGCAAGCGAAAATACCGGCCACGAAACCTGCGCAGGATGCTTACCGGCCGTTGACGGAACGTTGAAGGCTTGTTGATGGAGGTGCTACTCACACTCTGGGAAGACGCATGCGAGGCGGCGCACGGTTTCCGGCAGGCGCTCCGGTTCGATACCGGCGTAGTTCAGCACCAGCGCGGTTTCGCCGTTCGAATACTGCTCAAAACGCTTTGTAGTGCGCTCGCTCAACCCGTCGCCGTCGCGCAGCAGGTAATCGTTGAACAGCGAGATGTTGAGCCCCTGCTCCGCGCCGCGCTGTCTGACTTGGTCGTGCGTAAGGCTCGTGCGCACATACAGCAAGAAGTGCGTGCCCGCGTTTCGCTCCTCGACGTGCGAGATCTCCGCCAGCGGCGATTGCGCGATCTCGCGCAAAACCGCCTCACGTTGGCGGCGATAGAAGTTGCGCGTGCGGTTGATGTGCCGCTCAAGGTGACCCTCGTCGATGAAGCGAGCCAATGCGTACTGCTCGAAACTGGAAACCGTGCACGAATAGAAGCTCATGGTATCAACGTAGCGCGCCAGCAGCTTCGGAGGCAGCACCATGTAGCTGATACGCAGGCTGGGCACCATGGTTTTCGAGAAGGCGTTCAGGTAAATCACCTTGTCGGACGCATCATCGGCGAACAGCGGCATGATCAGGCGGCCGCTGTAGCGAAACTCGCTGTCGTAGTCATCCTCGATGATGTAGCGTTTGCGCGCGCGGTTCGCCCACTCGAACAGCTCCAGGCGCCGCTTGATGGGCATGACGATGCCCGTAGGGAAATGGTTTGCCGGCGAAACGTGCACCACGTCGGCGCCCGATTCCTCAAGCTCATCCACCAGCAAGCCCGATTCATCGATGGGGACCGGCCGCCAGGGGTTGCCGAACGCCTTGGAGATGGCGGCGAACTTGCGATAGCCAGGGTTTTCCATGGCGAACGTGGTGGTGGGCCCGAGCATTTGCAGCAGGCGGCCGTAAAGATACTCGCTGCCCGCACCGATGATGATGCAGTCGGGCGAAACGTCCATGCCGCGCGTGCGCCGCAGATACGACGCGATGGCGCGGCGCAGCTCGGGCAGGCCGTTGAACGGGATCGATCGCAACAGGTTGTCGCTGGGAAGCGAAAGCGCCTCGCGCATGTAACGCCCCCACACCGTAGCCGGGAATAACGACACGCTCGTACGGTTAGCCTTCAAGTCCACGAAGTATTCCGGATCGCGGGCGCGCTCGATAGCGTGCGGGGTTTCGGCGGCATTGGTAGCGCTAGCGGTGTCGGCGGAGCTCCTGGCGGTTCCGCGATGTCTGCTGTTGCGTCCTGCCGAAGCATCATCGAATCTCGCATCCTGGGCGCTGTGCGCAGCAAAAACGCCTCCTGCTGCCGCATCCTGCGCACCGCATTCGGCGCCGACGCTCGTTCCATTTTCGCTACTCGAATCTTTGACCTGGGGTGTAACCGGTTTACACCGGAACTCTGAGACGTCCTCCACGAAATAGCCGCGGCGTTGTTCGGTGCGCACGAACCCTTCCGTGATCAGCTGGTCGTATGCCGCTGTGACCGTTGCAACGCCGATATCGAGATGCTGGGCAAGGTTGCGTTTGGACGGCAGCTTCGTCCCGCAGGGGATTCGGCCGCGCGCGATGTCCTCGCGAATGGACTGGTATAGGAATTCGTAAAGCGAACTGGTGCCGCGCGAGCGCAAATCGTACGTAAGCATACCTGCCTGCTGAGATGCTGACATGGGCTGATCCTTTCGCGTACGGCCGCAAAAGCGCGTTTTTCGGTGCGTTTGCAGCGGGAACGGCCGGTTTGAGCGTTTGAACGAACTGGTGCAACTGGTCTATCTGGTATGTAAAACTATCACTGTTTTGGTTCTTTTGACCAAACCAAATACCGATTACACTTTTGTTGCTCATTGAATCCGGCCGCAACGATTCCTTGGCTGTTGCGGCCATTTGCATGCATGCCAAGGGCACACGAAGACGGGAGACGAACATGGGTTACTTCACCGGCAAAACCATCATCATCACCGGCGCGGGCTTTGCAGCGCTGAAGGACGGTTCCGCGGGCTCCATCGGGTTCGGCATCGCCACCGCCTTCGCCAAAGAGGGCGCAAACCTTGCCATCACCGGCCGTAACGTGAAGAAGCTCGAAGCCGCCAAGGAGCGCCTTGAGGGCGAGTTCGGCATCCGCGTGCTGCCCATCCAGGCCGACGTGAACGCCCAGGCCGATAACCAGGCCGTTGTGCAAGCCGCCGTCGACCAGGTTATGGCCGAGTTCGGGCGCATCGACGCGCTGGTGAACAACGCCCAGGCCTCCGCTTCCGGCGTCACCATCGCCGACCACACCACCGCCCAGTTCGATCTGGCGCTGTATTCCGGCCTGTATGCTGCCTTCTATTACATGCAGGCATGCTACCCGCACCTGAAGGAGACGAAGGGCTCCGTGGTGAACTTCGCCAGCGGCGCCGGTCTGTTCGGCAACTACGGCCAGTGCGCTTACGCCGCAGCCAAGGAAGGCATCCGCGGCCTGACGCGCGTCGCCGCCACCGAGTGGGGTCCCGACGGCATCAACGCCAACGTGGTTTGCCCGCTCGCCTGGACCGCTGCGCTCGAGAACTTCAAGGAACAGTACCCCGAGGCCTACGAGGCCAACGTGCACATGCCTCCGATGGGCCACTACGGCAACGTCGAGACCGAGATCGGTCGCGCCGTCGTGCAGCTGTGCGGTCCCGACTTCAAGTTCATGAGCGGCGAGACCATCACGCTCGAAGGCGGCATGGGTCTGCGCCCGTAACCCTGAACAGGGGACGGAGGTGCGTTCACCGTGTCTTCCCTAGCCCAACTTACTCGCTGAGCAGGGACGGAAGGGTGCTTGCCTCGCATGGGCCTGCGCCCGTAACATACCAGGTTGTATGGCCGAATCGGCCGCCTACTTCTTACGATTCTATCCGGATCCCTCCGGTGGAATATCGAAAGCGCCTCGGGCATCTGCGGTCCGAGGCGCTTTTGCGTGCTCTGCTACTTGAACAGGGGACGGAGGTGTGTTCAAACTTGTCAGAAAGCTGGCGTCCACCCCCCCCCTTTTTTTTTGGCACTTCGGCGATTTCTGTCGAGCGAACAGGGGAAGATAGCGTTCGCCCAGCTCGACCACCTGAACAGGGGACGGAGGTGTGTTCACACCTGAACACACCTCCGTCCCCTGTTCAGGTTGCCCCTACTACTCCCCTAGCGCCTCCGCGGCTTCGAGCCATTGCTCGTCGAGCTCGTCGATTTGGGCTTGGAAGTCGTCGATCTGCTGCTGGAACTTGCCGAGCGCCTCGAAATCCGATGGGTCGGCGGCGGCCATGTCGGCTTGGGCCTGCTCGATTTTGCCGCGCAGCGTGTTCGTCTTGTTCTCGCAGCTACGCATGCGCTTCTTCAGCTCGCGAATCTCGCCGCCGGACAGCTGCGGGCTATCGCCTGCAGCAGCATCCTTCGCGGTTTCACTCGCCGCTGCGCCCTGCGGCGCCTTGGCGTGCGCAATCGGCTTCGGTGCACGCGCTGACATCTCCAGGTACTCCTCAACGCCGCGCGGCAAGTGGCGGATATGGCCATCTACCAGGGCGAACTGGTGATCGGTGACGCGCTCCATCAGGAAACGGTCGTGCGTGACCAAAAGCAGCGTGCCCGGCCATGCGTCCAACAGCTCCTCGATGGCGGCCAGCATGTCAGTGTCCATGTCGTTGCCCGGTTCGTCCAGGATGAGCACGTTGGGCTCGTCGAGCAAGATAAGCATAAGGGCCAGACGGCGCTTTTGGCCGCCGGACAGGTCGCAAACCGGCTCGTTAAGGTCAGCGCGCGAGAAGCCCAGCTTCTCCAGCAGCTGCGCAGGCGTCATCTCCTTGCCGTCGAGCATCATGCGGCGCGTGTAGTTGCTGATCACCTGACGAACGCGATCGTCGCCGAAGCGAGTGAGGTTGTCCAGATGCTGCGACAGCACCGCGAACTTCACCGTTTTACCGATCTTCACGAAGCCCGACGTGGGCGCCTGCATACCCTGGATCACCTTCAAAAGCGTGGTTTTGCCCACGCCATTGGCGCCGACGATGCCGTAGCGGTCGCCAGGACCGATGATCCAGTCGACGCCGTCGAGCACGGGCGCGGGCTTGCCGTCGAAGCGCACCGTGACGTTCTTCAGCTCAACCACTTGCTTGCCCAGGCGTGCCATGGCCATGCGCTTGAGCTCCAGCTCGTTGCGCAGCGGAGGCACGTCGGCGATCAGCTCGTGCGCGGCGTCCACGCGGAACTTCGGCTTCGTACCGCGGGCCTTCGGGCCGCGCGCCAGCCAGGCAAGCTCGCGGCGCAGGGCGTTCTGCCGCTTCTCCTCGGCCAGGGCCGCCAAGCGATCGCGTTCGACGCGCTGCAGGATGTACGCGGAAAAGCCGCCCTCGAACGGCTCGACCACGCGGTCGTGCACTTCCCACATGCGCGTGCACACCTCGTCCAAGAACCAGCGGTCGTGCGTAACCACCAGCAATGCGCCCTGACCGGCGCGCCAGCGGTTCTTCAGATGGTTCGCCAGCCAGGTGATGGCGCGAACGTCCAGGTGGTTGGTGGGCTCGTCAAGCGCCAGGATGTCCCAGTCGCCGATAAGCAGGCGCACCAGGTCGACGCGGCGGCGTTGGCCGCCGGAAAGCGTGTCCACCTTCGCGTCCCAAGGGATGTCGCTGGCAAGGCCCGCGATGATGTCGCGAATGCGCGCGTCACCGGCCCATTCGTACTCAGGGATGTCGCCTACCACGGCGCGCTCGACGGTGTCGTCGTCGTTCAGCTTGTCGAACTGCCCCAGCACGCCCACGCGCACGGCGCCGTTGCGCAGCACGCGGCCCTCGTCAGGCTCGAGCATGCCCGCCATCACCGACAGCAGCGTGGACTTGCCGTCGCCGTTGCGGCCCACGATGCCGATGCGATCGCCTTCGTCAACGCCCAACGACACGCTTTCAAACACCGTTTTCGTGGGAAAATCCACGCGCACTTTCTCGCAACCCAGCATAAACGCCATAGGTACCAACTTCCTTGCATATATCAGCACCTTGGCCGCAACCGCGCCGAAAGCGCAAACGCGACCAAGGACCTGCATCGATTCCAACGCACCATGATAACAAATGCCCAGCCAACCATCGCCTACGGCACGCAGCGCCCCAACTTCGCCACACCCTCCCGAACGCGAAAGCACTCGCTCGCACAACCTCTGACGACGATCGATATGCTTCCCCCGATCTTCAAGCCAACGATTGCGACGACCTCGTGCCCAGCCCCGTTATATAACCCGATTCCCGCCCATATCCAAAACCATCAACCTAAATATCGATGTTATGTCCTGACTTTCGCCAAACTCGGTCATTCTAAGGCCTTATTTTCGCCATTCTGTGCGAAAATAAGGCCTTAATGTTATAGGGAGGTAGTATGGACAGGACCTTAATGGCCAAGCTTATCGCCTGGAAGGATAAGCCGCGCCGAAAACCGCTCATCCTCAATGGCGCACGCCAGGTCGGCAAGACGTGGTTATTGAAAGAGTTCGGCAGAACCCGATTCTCAAATGTCGCCTATATCAACCTCGACCACAACGCAGTCATGCAGGAACAGTTTGAACTCGGCTATGACATCCCCCGGCTCATCTCGGCATTCCAATTCGAAACGGGCGAGCACATAGCGGAAGGCGAAACGCTCATTATCCTCGATGAAATCCAAGAGTGCCCACGAGCGCTCACCTCGCTCAAATACTTTTACGAAGAAGCTCCAGGTTACGCCATCGCGGCAGCCGGCTCGCTGCTGGGAATCACCATTCACGACGGCACCGGCTACCCCGTTGGCAAAGTGGAGACGCTTGACCTGTTTCCCATGGGATTCACCGAATTCCTGCTTGCAACTGGAAACGGCAATCTGGCAAAGCTTATCGCAATCGACGATCCGGTCATGATCGATTCGTTCTCCAGCAAGCTGGTCCCGTTGCTTCGCCAGTATTATTATGTGGGCGGGATGCCCGAAGCGGTGGCGGCGTTTCTCGAACGCGGAATGCTAGAAGACGCTCGCGAGGTACAGAACGACATCCTGCGCGGCTACGAACGCGACATCTCCAAGCATCTTTCCCGAACGGAAGCCGAGCACGCTATCGCGGCCTGGGAATCCATACCCCAGCACCTAGGTCAGGAGAACAAAAAATTCGTTTTTGGGCATATCGCCAAGGGTGCCAGGGCGCGTAACTACCAATCGGGGATTACCTGGCTGGAGCAAGCGGGGCTTGTAACGCGCGTGCGAAGAGTGACGAAGCCTGGGCTACCGCTGCGTTCTTACGCTGATGACAGCGCATTCAAACTCTTCTTGCTTGACGTCGGTCTACTTGCCGCCATGGCTGGTCTGGACAAACGGACCGTCATCGGAGGCAGTTCAATCTTCGAAGAGTTCAAAGGGGCGCTCACCGAGCAATATGTCTGCCAGCAACTCATTTCCGAACGGGGTCTCGCACCTTATTACTGGTCCGCCGAGAATTCGACGGGTGAACTCGATTTTCTAGTGCAAGACGGAAGTCGAGTTGCAGCCATCGAAGTGAAAGCTGAGGAAAATCTTCGCGCAAGAAGCCTTCGAGCCTTTAAGGACAAGCATCCCGATATCACTGCGCTTCGCTTCAGCATGTCAGGATTTCGTGAGCAAGACTGGATGCGAAACATTCCGCTCTATGCAGCATGCAATGCTGAGCTATGGGGCGAACGCTCGTAGACCTCGCGCTAAACCATCAGCCTAAATATCGATGTTATGTCCTGATTTTCGCCAAGTTTGGTCATTTTAAGGCCTTATTTTCGCCAAAAATGGCGAAAATAAGGCCGTTTTGCTATACCCAGTCAACCATCGGTTGCGGCACGCAATGCTGCCCGCCTACGACTTGGTCATCACGGCGATGGTCATCCAGGTGCGTTCGTAGGGACGGTAGTAGGTATGGTATTCCACCAGGTTGAAGCCGTCTTTTTTGCTGAGGTCGGAAATGTCGCGCGGCAGGCTGTTGTTTTGCGCCTGGCCCAGGCAGATGAAGGTGCCATGGAAGTTGTTGAAGATGATCTCCCAGCTCATCTTGCTGACAAGTGTGGGCGAATACGCCATGTACGCACGGTCCCAGTTGCCCTTCTGCCAATCCATATAGGTTTGCGGGATGTCGGGGCACATGACCGACGTGACGCCCATGTAGCCGATATCGGTGGAAACCACCAGGGGCGACTGGCCGCCGTTCTGGTCGGCAACGCGGTCGACCGTTTCGCGGAACTGCTGCAAGGGAACGTTGTTGGCCGGGTCGTAGTCGTCGCGCACAAGCAGCGCCTGGTTCGCCACGGAAGCCGCCAACGTGACTGCTACCACGCCTGCCACCAGCGGTTTCGTACGCACATGCGACAGCACCGCCGCAATGGCGAACAGCAGCGGGCCGATGGCCACGAACAAGTAGCGGTAATACAAGATCATGGAGTTCATGACCATGGATGCCGTCCAGGAAATGGCGAACACGCCGAAGTACACCACCAGCGCCGCAGCCACCGGCGCAATAGGATCGGAAACCAACCACGCGTAGAAGCGCTTCAAGCGCAGATGTTTCACGGGGTAGGCGGCCGCGGTCGCGCTTGCGGCCGGGTAAGAAGCCACGCCCTCGTCGAGCTTAGCTGCCGTTCCCGCGCTTGCGCTCGCGGCTCCGTCCGTGTGCTGCGCCTTCGCCGCCGCAATCTGCTGCTTGCGCGCTGCGCGGTGCAGCCCGATGCGCCATGAGGCCCAGCGGGCGGCCCACGCGATCAAGAACGCCAGCACCACCGCGGCGGCATAACCGATGCCCTGCACGAGCACCTGCGGCACCACACCGTAGCTGCCGCGCGCCGCAAACGACAAGGGGCTCGTCAGAAACGCGTACGTGGCCAGCTCGATATAGGTGGTCGGGAACACGATCTTCGCCCAGTAGGTGCCACCTACCACGCCCATCTGGCTGGTCACGGCGGTGACGATCCACGGCAGGTACAGCGCTACCTGGGCAACGCAGCCGATGATCAGCACGCGCAGCGGTGCACCCGCGCGAACTGCCTGCTCAGGCAGCGGATTGGGGCCGCCTTTGCGATGCCGCCAGGCACGCGCGCCAAGGGCGAACAGCAGCACGACGTTGATCATGAACGCCGACATGGCGCCGAAATAATGCAGGTACGCGCACGCCAAGCTAGACGCGAAGCACGTGATCCACCAGCGTCGCGGCGTGCCCGCCCAGCACTTCAGCCCCCGGGCTGCCTCGGCGATGCGCGCCGGCGGCGTGGCCAGCTGCGTGCCGATGATGCGCATGGCATAGATGAAGCACAGCATCACGGCGAACGTTGCCCACGAGTACATGCGGATCTCAACGGCCATCAGCGAGATATAAGGCGTGAACAGGGCGAAGAAGCTGAACAGCACGCCGGTCGCCCAGCCGGCGTCGCGGCGCACATGGGTGTAGCCCAGCACCGCCATGGCAATAGCGCCCGCCACGGTGAACAGGCGATATATGGTGATGCTCTGCCCGAAAACCAGGTTCAGCACGTGCAGCGCCCAGTAAATCAGCACGGGGTGCACGTCGCCGGAGCTGTAGTACCAGATGTCGGCGAAGCTGTGGTTTGCGATTCCCACCGAATAACTTTCGTCAAACCACACGTTGCCGTGGAACGCGTCGGTGAGCAAGAAGGCGGCACCTGCAACAAGCAGGAGGATATGGAACGCGCTTGATGATAAACGTACGTGCGCGCCGCGTGAGAGCTTCATGTTGTTTGCCTTCGCCTAGAAACCTGTCATAATGCGCTGCTAGTCTAACATTGCATGCACAAGCGGGAATAACCTGCGTAGAAAAACCCGGGGGCTACCCTAGGGATTTCATAACCGCAGGTAGATAAGGTAAGAGGGGCATTATGAGCGTCACGTTCCATGCGGACGACTACGGCATCACCGAGCAGCAGGCAGCCGAAATCCTCAAGCTGTCGCAAGTTTGCGGCGGCAAGGGAGCGCTGTCGTCGGTCAGCATCTTCGCGAACAGCCCCGCCTTCGAGGCGGCGGCTGAAATGGCGCGGCCCTACGTGGAATCCGGCAAGCTTGCCATGGCGCTGCACCTCAACCTGGTCGAGGGCCGTCCGTGCGCCCCGGTTGCGGAAGTTCCCCTGCTGGTGAACCAGCGCGGCACGTTTGCGAACGACTTCGTCGGCCTCTGGAAACTGTCGATGGGCGCGCAGCGCTGGGCCTTCCGTCAGCAGCTCCAACGCGAGTGCGTCGCGCAGATCCAGCGCTACCTAACCGCGTTTCCCCAGATGAAGTGCACGATGCGCGTGGATAGCCACCAGCACACGCATGCAGTGCCGGCCGTGTTCGACGCGCTTTCCCAGGCAGTTGCGGAACTGGGCGTCACGGTCACGCACATGCGCTGCCCCATCGAGCCCCTGGCACCGCACCGTGCTGCCGGCAGCAACATGCCTCCTGTCAACCTGGCGAAGGATGCGCTCATCACGTGGCTGTGGCGCAAGAACCGCGGCAAGATGCCAGCAGGCTGCGAGGTCCCGCTGTTCTGCGGCGTGGTGCTCTCGGGCGCTATGGACACGGTGGATTGGCCGCTTCTGGATGCGTTCGAAAGCCTGGCTGCCGACCGCGGCAAGAACGTCCAGGTGCTGTTCCACCCGGTCAGCGTGCCGATCGAGCAATGCCTCGACCCGGAAAACGCTCCCTTCGCCGCCGCCTGCGCATCCGAGGCCCGCGACCGCGAAGCCGAACGCCTGCGCTACTTGGCCGAGGCACGATAAACGTTGCCTGGCGATTCCGCGGAATCGCTTCCCCGCTTTCCTTTTCGCCGCTATACTAACTTAGTTACGCTTAAACCACATCGGCCGGCAACGTGTCACAGGGCGCGTCATCGGCCGTTTTGCGGAAAGGAACCCCATGCCAACGCTGGCAGAACACATCGCGTCGCGTCGCACGTTCGCGATCATCTCGCACCCCGACGCGGGCAAAACCACGCTGACCGAGAAGCTGCTGCTGTATTCAGGCAGCATCCAGACCGCCGGCTCGGTCAAGGGAAAGGCAAGCTCGAAGCACGCCGTCTCCGACTGGATGGACATCGAGAAGGAGCGCGGCATCTCCGTCACCTCCTCCGTGCTGCAGTTCGAGCACGACGGCTGCTGCGTCAACATCCTTGATACCCCCGGTCACCAGGACTTTTCCGAGGACACGTACCGCACGCTCATGGCCGCCGACGCCGCCGTCATGGTCATCGACGCCGCCAAGGGCGTCGAGGCGCAGACGAAGAAGCTGTTCAAGGTGTGCACGCTGCGCCACATCCCCATCTTCACGTTTGTGAACAAGATGGACCGCGAAAGCCGCGACCCGTTCGAGCTCATGGAAGAGATCGAAACGGTGCTCGGCATCGGCACCTACCCCATGAACTGGCCCATCGGCAACGGCCGCACGTTCCGAGGCGTGTTTGACCGCCAAACGCGCAACGTCATCGCCTTCGACGGCGAGGGCCGCGGCAACTCCGCCAAGAAGGTCGCCGAGATCGAGGCCGAGCTGGGCGACGCAGCCCTTGACGAGCTCATCGGCTCCGACAACCACCAGAACCTCATGGACGACATCGAGCTGCTCGATGGCGCCGCCGACGAGTTCGATCTGGACGCGGTGCGCGCAGGCAAGCTGTCGCCGGTGTTCTTCGGCTCGGCGCTCACCAACTTCGGCGTGGAGCCGTTCCTGAAGGAGTTCCTGCGCCTGGCCCCCGCCCCGCTGCCCTACACTGACACGCTTTCGGGCGACCTGGTCGATCCGCAGCGCAAGGAGTTCGCGGGCTTCGTGTTCAAGATCCAGGCGAACATGGACAAGAACCACCGCGACCGCATCGCGTTCGTGCGCATCTGCTCGGGCAAGTTCGAGCGCGGCATGGAGGCGTTCCACGTGCAGGGCGGCAAGAAGCTGAAGCTGGCAACGGGCACGTCGCTCATGGCCGACGACCGCGCAACGGTCGACGAGGCGTACGCCGGCGACATCGTGGGCCTGTTCGACCCCGGCATCTTCAGCATCGGCGATACGGTGTGCAAGGGAGAGCACGTGCAGTTCCCGCCCATCCCCACGTTCTCGCCGGAGCATTTCGCGCGCATCACGCAGGTGAACACGCTCAAGCGCAAGCAGTTCGTGAAGGGCATGCATGAGTTGGCCCAGGAAGGCGCCGTGCAGATCTTCCGCGAGCCCGGCTTCGGCATGGAAAGCGTCATCTGCGGCGTCGTCGGCGTGCTGCAGCTCGACGTGCTTGAAACGCGCCTGAAGAACGAATACGGCGTGGAAGTGCGTCGCCAGGGCATGCCTTACACCGACATCCGCTGGATCGCCAACGACCTCAACGAGCTGGACACCTCGCGCCTGAACATCACGCGCGACACCAAGCTGGTCGAGGACATGCGCGGCGGCAGGCTGCTTCTTTTCACGAACTCCTGGAACGTGAACTGGGCAATCGACCACAACCCCGACCTGAAGCTGTCCGAGGTCGGCAACGTCAATTTCTAGGAAGCGTTTTCCCAGGTAAAGAGATAGTTTGCGAAGGCGCCGAAGCACTTGGGCTTCGGCGCCTTCTAGCTTGCTAACGCCGATTCAAGCTGCGAGAGCGTTTCTGCTAGGTCGGCGTTCAAGCAGATGGAACGTTCGGCGATCTCCTTCGGGGCCACAGCCTCGCCCATGTTCAGGCAGGCATACGTGGCCTGCGGGTTTTCCAAGGTTGCACGCCAAAACGGGTACTTGATGATAGCGGGCGTGTTATACCCCACGCCAAGCTCCAGGTGGAGAACCCGCATGCCCCTATGGCGGCGTTCGAAGTCGCGATAGCGCGCCGCTGCCGCAAACCAGCCGTCATCCTGCACGAATGTGTCGTCAGCACGCAGGTTCATGGACATCTCCGCGCCGCAATGCGGACAGCGCGGGATCAGCTCGCTGGGAATGCGCAAATCGCGTTGCTGCTCGAACATGGCACGAACGGCATCTTCGTTATCGAACGTTTCGCGACAGCAGGGCTTGCTGCACTGGAACAGGCCATAGTCGCCCTGCGTGTAGAACAGGCGCTGCTTGTCGAATCCGGCCAGCTGGAACTGATGGTCCACGTTGGTGGTCAGCACGAAATAGTCGCGCCCCGCAAGCAACTTGCGCAACTGAACGTACAACGGGTTCGGCCCCAGGTCATAACGGTTCACCATGACGTAGCGACTCCAAAACGCCCATCGTTCTTCAGCGGTGGCGTAAGGGTAGAACCCGCCCGAATACATGTCGGTGAAGCCGTAGCGTTCGCGAAAATCGGCGAAGTGCTGCTCGAACCTCGGGCCCGAATACGTAAACCCCGCCGCCGTCGAAAGCCCAGCTCCCGCGCCCACGAACACAGCGTCGGCGGCGTCGAGCGCCATGGCAATCCGCTCGACGTCACGCGCCATGGCGTTCTTTTCGGCCACGCGGCCGCATCCCAAGATCATCTTCGAACCTTCCTGTCCGTCTTGCCTGTTGCCTGCATGATGGGATCCAGGTCTTCTTTCGACGTTTACTGCGCGATGCGCTTGCGGATAGCGAAACGTTGCGCCGCCGAACCGATCAATACGCTAATCTACTTCCTTCCAGCATTGCGGGTCGGGCGCGTACATATTGCCGGTGTAGCCGGCAGCTACCGCCGGACAGCCGCGACACCATCCCGCCAGCTCGCAGCGGCTGCACTTCTCGAACTTCGAGAACTCGCGATGCGCCTCCATGTTCTGCCCCATGAACAGGTCGTACATGCTTTCGTCGCGCACGTTGCCGATTTTGCTCTCCATGCGGCGGCACGCGTAGACGTCGCCGGTCGGCAGCACGGTCATATGCGCGATGCCGCAATGGCAGCCGTCATAAACTTTGCCGCATTGCGCACCTTCCGGGATGCGGAAGCGGCCCTGCTCCCAATCGAGCAGCGTCCAAAGGTGGTCCTTCTTCTGGAACGTGGTCTTGCACCCTGCAGCCACAAGTTTATCGATGCGCTCCTGGCAGGCCACGAGCAGCGCACGATACTCGAGCGGCTCCATATGGAACGCCTCAAGGCGCTGTCCCTTCGTGGGGCAATAGCGCCCGAATGCGAACACATCGGCCTCGATACGAGCCGCCAGATCGATCATGTCGGGCAGCTCGGCGGCGTTCATGCTGCTCACAGTGCTCATAAGCGCCAGCCACATGCCGGAACGCTTGATGCAGGCCGCCGCGCGCAGCGTATCATCGAAGCTGCCGGGTTTGCGGAACAGGTCGTGGGTTGCGGCGTTCGAGCCGTCAAGGCTCAGCTGGTATTTGCGGCACCCCAGCTCGCGCATGCGGCAGCATATCTCGTCGGTCAGATGGAACGGGTTGCCCATGATGCACCACATGGCGCCACGCGCATGCAGCTCCTCGGCCAGGCGCCAGAAATCGCGATGCAGGATGGGGTCGCCGCCGGTGATGTAGAAGTACGGCTGGCGACCCATACGCTCGCACAAATCGTAGCAGCTGTTCAGCACATGCAGCATATTGTCCCAGCTTATGGACGCGCACGCCATGCGCGCATCTTCGCTGAACAGGTAGCAGTGCTTGCAGCGCTGGTCGCATTCGTCGGTGATATGCCATTGGAAGGCGAACGTGGGACGCAGATCCTGTGCGATCTGTGCATTGCGGTCACCGGTTGTCACCGGTTTCGATCCCTGCTTGCTCTGTTCGGGTTTCTGATCATGTTGCATGGCTATGCTGCTCCTTTCCATTCCGGTTCGCGTTCTCTGAAACGAGGTTTGACCACATGCCGGATTCGTCTCGCGTACGCGGTTGGCCCCCAATCCGGGCGATGCCTTCGCCGCGGCGCCACATCGCCGAGCCCGCCGTCGGCCTACTCCCCTACGCGCTCGATGGCGTCAACGGGGCAAGCCTCGAAACATGCGCCGCAATGCAGGCAGTTCAGCGCGCGGATGCGAAACGGCTCGCCGGGTTCGCCTTCCTCGATGACGCCCTGCGGGCACACGCCTTGGCACGTCCCGCAGCCGATGCACGCGTCGGTGATCCGATACCCATGCACCGCTGCCGGCTCGCCATCAAGGCGGTACGTTTCGCGGAAGATCGGGTGGACGCCCAGGTTGAAGTACTCGATGGATACGTCGCGGATTTTGAAGATCACGTTGATATCGCGCGTTTGACCAGGATAAACGTTCGCCAGATAGGGCTGCTCGGCATAGATAAGGTCGCGGATGCGCACGCCCTCGGGGCCCGGCACCTCACGTGCGGTACCCGACAGCCGCAGCATCTCGTTGAAGCGCGTGCGCCCCACGGCTTGCACACGCCCGTCGCGGGCAAGCTCGCGGGCGAAGGGCTTGCCGCGCGAGGTGAGGAAGTACACGGCATCGGACTCATAATGCAGCGCGCTGATGCAGCGCACCTGGGGAGACCCGTCCTCGGCCACGTTCGCAAAATCGAGCGTGCCGATGAGCTTGAGCTTCTCGAGACAGGTTTGCAGGTTCATGATCTGGCCTTTCGACGGGGGTTGCAGGGCGGTTGGCAACAGAGTCCACGTGCGGGTCTGCTGCGGTCCGGTCAATGGGCCCGGCCTGTCCGCGCAGCGCAAAGTGCGCGGACAGGCCGGGTTGATCGCCTGCCGCAAGCGCCGCGCAGCAGGGCGCGGCCGGGGCGGTTGGACCCCAGCTGCGCCCTTCGCGCAAGTGCGCCCAGGAGCCCGATTGCGCTATTCGGGATCCTTCGTGCCGCAAGCGGGCGCGGGATCGGCGCTGCCGCAGGCGGGCGCCGGGTCGGCGGAACCGCAGGCGGGCGCGGGATCGGCAGAGCCGCAAGCCGGGGCGGCCTTGGGGTCGGCGGAGCCGCAGGCGGTGCCGCAAGCCGAGGCGGGATCGGTGGTGCCGCAAGCGCCGGAAACGACGTTGTCCAGATTGCTCATTTTCTTCTCCTTCTGATTCGTGACGCCTCCTTGGCGGGCGTCTATAATGATTGTCCAAAACAACCGTCGAATCCGGAAGTAGCCACTAATCTATTAGGTACCAACCTTTATGTAAGTAGGCTTTGACCTGCGCGAAAGGAAACGCTCGTGCTCACCAAGGAAGAACTGCCGCCCTGTCCCGTTGCCACCACGCTTATGCTCATCGGCAACAAATGGAAGATCTTCATCATCCAGCAGCTCATGGACAAACCCTTCCGTTTCAGCGAACTGCGACGAGCCATTCCCGGCATCAGCGAGAAGGTGCTTACGGATAATCTGCGCGCGCTGGAGAAGGACGGCCTGATCACGCGCACCGTGTTCCCTGAGATCCCGCCGCATACCGAATACGCTTTGAGCGATCTGGGCGACACCATGCGCCCTATCATCGAAAGCATGGCAACCTGGGGCACCGGCTATCAAAACCTCGTTCGCGCGCAATAGCCGTCTCACATCTGTTAATCCGTCACCGAAAGCGCCGAAACCGCACGATGCCCGTGCTCCCCATGCCGGGGGGACGGGGACATTGGAGGAGGTTTCGAAGGTCATTTCCCTCGTAGCCCTTGCACAGTTGGATGCGCCGTGCATACTGTTCAACTTGAACGGTTTCTACGATGATCTGCGCGCGCTTCTCAATCGAATGGTCGATATGGGGCTTTCCTCGCCGCGCAGGCAGCGGGGCATTCATTTCGCACATTCGCTTGAAGAGGCAGCCGACATCCTAGTCCCGTTGCACTAACCGTATCGTTTCTCCGAGTAGCCAGGAGCGTGAGCAATCATGGGCGTCCCCGACAAGCAGTACCCGCTGAACGTATATCGCCTCATCCTTATGACGGCTGCTGCCGTTTGGGGCCTGGGCTTCGTGATCGGTAAAAGCGCCATCGGCACCGTGGGCGCCACATGGTTCACCTCCATCCGCTTCCTTGGGGCGGGCATCGTGTTGGTCATCCTCTTGTTTCCCCACCTCAAGCGCAATTTCTGCCGTAAAACGCTGAAGGCGGGCCTGATCATCGGCGTTGCCACGTTCGTGGGCTTCTGGACGCAGTTTCTGGGCCTTGGCCTGACCACGCCCTCGAAGAACGCCTTTTTGAGCGCATGCTATTGCCTGACCGTGCCGTTTATCTGGTGGGCTGTCTCCCGCCGTCGCCCGCCCGCGAAAACCCTTATCGCTGCGGCCATCTGCACCGTCGGCATCGGGCTGGTGTCGCTGACCGAGGGCTTCTCCATCAGCTTAGGCGACGGCGTCAGCATCGCCTCGGCATTCCTCTATGGCGCCGAGATCGTGATCATCGGCCTGGTCATGCGCGACAACGACGTCCTGACCATCACGGTCATCCAGCAGTTCACTGCGGGTATCCTGGCCCTGTTGCTTGCCCTGGTCACGCAACCCATGCCCACGGCGGCGCAGGTGGCAACGCCCGAGTTCATCGGCGCCATGACCTACGTCGCCATGCTCTCGGCGGCCTTCGGCGCCGTGGCTCAGAACACGGCGCAGGCCCACCTGTCGCCCTCCGAGGCGGGCCTGCTCTGCTCGCTTGAAAGCGTATTTTGCGCGCTGTTCAGCGTGGCGTTCTTCGGCGAGGTGCTCACAGCCCGCATGGCGGTGGGCTTCGCGTTCATCTTCGCCGCCATCGTGGCAACCCAGCTCGGCGACAGGGGCGGCGAAGCGGCCGTGGCCGACTCCGCAGCCGGTGGGTCTTCGAGTGGCGAAAGCCCCGCATCGGGAAAGCCCGCCAAGCGAAACCGCGGTCGAATCGCCCGCTGACCTGCGGGTCCACACCCCGACATTAAGTCCGCCGCGGGCAACACTTTGTTTCCGGCTCGTTTCGCCGGCTTCGGGGCTATAATGCCCAAGGAGGCAGCTATCTTTTATCCCTACGAACGTGCCGCGCGACAAGCAGCTGCAATGCGCGCCGGCAACCATGCACCCAAGGAGAGAGAAGCATGACGAAGTTCAACCATGTCATCATCCGCCGCCCTGGTAAGTCGCTGTGCGACGGCATCACCAGCGCACCCGAGCTGGGTCAGCCCATCTACGAGCGCGCCATCGAGGAGCACTACGACTACGAGCATGCCCTCGAGCAGTGCGGCGTCGACGTCACCGTCCTGCCTGCCCTCGAGCAGTTCCCGGACAGCTGCTTCGTCGAGGATCCGGCCGTCATCACCCGCTGCGGCGCCATCATCACCAACCCCGGCGCTGCCAGCCGCAACGGTGAGAAGGACGAGATCGAGCCCGTGGTCCGTCGTTTCTTCGACGACGAGCACGTCAAGCACATCGTCGCCCCCGGCACCCTTGATGGCGGCGACGTCATGATGGTGGGCGACCACTTCTACGTGGGCCGCTCCGCCCGCACCAACGAAGAGGGCATCCGCCAGTTCTGCGAGATCCTGGCCGGTTGGGGCCTGGAGGGCTCCGAGGTCCCGCTGGAGGAGGTCCTGCACCTCAAGACCGGCGTGAACTACATCGAGGACAACAACATGCTGGTGTCCGGCGAGTTCATCGACAAGCCCGACTTCGCCAAGTACAACAAGGTGGTCGTGCCCGAGGACGAGGCCTACGGCGCGAACTGCATCTGGGTCAACGGCACCGTCATCGTGGCCGAGGGCTACCCCACCGTGCTCAAGGCCGTCCAGGACCTGGGCTACAAGACGCTGGTGGTGGACACCTCCGAGTACCGCAAGATCGACGGCGGCCTGTCCTGCCTCAGCCTGCGCTTCTAGCACACGCTTAAACAAGAAGAGCCCGATTCCGCATTCGGAATCGGGCTCTTTGCTTTACCCGGCGATCGCGTGCAGCTGCTCGTCTTTCGCCTCCGGCGTGGGCACGTGGTAGGTGTTGCTCAGGCGCATGCCGTTTTCCGCATAGCGGGCAACCGAGATGATGAAGCCCTCCTTGCGCAGTCGCAGGATGGCGCGGTCGACGGTCTTCAGGCTGACCTGCAGCGCTTCGGCGATATCACGCTTGGACTCGGAGCAACCCGCCGCGCCGTAGGAAGCGATAAAGCCCAGGATAAGCAGCTGCGAGTTCGTCAGCGTGCGCTTGCCGTCCGCAAGCGTGATGTCGCCATCGATCTCAGTCGTGGTCTCAGCGGTCATCTCAGTCATCATAGTCCTTCTCCATAGGTTCGCGTTCCAATGCTTATGACCCCCGCTCGCCTTCAACGCAGGGCGAGCAAAATCTGCAAGCTGAACTGGAGAAACAAAAAGCAGCCAGCTGCAGTAGCTCCCCGGAAGGGAAACTGTGCAACTGGCTGCCATTTCAGGCCCTATAGCTTTGCGTCATCACCTTTCGATGATTTTGCCGACATGAAAAATATCACGCGAAAAACCGTATGTCAAGGGGTGTCCGCCCCTCCCCATGGCAGGCCCCCTACCACGGGTTGCATCAACTCCCCAAAAGGCAGAACGGACACGTGGGGCGAACCTCCCGATAATCAAGAAACGCCACGTCAATAAGCCTTTCTGCAGCAAATGAGCAGGACACGCCAGAGGGCGATTCCCAGCCAAAACCCGATATTCCGGCATCCCTACAACTCCCTGGTGTCGCGCCCTCGCACCCCTCGTCTTCCGCCCCTCCCGGGCATTCGAACCCACACTTTTCGCAATCTGTGGATACCACCTCCGCATACATCCACACTTCTGTATTAACTCTTCATTAATTTACGACAATGCCGTAGTTATGCAGCTTGATACGTTATAAGTTGCGATAATCTATCTTCTTAGCATTTGGCAGGCGTTCGGCCACCTGCGGGTGCTGCGATCAACCGCTGAGCAGCATCTTCAAAGAAGAACACGTTCGCATAGTAGGTCAGGAGTCACACATGAGAGACATACGCGTCAGCGACATCACGATGAGGGAGGCCATCGCCTCCAAGGCGCTTTCCCTATCCTTTAAGGAAAAGCTAGAAATCGTGAAGATCCTAGACCGTATCGGCGTGGGCTCCATCGAGGTCGAGGGCATCGAGTCCTCCAAGGTAGACAGCTTGCGAATCAAGTCCATCGCCTCCCTGGTGAAGAACAGCACGCTCGCCGTGCCGGTGAAGATGGACGACGACAGCATCCAGGCCGTCTGGAGCGCCGCGAAGGGCGCGAAGCACGTCCGCCTGCAGGTGGAAGCGGCAGTCAGCCCCTCCTGCATGGAGTACATCCAGCGCAAGAAGGCCGACACGCTGATCGCCGACGCAGCCGAGGCGGTTGCGAAGTGCGCCCAGCTCACCGACGACGTCGAGTTCGTGGCCATCGACGCCACCCGCACCGACGTGGCCTACCTGGCCCGCGTCATCGACGCCGTGGTCGCCGCCGGCGCCAAGACGGTCACCGTCTGCGACGCGGCCGGCTCCATGCTCCCCGAGGAGTTCGCCCAGTTCATCGCCGACCTGTACCAGGCAACGCCCCAGCTCAAGGACATCGACCTGGGCATCTCGTGCTGTAATAACCTTAATATGGCCGACGCCTGCGCCGTGGCCGGCGTCATGGCCGGAGCCTCCATCGTCAAGGCCACGTCCTACCCCATGGGCGTCGTCGCGCTCGACAACGTGGCCCGCATCCTTGCCGCCAAGGCAGACGCTCTGGGCGCCCAGAGCAAGGTGCGCGTGACCGAGCTCAAGCGCGCCATGAACCAGATCGCCCGCCTGTGCTGCGACGACCGCTCCAAGGCGTCCCTGTTCACCGGCGCCGTCTCCGAAGCCGTCGAAGGCGTGGTGCTCACCGCCGGCGACGACCAAACCACCGTCATGCAGTACGTCGAGCGTCTGGGCTATAGCCTGTCCGACGAGGACGCTGAAGCCGTGTTCGAGGCCTTCAAGAAGATCGCCGCCAGCAAGGAGCGCGTGAGCGCCACCGAGCTGGACGCCATCGTGGCCTCCGCCGCGCTGCAGGTGCCGCCCACCTACACCCTGGACGGCTACGTCATCAACTCCGGCCTGAGCTTCAAGGCCACCTCGCACATCTCGCTGCGCAAGAACGGCGAGCTCATCGAAGCCGTGTCCCTGGGCGACGGCCCCATCGACTCCTCGTTCAAGTCCATCGAATCGGTGGTCGGCAAGCACTACGAGCTTGACGACTTCAGCATCCAGGCCGTCACCGAGGGCCGCGAGGCCATGGGCGAGTCGGTCGTGAAGCTGATCGCCGACGGCAAGGTGTATTCCGGCCGCGGCATCTCCACCGACATCGTCGAGTCCAGCATCCGCGCGTACATCAACGCGCTCAACAAGATCGCCTACGAGGAGCAGAACTAATGAAGCTTTCCTTTTCCACCCGCGGCTGGGCTGACCATTCCTGGGACGAGCTCGTAAGCACCGCCCTTGAGATGGATTTCTCGGGCATCGAGATCCACAACCCCATCACCAACGCGGCGTTCACCGGCAAGGGCGGCCCGCTTGACCGCTACAACACGCAGGCAACCGCCCGCGCCCTGCGCGACAAAGGCCTTTCCATCCCCGCGTTCGACTCTTCGGTCGACATCTCGGCGGGCGAACAACAGGTCCAGGACGCCAAGGACCTCATCGACCTGGCTCAGGCCGCCAGCGTGGGCATGGTGTGCGTGGTCGTCCAGCACGACGACGAGGACGCCATCCACGCCGCGCTCTCCCAGCTGGTCCCCTACGCCGAGGAGCACGGCGTGGTGCTGCTGATCGAATCCAGCGGCATCTTCTCCAGCACCTCGCGCCTGACCGACATCATGGACCGCTACGCCAGCGACTACCTGGGCGCCCTGTGGGACGTCCACAACGTCTACCGCGTGGGCGGCGAAAGCCCGGCGACCACCATCAAGAACCTGGGCGCCTACGTCAAGCACGTGCACATGCGCGACTCCGACGACGACGGCTCCTTCAACCTGGTGGGCGAAGGTACCCTGCCCATCGACGAGGTGGTGCGCGCGCTGTCCTCCATCGACTACGACGGCTTCGTGTCGCTTGAGTGGGACCCCGCGTGGATGGCCGACCTCACCGACATGGAGGTCATCTTCCCCCACTACGTCAACTACACGGAGCAGTTCGAGGACACCCGCGGCAAGCGCCGCACGCTCTACCTCAACCACGACGGCACCGGCGAGTACGTGTGGAAGAAAGACGAGCTCATCGACCTGACCTTCCCGCAGGTGCTCGACAAGATGGTCGAGTGCTTCCCCGACCAGTACTGCTTCAAGTACACCACGCTGGACTACACGCGAACCTACGAGGAGTTCCGCGACGACGTGGACACGTTCGCCCGCGCGCTCGTGTCGATGGGCGTCAAGCCCGGCAGCAAGGTTGCCATCTGGGCCACCAACGTGCCCGCCTGGTACATCACGTTCTGGGCAGCCACGAAGATCGGCGCCGTGTTGGTTACGGTGAACACCGCTTACAAGATCCACGAGGCCGAGTACCTGCTGCGCCAGTCCGACACGCACACGTTGGTCATGATCGACAGCGCGCTTGACTCCAACTACCGTCAGATCATCAACGACCTGTGCCCGGAAATCGCCGACACCAAGCCCGGCGACCAGCTGCACTGCAAGCGCCTTCCCTTCCTGCGCAACGTCATCACCGTCGGCTTCGACATGCCCGGCTGCCTGAACTTCGAGCAGGCCATGGAGCGCTCCGAGCTGGTGCCGCTTGAGAAGATCCAGCGCATGGCCGCCGAGGTGCGCCCCGACGACGTATGCAACATGCAGTACACCTCCGGCACCACGGGCTTCCCCAAGGGCGTCATGCTCACGCACCGCAACGTGGTCAACGACGGCAAGTGCATCGGCGACCGCATGGGCCTGTCCACCGCGGACCGCTTCATGATCCACGTGCCCATGTTCCACTGCTTCGGCATGACGCTGTCCATGACGTCGTCCATGACCCACGGCGCCACCATGTGCCCCATGCCCTACTTCAGCGCGAAGGCGTCGCTGCACTGCATCACGCAGGAGAAGGTCACCGCGTTCAACGGCGTGCCCACCATGTTCATCGCCATGTTCAACCATGCCGACTATCGCAAGACCGACTTCAGCCACATGCGCACCGGCATCATGGCCGGCGCCGGCTGCCCGCCCGAGCTCATGAAGCGCGCCGCGCAGCCCAACGAGATGAACATGACCGGCATCGTGTCGGTGTACGGCCAGACCGAATCGGCCCCGGGTTCCACCATGAGCGCCTGGACCGACCCGCTCGACCTGCGCACCGAGACCGTCGGCTACGCGTTCCCGCACGTGCAGTGCAAGATCATCGACCCGGAAACCGGCGAGGAGATGCCCGACGGCCAGATCGGCGAGTTCTGCTCGCGCGGCTACAACATCATGAAGGGCTACTACAAGATGCCGGACGCCACCTTCAAGACGGTGGACGAGAACGGTTGGCTGCACTCCGGCGACCTGCTCATGCGCGACGAGCGCGGCTGCTTCGTGGCCACCGGCCGCCTGAAGGACATGATCATCCGCGGCGG
>ERZ1034920.189-NODE-189-length-50983-cov-40.150212_pt1 | contig 50983 bp, 57 predicted proteins | sample MGYA00520688_ERZ1034920 | MGnify/ENA primary metagenome ERZ1034920 (study PRJEB33766, sample SAMN09781785) | gut metagenome | biome: gut microbiome | host: Homo sapiens | place: Madagascar | study: EMG produced TPA metagenomics assembly of the PRJNA485056 data... | reverse complement strand
TATTGATTTTTCAAAAAAATTATGTTATAATATATATACAATAAGGAAAGGAGATTGCTATGGATAAGAACAAAAATTTAATCGGGAAGAGAGTTTCTTATTACAATCCATACAAGAATAGAACAGCTTATGGGACAGTAGTAAGAATAAGCTCTGATTGCGGCATTGCAGTCATCCGAGGGAATGGTTCAGAGCAGAGTCCATATCAGTACAATGCTCGAATTGAAGATTTAGCTGTTCTTAATCACTAAAAGGTAGTGCTAACCACCTAATCACACACGGAGATTAAAGGAGAAAAATATGAATACTTTTATGAATGCTATGTCTAATACCTCTAATTACACTGTAACAGAGAATGGCGCTCTTGCTCATAAGACAACCAATTCTGCTGTGTATGATATGTTTGCTCTTGGTGCGGCAATGCGCAATCGCCCGATAGCAGATATCGTTCTGAAGTTTAAAAATGCTTATGAAGAGGATAGAGAGCTTGCTCTAAAGTGCCTTTTCTATATCGGCGATTGCCGCGGAGGACAGGGTGAGAGACGCTTCTTCAGAGCTTGCTATTCTTGGCTTGCTTCTCAGCATCCTTCTGTAGCGATTGAACTGCTTCGCGCTATTCCCTTCTATAGACGCTGGGATGACCTCCTTTACGTGTCTATTGGCAATAAGGAAGTTTGGGAAGCTGCAATGTCTTTCGTTAGAGACCAGCTTGCAGATGATATTATGTCTAAGACTCCTTCTCTGCTTGCAAAGTGGCTTCCTTCTGAAAATGCTTCCTCAGCAGAAACTAAGAGGGTAGCTAGCGCTGTCCGTACTAGTCTTCACTGGAGTCACCGCCAGTATCGTAAGACCTTGAGCGTTCTGCGTGGACAGATTAAGGTTCTTGAGAAGACTATGTCTGCAAATGACTGGGATAAGATTGAATTTGATAAGCTTCCTGCTAAGGCTGGTCTGAAGTACTCTAAGGCTTTTGCTCGTAGAGCAGAAACAGCTCTTCGTTATGCAGAGTTTATGTCTAGCAAGACCACTAAGGTCAATGCTGGTACTCTCTATCCTTATGAGATTGCTCACAAAGCTCTTGATAATATGTGGTCTGACCTTTCTTGTCCTGTTCGTGAGGCTATCAATAAGTATTGGGAGAACCTCCCTGATTACTTCAATGGTAAGTCTGCAAGCATGATGTGCGTCGTAGATACCTCTGGTTCTATGCAGGGTACTCCTATTGAAGTAGCTACTTCTCTGGGTATGTATTGTGCAGAGCGTCTGAATGGACCTTTCAAGGACCACTTCATCTCTTTCTCTTCTAGACCCAAGCTGATTAAGGTTGAGGGTGTTGATTTTGTCGACAAGGCTCGCCGCATTGCTAAGCAGAACCTTTGTGAGAACACTGACCTTATAGCTGTGTTTGACCTGCTTAAGGGAATTGCTCTCCGCCCTGATGTTCGCAAGAGTGATGTTCCTAAGACTATTGTCGTTATCTCTGACATGGAAATTGATACAGGAACAGGAAGTTATTGGAACAACAGAGGTAAGAGATGGACTACAGAGTCTGCTCCTACCGAGATGGAAAAGATAAGACAGGATTGGGCGGCATGTGGTCTTGAAATGCCCAGACTGATTTACTGGAATGTAAATGCTAGACACGATACTATTTTGGATGCAGGTCCTAATGTTTCTTTCGTCTCTGGCTACAGCCCTGTTATCTTTGAGAGCATTCTTACTGGCAAGAGTGGCTATGACCTGATGCTAGAGAAGCTCATGAGCGCAAGATATGCCCCTATTACAGTAGATTAAGAGGGGGATTCCCCCTCTTTCCTTTTAAGGAGGAAATATGGAACCTATTATAAATCCAGCTATTTTTTGGATTGCTTCAATTTGTGGAATGTTTTCAACAATTTCTATGATTGTTTGTAGTGTTGTTCTTATAATGCTTGTTTTCCTTCTGCTTTTTCTTTTTCTTGTAGGAAGTTCTGACTCTACAAAAAAGAACATTAAAAAGGGTATTAAATTAGGAATTATTGCTTTTGCAATTTCTCTTCCCATTATGATTTTTTGTCCAAAGGAAGATACAGTATATTTAATGGCTGCTTCTTCTCTTGTTACTACAGATAATGTAGAGGCTTTTAAGGAAAGTATAGAAAAGGGAATCACTTTTACTGTTGAAACAATAAATAGCCTTAATCCAGTAGGAGATAATAAGAATGTTGATTGAAGTTGACCGAGAATATTTAATTCGTCTTTTAGCTAGAGATATGCAACTTGAAGCCTTAGAAGCTGCAGGAGTAGATAATTGGGACTGTTTTGGCGGAGTTGATGAAGAAATTAATGAAACTTTGTCTTTCTGGAATAAACAGTTATGCGCTCCCTTTTCAGAAGAGTCAATTAAGAATGGAGAGGTAGCCTTTGAAGATATAGCTAGAGAATATGCTTATCAAAATTTCAATGTAGTAAAAGATTGAGAGGTTAAAATAATGAAGAAGAATATAAAAATTATTGCTGCCGTTTTGATAATTCTGGTTTCGCTCTTTTCTCTTGCGGGGTGCGGTAATCGACAAATCATTGACTTAACTTATACTTATCATACAGCATTAATTGATATGCTAGATGGAACAGTAAAAGAAGTTGAAATTGCAAGTTGGACAGATTATAGCGATGGAGACCAGATACAGATTAAGGATACAGATGGAAATACTTATTTAGTCCATTCAAGTCGATGTATTCTAATAACATAAAAAATAAAGAGGCAATTTAAAGTTGCCTCTTTTTTATATCTATGCTGCTTTGAGCGGCTCGGGGCGCAATCAGTCGCAATTCAAGATTAAAAACCGGTTTTGATTTTTTTGAAACCGGTTTTTCTTTTTGGGCAGAAACCGATTATTAAATGAGCCTATTTTTGAAAACTTATTAGTGATAAAGAAAGAAAGGAGCTTTTAGCCATATGGTTAATATATTAAATCAAGGCGAACAAACTACTGCCTACTTAATGTCTTATGTTACTGACACAGAAGCAGATATAATAACAATTCCTATAAAAAATATAGCTATTGGAAGCACTTGTTTTGTGATAGAAACTTCAAACGTTTATATGCTAGGCAGTGATGAACAGTGGCACTTAATCTAAGGGAGGTGAAAATAAATGGATATGGTTCTATATGCACTTTTAAATAAAAAAATAAAGAGTGCAATTACTGGAATCGCTAGTTGTCAAGTTATTGGTACTAATTTGATTTTTAATTTTACTGATGGCACTTCTCAAACAATGGCTTTTCCTTCTCCAAAAGATGGAGTCTCTATTACTGATGTATCAATTAATGAAGTAAATCATTTAATTATTACTTTATCTGATAATAAAAATATTGATGCAGGTTTAATTCCTACAGTAAAAGGTGATAATGGTTTTACGCCAACTATCACAGAAAATCCCAATAACACAGATGAAATATATAAGCTTGACATAACAAATGAAAATGGTATGTTTACTACACCAAATCTTAAAAGCGCTGATGGTGGACTTGACCCTGATAAATATTACGACAAAACACAGATAGATGCTTTTATAGAGCCGCTTGATAAAGCAAAGCATACTCACGACAACAAAGAAACAGTTCTTGATAAACTTACTACAGACGATACAGGTGATACTCTCCTTTTTAACGGTAATGCCATTAAAGGCTCTGTTGAAATAGATGATACCACAATTACAGCAACTGACAAGGTTTGGTCTGCAAAGAAAACCAACGATATGTTTGAGAAAACTAAACAGTCTATTGCTGATACAAACGCCAAATTTGCTGATTATGATAGTTCTACCGAAGTTGATGGTAAGATAACAACGGCTCTTGTTGGTTACGAAAAAATCGAAGATGTTGATAATAAACTGAAAAATTACGCAAAAACAACGGAAGTTGATACAAAATTAGGCAATTACTATAAGAAAACAGAAACTTATAGTAACACCGAAGTTGATACTAAAATAACAGACTTAACCACAGAATTGAAAGCATGGGTTAATGGCGATGAAAGCCTTGGTATTAAAACAGCTTTATACACAAACAACACTTTGCTGTTTTATAAAAAGCCCAATGCAACAATAACAGATATAGCTGATTTTACAATAAACCTTCCTGCGGAGCAGTTTTTAGACCAAGCTAAAACTACATTTGTGAATAATTTTATCTGGAGTGAAGAGACTTATCCAAACTCAATTAACCCTAATCTTGATGGACAACCAGTTTTAGTTCTTGCTGTCAAGGGAGAAGCAGAAATATCTTACAGTTTTGTGTCTATGAACGAGCTTGTCAAGATATACAAAGCAAGTACAGTAGTAAGCACAGTTACACTTACTATTGACGATGCTACTAATACAATTTCAGGTGAAGTTAATATCTCTGCTGATGAGGGTAACTTGCTTAAAGTTGGTACAGATGGTGGGCTTTATGCAAAGGCTACTGATATTACTGGCAAAGCTGATAAACTGACTGATACTGGCATTAAGGAAAATCAGATACTTCTTGATGATGGCACTGGAAATATCAAAGCAAGCGGCAAGGATATCTCTGAATATATTCCTGCTTGGAGTGGTACAAAAGCACAGTGGGATATACTTGATAAGACTACTCTTGCAGATGGAGCAGTTATTAATATAACTGATGACTTCATAGAAAATCCTGTACAGGTCAAGGCTATGCCTGATACTGCTACTGAGGGTGACGTTGTACAGTATATAGGTCTTACAGATACAAGCTACACGCACGGTTATTTCTATGAATACGCAGTTAATGAAACTGGAATTTTATTGTGGAAATACCTCCCTGTTGATGCGGTTTACAAGCCCTCAAATGAGGAAGTTCTTGATAAATTTTCTGAAAATGACGAGGGCAAGGTTCTGTATGACAATAAGCCTTTAGCAAGCGACAATCTCTGGCACGGTACTCAGGCAGAATATGACGCTCTTGGTGAGTATGACAAGAATAAGACTTATGTTATTACTAATGGTGGCGAAGAGGCTGATTTAAGCGAGATTGTGATTGATGATACATCGAATACGGCAACCAATAAGACTTGGAGTAGCAAAAAAATAAATGAAGAATTTATAAAAGTTCATAAAAAAAATACAAGCGTTACAACAACAGTATATCAATGGTTTGTTGCCAGATATGATTCTCAAACAAAAATGATATCAACAACAATCCCCATGACTATTGCCGATGATGTATCTAATGTGTCACTTAATTTTAGAAACCATGGGGTTCTCTTGCATACTGGAAGCGGTGAAGTTGAACAGTTTCCTACACAAGTTAGTGTTATTGGTATAGAAGACTCAAAAAGTTTAGGATTACTTAGACTTGATATGAAAGTTGATTCTGGTGATTCTTCAATTAATTGTATTGCTATTCCAGCTGACACAATTATTACATTTAGCTAAAAAGGATAGGTGATAGTAAATGGCAATATATCAAGGCGACAAAAAAGTCGCAAACGTTTATAACATAAATAATAATTCTTATTCTGTGCCTATTGGTTGTATTATCCCTTTTAGCGGTAGTACAATTCCTGTTGGATTTTTACTTTGCGATGGTTCAGAAGTATCAAAAACAGATTATGCAGATTTGTATGCTATTATTGCTGATATTTATGGTACAGCAACAGATACGAGCAAATTCAAATTACCTGACCTCAGAGATAAATTTATACAGGGGGCTAATGGTAATTTAGGTACAAGTAAAGAGGCTGGATTGCCGAATATTACTGGTAAGTTTTATCACGATACAAATGTAATAAATAGTACCTTAGAAGGTGCTTTTTCTTATACAAGTGGAAGTAGCCTTAATTTAGCAAACAGTGCCACTGCTACTTCTGGATATGTTACACTTGATGCTTCAAAATCAAACTCAATCTATGGTAATTCAGATACGGTACAGCCGCCTTCTGTTTGTCTAGCGTTTATCATAAAAGCGTTGAAGGTTAGCGACCAGTATGCGGCAGGAGTTGGGGCATTGATTGATGATACTGCTACTGATGTAACAGATAAGACTTGGAGTGCAAAAAAGATAAATGAAAGTATTCCTAATTCAGAAGACTTCGTGCAGAATTTAAAAATGTGGTCTGCTGGAGATATAGAAACACTTGCATTGGAGTCTGTTTCAGGTTTTGTAACTATATCTTCTGCCGTAACAGGTATGCCTATTGATAGTGCAGCTTGGATAGGTTCTGTTAATGCAACGTCTACTCATCGACAAATATCAGTACAGCCTTTTGGAAATCCCAGTATGCTTTATAGCAAAGTTTATAATGCTTCAACTCAGATTTGGAGTGTTTGGAGTAAGATTGATGCAGGAAGTATTGAAGGTAAGAAGGCAACTGACTTACTTCAGAATTTAGGAACTTTAACCTCTGGTAGCTTGTTAGATTATATATTAACACTTCCTGCTTCGGGATTTATTTACTGCAACGGTAATGTTACTGATACTCCTGTCGTTGGAACTTATTTTATTGTTGATGTCCGCAAAATGGGAACTACATACGGTGTTACGGCTATTAAGTTTAACTCAGGTGAAATATATACTAACAGATATAATTCTACTTCAAAAGCTTGGTATGGTTGGAAACAGATGGCAACAATTAATGATAAATCTACTACATCTGAAACAGAAACTTATTCTGTAAAAAAGATAAACGATATGTTATCTATGTTCCCTTTTAAATGGAAGCTAATAGGAACTTCTACTCCAGAAACAGGAGAAGCGTCAGATAACACCTTTAAGCAAACAATGTCGGGAGGCAATCCTTTCTGTGTATATCATAGTTCTGGAGTATTTTGTTTTGGTAATGGTGTTCCTGCTAATAGAGGTAAGCTCTATGGAATGACTTCTGGAGCAGTTGCTTCTGTTACATATACCACAGCTGGATTACTTACTGTTCAAGTTGGTTCTGGTACAGCATACATTTATGAAATGGAAAAATAGTTTAAGAGGTGATTAAATGTCGGTAAATATTTTTCAGAAGTCAACAGGCGAATTAATAAAAATTGCTGGCAATGCCCCTATTGATGGTAGTGGTGGAAGTGCAGCATCACAAGTTATATTCTCTAAAAAATCTGAATTTCCTACACAAGGTCTTACTGACAAAATATATATAGATACTGATACAAGTAAGTCTTATATTTATAAAGATAGTGGCTATGTATTAGTTGGTGACGGTATGGCTACTGTTGATTGGGATACTATTGTTTAATTTAAGAAGGAGATTTTATTATGGCTAATGTAAAGTTTTTAACAGGTACTTATGCTGAGTACAAAGGACTTGCTACTAAGGATGTCAATGTTATCTACTTTGTTGATAACGGACAGATTTATAAGGGCGAAACTTCTTATACAAATCAGATTGAAGTTGTTGATAGCCTTCCCGTAACTATGGTTGCAGGAAAGGTTTATGTGAATACAACAGATAAATCTGTAACTTATTACGATGGTACTGCTTCTACAGTTGTAGTTCCCGAAACCGTAGCTACAATTGGTGATTCTACTGCTGACACCGCCCTTGCTTCTGTAAAGGCAATTAAGGATTTTGTCGCTGCTGAAATAGCTAAAATCCCTGCGGCTGTAGATTATACAGTAACTATTACTAATGAAACTGCTGGTGCAGGAGAGAAGTCTAAGCAGACTATCAAACAGGGCAAGTCAGGAGAGGAGACTACTGTTGGCACAATCACTGTTCCTGACCTTGTAATGACAGTAAAGGAAACTCCTACCGAGGGATATCTTAAAACTTATCAGTTTACTTATGGAACTGGTACTCCTTTTGAAGTAGATATTCCCGCAGATGAAGCTCTTACTTGGGGCGCTATTTCTTAATTACTAAAAGATAAAATACTAACAAGGGTAATAACGTTGAATCATTACCCTTGTTAAATTATAAATATGAAAGGAGAAATAATTGTGGCTGATAATAAAGTCAAATTTCTTCGTGGTACTGCCGCAGAATATGAAGCAAGTACTAAAGACAACGATGTTTTTTATTATACAACTGATACTAAAAAGTTATATTTAGGAGAAAATGAAGTTGGAAACGGTATCGACCCAGAAGTTATCCAAGCTCATATTGACAATCAAACTATTCATGCAAAAGTTTGGAAAGGTACACAAGAAGAATATAATGCCATTGACCCCAAAGAAGAAGACACTATTTATATAATTAAAGACAGTGATAATACTCTTGCTGATAAACTGATAGATGATACTTCCACAACAGCTACTGATAAAACATGGAGTGCAAAGAAAATAAATGAAAATGACGAACAAATAGAAGATAGTCTTAATGCGCATGCGGGGAACACCGATATCCACGTCACTGCCGCTGAAAAGGCAGCGTGGAACGCGGTGAATTACAGCAATGCGAACCTGCTGATAAATCCGGATTTCCGTATAAATCAGCGTGGGGAGACTTCCTACACGGCGGCTGGATATACCGTCGATGGCTGGTACACGAACGGCGGCGCGGTCGATGTCACGGAGAACGGCGTGGAATTGACCAACTCCGGAACCAGCGTAGTGCGTTTCAGACAGAGCAGCGAGATTACTCACGCACAACTTGCTGGCAGGGATATCACGCTTTCTGCAGGCGTTGGAGGAACGACATATAGTGCGTCAGGCAAGGTTCCTGAAACGAAGCCTGCGAATGATATTCAGGTCGTTGCGCTGCTTATCGCAGACACAGATGTCGGAATATATCTGAATTATTCGCCGACGCGGGATATGTTTTATACTTATGCATATGTTCCCGCAGGGAAGTCGGCTGTGCTCAACTGGGTAAAAGCGGAAATCGGCAGCGTTACAACGCAGTTCGTCCCACCCAACCCTGCAACGGAACTCACGAAGTGCCAGAGGTATCTGACAGTGCTCCCCAGCGGGCGGTATGGTCGCGCGGTATTTGTCGGCACAAATGCAATGCAATTCGAGTGCGATCTGCCTGTGACTATGCGCATTAAACCGACGGTCGTTTCCGGCACATTCGGGACGATAGCGCTAAATCAGTCCAGTATGTCGCAGGCGGTCACGGACTACACCACCGAGATATTATCGCTAAAAAACAACTTGCTGCTGTTACAGCTCAGCAAAACTAACGGTGCAAGCGACTGCGCTCTGTTTGCTACCGATAAGATTTTACTTTCGGCGGAATTATAAGGGGGATTTATGGACGATTATATTATATTCGTGAAGCCAACGATATCAGTATTATCATGAACACCAGTTCCAGCACATTTGCTGATGGCGAAGACTGGAAGGAGAATAATAAAATCCTAGAAAGGAGATAAAATTATATGGCAATTTATCTAGGCAATGCACCTATAGCAGAAAATGTTACCATACAACAAGGTGGTGGAGTAGAAATAGATGACACTTCTTCAACAGCTACTGATAAAACATGGAGTGTAAAAAAGATAAGCGAAAGTGTTGGTGTTGGTAAAGCTGGTACAGGGAAAAATGCTGAAATTTTTAATAACTATAAAGACAATGATGCATCTGGTATATATTCACATGCTGAAGGACACACGACAACAGCTTCTGGACATGGCTCTCATGCAGAGGGTACTACCACAACTGCTTCTGGACTCAATGCGCATGCTGGTGGTCACATTGCTGTAGCTGGGAAGATTTGTACTTTTGCACATGGTGAAATTGTTGAAGCAATCAGCAATGATTATGAAGTTGCTTTTGGCGCTTTTAATAAAAGCAACACAGATACTCTTTTTTCTATAGGTAACGGCACTGATGAGAACAAAAGAAGCAATGCTTTTGAAATTACTAAAACTACAGGTAAATTATTTGATAAAGAACTTGCTACTAAAGAAGATATACCAACAACACTTCCTGCGAGTGGCGGAAATGCTGCAACTCTCGGCGGCAAATCTGCAAGCAAGTTTTTGCAGAATATTGGCGGGCTGACCAGCGGCAGTCTGCTGGAATACGCTCTTACTTTGTCAGCTTCTGGCTGGCTTGTGGCGGGCCCGAATGTAACAGACACACCAAACCCCGGGAAAACATTTTTTGTCGAGGTGCGGAATTATGACGGATACCTTGAACTTGTTGCCTGCCAAACAGGGGCTAATACTGTGTCCGTTAATAATTACAACAGGGAAAGCTGGTTTGGCTGGCACAATGTATCAGATAACGGCAATGCCGCTAGTGTGGGAGTTTACACGGCAGAAAAGCTGGCGGCGCTGGAAGCACGCATCGCGGCGCTGGAGGGAAAATAATGGACGACAGTGTAATTGTGGTGGTAATATCGTTGATAGGAATAAAAATGATATTTAAATAAAAAAACGTCTTCAATGAAAACAAAAGAACTAGAGACGTTTCGGTAAAATAAAATAAAACTTATCACTCTGTAGTCTGAGTAGATTATTTTATAAGGAAGGTATAGAAGTTCCTTATAATTATATTATATCATAAATTTTTTGAATAACCCTTTTAATCCATAAAAAGAAAAAAGAAGGTTAATTCTAATTAACCTTCTTTTATTTTAGCCTTGGATTTCTTCAAATGTCCATTCTTCAATATCAGCTTCTAATTTATCCATAATTAATGAAATATTAAAAACTAAATCTTTACCTGTTAATTGAATTGGCTCATTAGTAAAATTAACTAATTCTATTGACCAGTTCTTCCTTGTTGGGCAGAAAGAATTTATTGCAATTCCTTTTTGCCACAAATTAGCAGAAGAAATTAAAAATTTATATTCATCATCACAAAGACCAGTAATATCTAAAGGGAGAACAATTCTTTGTGAAGGATTTAATATATAATTAAAATCTTGTGAAAAAGAATAAACAATTTTACTAAAAGAATTATTTATCTGCTGAAAACTTAAATGATTATGATTGTCAGATTTAAAACTTTTAGCAAATTTTATAGTAACCATGTTTTTTCACCTCTTTTCTATTTATTTATAATATATTATAAATAAATTTTCTGAGCATTTCAAATAAAATTCCCTATTTTCTGGGAAAAAGATACAATAGGAGGAAATGAATATGTACAAAATCTTAATTAAGAAACCTCAACTTCCTAAGGATACTTTCACTTTTTATTCTGAAACTACTTCAATAGTAGATGAGGAAACAGAAAAAGTAACCAAGAAAACAGCTATTTTTGAGTCTGATGACCTTGAAACTGTTAAGGAAAAGTATAAAATACTTCTGGGCACTTATACAACAGCAGAAATGAAGGTTGTACAAGACCTAGACGTAGAAATGATAATTAATATTACAGACAATTAAGGAGGAATAATTTATGGAATGGCTAGTTGCAAATTGGTCTCTTTTGGTGGCGGCCGCAGTAATAATTGCTATTGTTATTGTAGGAATAATCTTATTCTTTAAACTCCCTGTTACCGCTCAAAAGACAAAAATTAAAGAATGGCTCTTATGGGCTGTTGTTGAAGCTGAAAAGGATTTAGGTGGAGGAACAGGACAACTTAAACTTCGCAAAGTATATGAGATGTTTATCTCTAAATTCCCGTTCTTATCTTCTATTATACCTTTTTCTACCTTCTCTAATTGGGTAGATGAAGCTCTTATTAAAATGAAGAACTTACTCAGCAATAGTTTAAAGATTGCAGAGTATGTTGCAAATGATAATGAAAAAACCTGAATTTTCTAAAGTAATTGTAATAATTTTAATCATTTTAGCTTTTATATTGACTTTTTATTCTATGGCGGCAATGATAATTTTACAAGACTTATCTGCTCTTCCTGTAATAATAACTACTGTGTTCGCTGCTTTTGCAACGGGCACAGGGTTTTATTATAATAAAGCTAAAGCAGAAAACCTTAAAAAGCTAGCAAAAGCCGCAAAAGAAGAACAATTAGAGAAAGAAGATATTGAAAAAGCAAAAATGTTAATGGGAGAAGAAACATCTTCTTCTAATGATACTTATTAAGGAGTGACTAATATGGCTTATATTTATACAAGTCCATCTTCTATTAAACCAGATAAAACCTATAAATTAAATGGTATTAATGTTAAAGAATATTTTATTCCTTCTCATAATGTAAATAAATTAGCTCTTCCCGCAAAACGTACTAATAAAAAAATTATTGGTATTACTATCCATAATACAGAAGATTTGCCAAAGATTGAGGATGATGGAAGGAATTATATTGCATCTACTTTAAATAATAATATGAGTCAAGTTTATGTCCACTGGTATGTAGATGATTTATATGCTTGGCATTGTTTCCCGAATGAATATGATAGTTGGTCTTGTAGTGATGGAGCTAATGGAAGCGGCAATAGCCAAACAATCTGTGTTGAATGTATTATGAAAAACGAAACAGATAGTAAAAGTCTTAAAGCTAGAGATAATGCTGCAAAACTTATTGCTCAATTATTAGTAGAAAATAAACTTACAATAAAAGATATTTATAGTCATACTTATTGGATTAATATGGTTAAAGGAGTAACAAATGGCAGTAAAAATCAGCTCTGCTGCATCCCTCCTGCAAAAGAGAAAAAATGTCCTATTTATATTATTCCACAGTGGGAAAATTTTTTATCTTTAGTTGATAAATATTATAAAAAACTTACTAAAACAAAAGAAGAATTATACAGAGTAAGAAAATCTTGGAAAGATGTAACCAGTCAAATTGGTGCGTATAAAAATCTTGAATCAGCAAAAAACTTAGCAGATTTTAATCCAAATTATAAAGTCTTTAATTCAAAAGGTAAATGTTGCTACACCCCTAAAATATATTATAGAGAAGCTACTACTTTAAAAGTTACTAATGCTAAAGTTTCTTATGATGCTACAAAGATATTTATGAATATTGTAGCAAATACTAAAGTTATTATTTGCCGCAATATTAAGCAAAAGGGTCCGGATAATAAAGTATGGCTTAAAATTTATAATAGAAATCATATTTTTGGACCTCTTGATTATATTTGGATTAGGCAAGAAGATTTAACGCCAATAAAATAAGAAAGGGATGCAAACCAATGGATCCAACAATATGGGTAGCAATTATTGGAGGAGCTTTTACTTTAATTAATATGATTTTATCCACTGTTAGCTCTTTCATTAGCAAAAAACAAACAAAACGTGCAGCTGACCAAGAAGCTGAACATACTGCATTAAAACAACGAATGAATCAATATCTTGAAAGAATAGATGATGTTGAGGTAGGTCTACAATCTTTATTAAGATTGGAAATTATTAGAAGCCATGAAAAATACATGGACAGAAAATTCTGCCCATTGTATGCTAAAGAATCTCTTACAAGAGCTTATAAATCTTACCATAAATTAGGCGGCAATGATGTTGCTACTGATTTATATAACGAGCTTATGGATTTACCTCTTGAGCCTAAAGAATAATTTTTGGGGATAGCATTAATGTTATCCCCGCTTTTTTATTTTCTATTGATTTTTTATTAAAAATATGATATAATAAATTAGAAAAGATAAAGGAGAAGTATATAATGAAAATATGGTTAGATGATGTACGTCCCGCACCGAGAGGATATATTTGGTGTAAAAGCGTTAATTACGCAAAAGAAATTGTAGAAATGGCAGAAGGTTTACGAGATGGCACTAAGGCTGTCTTTGGTGAAGAGCCTTCTAAAAGTATGGATATTGAAGAATTAAATCTTGACCATGACCTTGGTGATTATGCAAAAGATGGCGGAGATGGTATCAGACTACTTGACTGGCTCGTTGAAAGAGGAACTTTCTATCCTATTGTTTTACATACTATGAACCCTGTAGGTAAAATGAATATGGAAAGAATGATAAATGCTTTTTGGCATAATAACGATTAAGGATTAAACAGAGAAGCAAACTTGAAAAATTAAAAAAATTATGATAAAATAATATATCAAAAGAAATAAGGGGGATTTTACAAAATGGATAATTTTGTTGAAGTTGTTGAAATCAAAGGTGCTCCTATTCCAGATGCTTTAAAAATGTATCTCAAGAGCATTCGTCAATATCCTCTTCTTACTGCTGAGGAAGAGCAGAAAATTGCAAAAAACATTGCTAATGGTGATGAGGCGGCAAGAAAGAGAATGGTAGAAGCTAATCTCCGTCTTGTAGTAAGTATTGCTAAAAGCTATACTGGTAGAGTAAGTAATATGACCCTTATGGATTTAATTCAGGAGGGTAATGTTGGTCTGATGAGAGCGACTGAAAAGTTCGATGTAGACAAGGGTTTCAGATTTTCTACTTATGCTACTTATTGGATTAAGCAGGCAATTAGCAAGGCGGTAATTGAGCAGAACAGGGCTATTCGTCTTCCTAATCATATCATCAATGAGATGAATAAATTCAATAAAGCACAAAGAGAGCTTACTCAGCAGCTTTGTCGCAAGCCCACTATGAAAGAGCTTGCTACTGCTTTAGGTGTCCCAGTTAAAAAAGTTAAGCAGTATTTTGAATATAGTCAGGAGCCTACTTCTCTTGATGTAACTATCAATGAAGATGAAGATGTTACTGCGGGAGAGCTGGTTGCCGATGCAACAGCAGATAAGTTTGCAGAATTTGATGACAATTCTACTTTGAAAGCAATCAATTCTGTTCTTGAAACCCTCCCCGATAGAGAAAAGCTGATAATTGAAATGCGTTTTGGTCTGAATGGTTATCAGTCTAGCACTCTTGAGCAGGTAGGTGAAAAGCTTAATCTGACAAAAGAAAGGATTAGACAGCTCGAGGCAAGTGCTATTAAAAAGCTTCGTAATCCTGCAAGAGCTTCTCTTTTGAAAGATTATCTTGAACTGTAAGGAGGATTATTCTATGTATTACATTTTTGATGATAAGAACTATGAGAATTATAAGAAGGGAGTAAGTTTCTATGGAGAAGCTAGAGAGACTTGGGACGAAGCTCTTAATACCGTGGGACAGAAAGCAAAGGAAAGAATTAATCCTCTTCATTATATGAGAGTATGGACAAAGAATCGTGTTACTACCGTTGATTATGGTAGTCACACTAAATTCTTTTATATCGTGGAGATTTAGTCTATGATTAATGGGTTAATTGTTTCAGACAATATGGAAGAATGGGCTAATAAACTCAATGAAAGTTTAAAGACTTGTACTTTTATAAGAACTAAACTTTCTATCCGTGTAATGAATAGCCTCTTTTGTATTGTTATTCAGCGTTATTTCAATGAAAGTTGCAGAGGTATGTGCTATAATTTTGCAATTGTTGATAAACCTCTTTCTTTTACTCTATTAAAAGATGTTTTAGCTCCCACAGTTAAAGCTCCTATTATTTATACATCTAAATATCACGAGGAGGAAAAAAAGTGTTAAAATGTCCTTATCGAGAGCGACGTTCTTCCACGGGTAATATTTCCTTTCCAAATTGCTTAAAGGATGATTGCCCATGGTATGCAGAATGGAAGAATAAACAGGATATGTCTTCTACTCCAGTATGTGAAAGGACTCATTATGATTTTACAGTAGCCACTAATAGGAAGTTAGAACTAGAGCAAAGGAGGAAGGAACTTTTTTGATTTACACAAGTTATTTCGCTCAATTGAAGAACCTTCCTCTTAACATCATCCCTATTTCAATTTGCAGCAGCGCCCCAAAATGGTACACAGGATTACAATATAAGAAATTAGCTCCTAAGTATAATTTCTTTATGGAGTGGAAAGAAAACCATGACAATGATTATTATATTAGGTGCTTTAAAGAGCAAATCTTGTCTTCTCTCGACCCAGATAAGGTTTTAGCAGAGTTATTTTCAAAAATGTCAAAAGACCAAACCTTTGCTTTAATCTGTTATGAAAAGCCACAAGATTTTTGTCATAGACATCTCGTTGCAGATTGGCTAAATGAAAGTGGGCTAGTTCATTGTGAAGAGTGGAAACCTATATAATACGATATTTTGCAAAAAATTAAAAAATATATTATAATATATACATGAATGACAAAGGAGAAAAATATGAAGATAGTAAATTTTGGCACAAATTATCAGATTTATTCTAACGATATTCATACTTATGATGAACTTCCTGCCGCAACATATTTGGTTTCATTTTCAAAGGCTTCAGGTTTCTTCCTTCAGAAGATAGATACTGTTGAAGTAAACGAAAAGAGCTATGGTAGTTTTGCTAAGAGAATTGGAAAGGTTCTTTCTACCTATAATCAGCTTAACAGAAATCTGGGTCTTATTCTCTCTGGCGATAAGGGTATTGGTAAGTCTTTCTTTGCAAAGCGGCTAACCCTTTCAGCAATTGATATGGGACTTCCTGTTATAATTGTTTCTTCTTACATCCCCGGCATTGCTAACTTCCTTAACAGTATTACTCAGAGATGCCTTATACTGTTTGATGAGTTTGATAAGACTTTTGTTAACAGCGAGGAAAGCAATTCTATGGGCGACCCCCAGACAGAAATGCTTACTCTTTTTGATGGCATTAATAATGGAGAGAAGCTTTTTGTGATTACTTGTAATAACATTTGGTCACTCAATTCTTATTTGCTTAACCGCCCCGGACGTTTCCATTACCATTTCAGATTTACTTATCCTACTAAGGAAGAGGTAAGAGAGTATCTCACAGACCATATCACTCAGAATTATAACGCAGAAGAGGTTGAAAAGGTCGTAAGATTTTCTGCAAGAGTTCATCTTACTTATGACTGTTTAAGAGCTATTGCTTTTGAGCTTAGTCTTGGAGAAACCTTCCAGACTGCTCTTGAGTATCTTAACATTCTTGCTACTGATGATACTCGTTATACCGCAAAGGTAATTTTTGAGAATGGCAAGACTTGCTATTATGATTTCACTTGTCGTGGCAATCAGGCATATGATGAGGACGATGATGAAATCAGAGACAACTCTTACAGTTGGAATAGCATGGAAATGAATTGTCGCATAAAATTTAATCTTAGCAGTATCATTACTGGCGATAATGATAAGCTGTATGTTCCGGTTGATAAGATTACTGTTACTGAATATGGCACCACTGATAAGCCTTATACTGGACCGGCAATAGTATCTTGTGATATCCTCTCTGTTAACACAAACACTTATACTTATAAGGCATTTTAAGGAGGGTTGATGTTATGTTAAATTCTAAGGGCGAGCGAGAGCTTGCATATATCGTTACTATTGATGAAATCCGCCCTATCGAAGGATATGATAGGGTGGAGTATGCTCGAGTTGGCGGCTGGTGGGTAATTGTCTCTAAGGACCAGTTCAAGGTAGGAGAGCCTGCAATTTATTTTGAAATTGACTCTAAGGTTCCTGCTATCGAGCCGTTCGAGTTCCTCGCTAAGAGAGATTATAAGATTAAGACTTTGAAGATGTGCAAAGTTGTTTCTCAGGGACTTCTTATGCATCCTTATGACTTTCATTGGAGCATTAGCTATGCACAGTCTTATGGAAGCGCATGTATAATTCATGCAGGCTCTGATGACCTTACTGTTGGAGATTTTGTAACTGAGCGGCTTGGTGTAACTTATGCAGACCCTGCTGATAATGTAAGAAAGGCTCCTACTAAGGATAAGTATACCTCTATGAAGGACCGCCATAAGAAGTTCTTTAGAACTCGATTTGGTAAGTTCCTTTTTAAGCATAAGATTACTAGGTACTTTATCTATTTGTTCCTTGGCAAGAAGAAGACTAGCCAGTGGCCCCAGTGGGTAGTTAAGACAGATGAGGAGAGAGTACAGAATTTACCTTGTCTGTTCCCTCCTAATCCAGATGAACTTTGGTATGCTACTGAGAAGATTGATGGTACTTCTACTACCTTTACTTATCGGAAAGGCAAGTTTTATGTTTGCAGCCGTAACGTAGTATTTGATAAGCCTAATAAGAAGTGTTTTTATGACTCTAATGTCTATCTCGAAATGGCAGAGAAGTATGACATTGAGAATAAGATTAAGAAGATTTTTAACACTTTTAATAAGGATTATAATGGACAAATTGATTTTGTTACCATTCAGGGAGAGACCTATGGTGGTACAATTCAAAAGAGGAACTATGGTACTAATGACCATTTCCTTGCTGCTTTTAATCTTATTATTGGATATAAGGATGGACACACTAGACGCTTTAATCCAGTAGAGATGAGAGATATTTTAAGCCATTATGATATTCCTACTGTTCCTATCCTTGGAAGCTGTGTGTTACCAGATACTTGTCAAGCAGTTCTTGATTATGCGGCAAGTGAGCCATCAGAGATTGATGGCGGAATGAGAGAGGGAGTCGTATTCCGGTCTTCTGATGGAAGTCGTAGTTTCAAGGCAGTAAGCAATGATTTTCTATTGAAGTATCATCAGTAAAGGAGAATAAAGCTATGAACTATGAAGATAGTGACCTTTGGAGAGAAGATTTTCCTTATACTAAGAAAAAGTCAAAACCTATGACTGAAGAGGAGAAGCGGAAAGACCAAGAAGACTTTATTGACAGATGCTTTGAGTCTATGCGGAGAAGAAGACAGGAAGAGAAAGACTATGAAGATTTCCTAGAGCATTGGAGATAAGGAGAATAAAATATGAATAATTTTGTAGAGGATAGAGCAATGGATTGGACTGGTTTCCCTGTTTGTTTAGATAGAATTTCAGATGTGCAGAATTTTGTTAATCTTGCTTCTGAAGCTAAACATAATGTTATTGTAACAAACGCTGAAGGTTTTAAGGTAGATGGTAAGTCCCTCATGGGAATGTTTGCCATTGACCCTTCTAAGGGCGTTACTGTAACAGTATACGACGAGGATTTGGTTGATGATTTTGAAGCCTTCTTAAGACTTCATGAGCATTAAAATTTTAGGGGGCAATATAATTGTCCCCTTTGATTTTTTACTAAAATTATGATAAAATATATATAGAAAATAAAAAAGAGAGGTATTCTATGAAAGCTCATCTTATAACTAATCCTGTTAAAGTTATAATAATGGTAGGAATTCCTGCTTCCGGAAAAGATACTATGATTGAAGAATTAACTAATAAGGCAAAAGAAGACAAAATGAATAGGCAAGCGGATATTCATTTTTATCCTTTCTCAAGAGATAAAATACGTTTTTCTCTTCTTAAAGAAGGAGAAGATTACTTTTCTCATGAGGAAGAAGTAGAAAAAATATTTTATTCTTCTATTAAAAATAAAATTATGAAATTAGCTAACAGTGATGCCTATACTGCTGCACACAGTTACATTATTGTTAATGCTACTCACATTTCAAAAGCTTCTCGAAAGAAACTCATGAAGAGAATTGCATGTAATGCAAAAGTAGAATATTATGCTCTCTTTATTAATACTAAAGTATCTACTGCTTTAGAAAGAAACCGCAAAAGAGAAGGATTAGCAAGAGTACCTGATAATGTAATTTACAATATGAATATTCGACTTGAAGTTCCTACTTATGAAGAAGGCTTTAAGAAAATTGATATAATTGAGGAGGGAAAATAATGAGTAAAATTTTTGTGATTAGTGATTATCATTTTAATCATAATAAAGAGTTTCTTTATGGCAAAAGAGGTTTTTCTAATGTAGAAGAAATGAATAAGGCTTTGGTTTCAATTCACAACTGCATTGTATCTCCAGAGGATACTGTATATATATTAGGCGATGTTTGTATGGGTAATATGGAGACTCTCGCTTCTTCAAAAAAGCTCATTGAGTCATTAAATGGACATTTACATATTATTCGTGGTAATCATGATACTGATATGAAAGTACAAATGTATTTAACTTGTAAGAATGTTGTTGAAGCAGAGAAGTGGGCAGAGATGCTAAAGTATAAAAAGCAATCTTTTTATCTTTCTCATTTCCCCTCTGTAGTTCGTAATATTGATGATAATGAGCCTAATAAAAAGAGTATTATCAATTTGTTTGGTCACACTCATCAAGATACTTTATTTTATGGAGAAAATGCAAATATGTTCCATGTCGGCGCAGATGGTGGCGCTCTTACTCCTTGGACTCTTGATGAAATATTAGAGTATATTGATTATGCTAAATCAAGGAAAGAAATGGGTATTGAAATCTCTTCATTAAAATATATTGACCTATAAAGGAGTTAAAAATGTACTTAAAAAATTGGAATAAAATACAATATACGAAAGTGCATAGAAAAGCTTTCCGCATTATAGAAAAGCAGCTTTTAGGTTACAATACTTTTAGAAGCTTATTCCATGATTTTGACAAAATTATTATGCTTTTATTTATCAATAAAGAAAAAGCTAGTCAAATTCACAGAAAATATTCTCATCATCATGATAAAGCTAAATCAAGAGCTGATTATATACAAATGATAATAGATTGGGAATGCGCAAGATATACTAAACCAGATAAACCTCTAAATGCAAGACAAACATTATATAAATATTATCCTGCATTAATTGACAAAATAGAACCGCTACTAAAAGAAATGAATTTATAAGGAGTTTTTATTATGGGAAATTGTCCAAAATGTCACATAGGGAATCTGAAAACTTATGGTCCTACCTACTGTGAAAACGACATCTGCTATAAGTGTCCTGTTTGTGATACTATAATACATAAAACATTTACTGACGAAGAAGTTCAAGAAATGAAAGATAGAAGGCTCCATGAAAGAATAGAACAGTGGAAAGCAGATAAAGAGTATGAAGCCGCCTATCGGGCTTACACAGAGAATATCTAAATAATTTAAAAGAGCCATATAACCATGGCTCTTTTTGTCTTATATTAAAAAATATATTATAATTTTAATGATTATAGAAGGAGGTGATTTTTATGTCTAATAAAATTACTTTAGTAGAATCATCTTATGATAAAGAGAGCGGCCGCTCATCCGTTCTTATTAGTACCCCTATTGGCTTATTTAATGGAGAAACTTACATAAAAGGAACAGATACTGATTCTCCATCTTCTTTTTTTGGTTGTGAGATTGCTGCACTAAAAGCACAGAAGAAATATCTAAAAAAAGAAATTTCTAATTTAAAACAGCAATTAATAGGAATTCAATTATTATATTCTCAATCTCCAAACAATAAAACACTTATTCCTACTGTAGACAGACTTAAATCTGAAATTAATAATCAAATTGAAAATATTAAAAAGCAATATAGAGAAATTGAGGGGCTTTTACATAATAAACCAAAAGAGAGAGAACAGGCTTTAATTAAGCTTAAAAATTTAAAACAAAGGAAGGAAACAACCTGTGAGTAAAAACATATACTTCTATGACACTTCTTCTTTATTGGAGCTTTCAAATGAACTAAAAACAAAAAATCATCTTTATCTTAGTTCTATTACTCTACAAGAGCTTGAAGAAATAAAAACTTCATATAAGAAAACTCCTGAGGTGCAGCAACAGGCTCGCCAAGTCATTAGCTTTTTAGCTAAGAACCCGACAAAATATACTACAATTATTTATAACGAAAAGACAATGCCAAAGTATATCAAAAAGTTCCCCGGATATATTGATATAAACGATGGCAAAATTCTTGCTTGCGCTTGTTTTTTAAAGAATAATATTGGAGAAGATGATTTAATTCTCGTTACTCATGATTTAGCCATGTTAAATATAGCAAAAGAATTAAATCTTTGGGTAGAGCCACCATTCCTCAATGAAGAAGAAAAAGAAGAATATACAGGCTATAAAATTGTTAATTTTACTGATGAAGAATTAGCAAATTTCTATGCAAATGTGGTTAATACTGCTGACAATCCTTTAGGTCTTTTGATAAATGAATATTTGCTAATCAAAAACGGCGAAGAGAATGATAAGACCAGTCCAGTTATAAATAAATATGTCTATACTGGAACAGGTTATCGTAAAATTAACTATCTTACTTTTGAAAGTATGCATTTCGGTATTACTAAACCGATGGACGATATTCAAAGTATTGCAATGGATGGATTAAATTCTAGCCAAATTGTTTTACTAAGAGGTCCTGCAGGTTCTGGTAAATCTTTCTTGGCAATGTCTTATCTCTTTTATCTATTAGAGAAGAAAAAGATTGATAAAATAATCATCTTTTGCAATACAGTGGCTACAGCTAACTCTGCTAAACTTGGATACTACCCCGGTTCTAGAGAAGAAAAACTTTTGGACTCATCTATCGGAAATTTTCTGTCTAGTAAATTAGGAGATAAAACAGAGGTTGAACGTTTAATAGCTAAGGGAGAACTTTTACTTCTACCAATGTCTGATATTCGTGGATATGATACTTCTGGAATGAATGCTGGAATTTACATTACTGAAGCGCAAAATCTTGATATCTCATTAATGAAGCTTGCTCTACAAAGAATTGGAGATGACTCTATCTGCATCTTAGACGGTGATGACAATGCTCAAGTAGATATGGATATCTATGCTGGCTCTAACAATGGATTAAAAAGAGTATCAGAAGTATTCGCAAATGCCGATTTTTATACTGAAGTAACTTTACTAGAAATTCATCGTTCAAAAATTGCTAAACTGGCTCAAAAAATGTAAAAATATAACGGGGAGTATTAACATACTCCCCGTTTAAAAATCTTATTTGACTTTTTGTATTTTTTTTACTACAATATTATAGGAGAGAGAAAAGAAAAAAGAGGAAAAGTGTGTAAGAAAAATTTTTAGAATAATCAAATATTTCTTATTTGATATTTTATTAAAAATATATTATAATATATTATAAGAATAATAAGAAAGGAATAAAATATTATATGAGTTATGATATCAATAGTATTCAAAGCCTTGATTTCAGAGAAGGAGTAAGAACAAGAATACAAATGTATCTTGGAAGTTCTGATACTGAAGGATTATATCAAGCATTAAAAGAAATAATTAATAACTCCACAGATGAAGCTCTTGCAGGTTATGGTGACACAATAGAAATTACTCTTAATGGTCAAGAAATAACTGTAAAGGATTATGGTCGTGGAGTTCCTTTCGGTATTAGAGAAAATGGAGAAAATGTACTTGTTTCCATTTATACAAAATCTCATACTGGAGGTAAATTTGATAAAGGTGCTTATAAAAATTCATCTGGTCTTAATGGCATAGGTGGTTCTGCAGTATGCCTTTCTAGTGAATATTTTTCTGTTATTAGTAAACGGAATGGTACTGCCGCAACTGCAACTTTTGATAAGGGTATTAACACTAATTATACTCTTCATACTTGTTCAAAGAATGAAACAGGTACAACTATAACTTTTAAACCTGATGCAGAAGTATTTAAAGATGCAGAGGAAGGATATTCTTTTAAGCGTATTTGTGATGAAATACAAATGATTTCATATCTAAACAAAGGTTTAAAATTTATTCTTTCTGATAAAGTGTCTGGAGAGAAGAAAACTTTTTATTCTAAAAATGGAATTAGCGATTTTATAAAGGACAAAGTAAGTAAGCCACTTATGAAACCGATAATTTGTTCAGCTAAGGACGAAACCGATGAACTTGAAATAGCGTTTATGTGGACAAATGATGTTTCACAGTCTTATATATTCGTAAATGGTTTGTATTGCCCAGAGGGCGGCTCTCCTATTACTGGCGCAAAAACATCATTAACATCTAATATTAAGAAATTGGCGAAGAAAGATTTTGACTCTGAATTAATTAGAAAAGGTCTTGTCTTTGCTATTAATTGTAAAGTGGCTGAACCTTCTTTTGCTAATCAGACAAAATCAAAGATAAATAATCCTAACTTAAGGTCTCTTGCTTCACAGGCTTTTAAAGCTGGGCTTGAAGAATTTGCAAAGAGTTCGTCTTTTGAGACTATTATAGAAATGCTTTCTAAAGCTCAGAGAGCAGAAGCTGCCGCAGAAAAAGCAAGAAAACAAATCCTTGAAGCAGCAAAAGATATTGAAAGAACTGCCAATAAGAAAGTTTTTAATTCAGATAAATTAAAGGATGCAGAAAAACTTGGCGAAGGTTCCACTTTATTAATTGTTGAAGGAGATAGTGCGGCAGGTGCAATGGCAAAGGCAAGAGATTATACCAAATATGGTATTTTAGCTATTCGTGGTAAAATGATTAATTCTCTTGCAAATCCAGATGAAAAAATTATGGATAATGCAGAAATTAAGTTACTACTTAAAGCATTAAATATAATACCCGGTCGTTATAATCCTAAGAAATTAAGATATGGTCGTGTAGGTATTTGTGTAGACTCTGATAGTGATGGATATCACATTGGACTTCTTATTATGGCAAATCTTTTTCATCTTGCTCCTCAATTTTTAATGGAAGAAAGACTATGTTGGCTTCGTTCACCTCTTTATATTGTAAAGAATGGCAAACAAGAAGAATATTTCTTTACAGATGAAGAGTTTAATAAAGTAAGAGGTTCTATTAAAGGAGAAGTTCAAAGGAATAAGGGTCTTGGTGGCTTATCACCTGCGCAGGCACATCGCTCAATGTTTACTCCAGAATTTCAGAGAATTGATACTATTGTTCCAAATGATGAATCTATTACTTTACTTCAAGAGCTGATGGGAGAAAATGTTGAGCCTCGTAGAGATTATGTCTTTAAGAATGTTGACTTTAGCGAAATTAAAGAATAACTCTTGAAAAAATATAAAAAATATATTATAATTATATGTAAAGAAAGTGAGGAAGTTTTATGAATAAAGTCAATATGAAAGATATTATTGAACAATCATTCTCACAATATGCAGGAGCTGTTCTTCAGAGTAGAGCCTTAGTAGATGTAAGAGATTGTTTAAAACCTTCTGCACGGCAAATTTTTTATTGTCTATTTACAGATGAGTTTCTTCCTAATAAACCTTTTAAGAAAACCTTGAAAGCAATTGGTTCTGTTGCAAGGTTGTATATTCACGGAGATGCTTCAGCTGAAGGCATCATTATGCGTGCAGGTCAATCTTTTGCAATGAGGTATCCTCTTATTGAGGTTGAAGGTAATGATGGAAACTTAATGAAATCTGGAAACTGGGCGGCTTCACGTTATACTTCTTCAAGGTTAAGTCCTTTCACAGTTAAGCTGTTTGAAGATGTAAATAAAAATACTATTGAAGATTGGCGTGATAACTATGATGATACTGAAAAGTATCCATCTGTACTTCCTTCTAAAGGTTTCTATAATATTGTAAATGGAACTCTTGGTATAGGAATTGGTGCGGCAAGTAGTATCCCCCAGTTTAATATTAAAGATATTAATAAAGCACTTGAAATTCTTCTTCTTAATCCGAATGCAGATTTTGAACAGATTTATTGCTGCCCAGATTTTGCTACAGGAGCATACTTGATTAATGAAGAAGAAGTAAAAGAAGCTCTTAAAAATGGTACTGGCTCATCTTGTAAGCTAAGAGCAAAACTTGATTATGACCCAAAAGATAATTGTTATACAGCCACAGAAATTCCTTATGGTGTTTATACTGAAACCATTTGTAAAGAGCTTGAAGCCATTCTTGAAGATGAAACGAATCCCGGCGTTTATAGCTTTAATGATTTAACTGGCGAAACACCTTGTATCAAGATTTATCTAAGTAAGGGCGCGAATAAAGAAAAAGTGCTTTCTTATCTTTATAAAAACACTTCATTGCAGTCTTATTTTGGCATTAATCTTACGATGCTTGATAATGGGCGTTTTCCCAAAGTTTTCACATGGAAAGAAGCATTATTAGCTCATATCGCTCATGAGACTGATGTATACAAGAAGGGATTTGAATTTGATTTAAATAAAATTCATGCTAAAATTCATATTTTAGATGGACTTTTAATCTGTTTAGCTTCTATTAATGAAGTTATAGAAACAATCAAAACTTCTTCTTCTACTGCTAATGCAAACATTAATTTACAGAAGAATTTTTTACTTGATGAGGCTCAAGCAAAAGCTGTTCTTAACATGAAACTTGCCAGACTTGCTAAACTTGAAGTTGAAAAAATTGAACAGGAAAAACAGGCTTTAGAGCAAGAGAAAAAAAGAATTGAAGCTATCCTTGAAAATAAGGATTTATTTAATAATGAGCTTATCAAAGAATGGCGTTCTCTTGCTAATAAATATGGAGATGAAAGAAGAACAAAAGTTCTTAAAATAACGGAGGAAGAAGATGGAAATAGTCTTCCTCCTGCAGAGCCTATTTTAATCACTCTTACAAGAGACAATAAGATTAGTAAAACTAATCCTAAAGTCACTGTTCAAAAAAGAAATGGTAGAGGAGTAAAAAATACTAACACTCCTTCCATAGCAGTAATTAATACAACTACTTCTGATATTCTTTTATTATTTTCAGATTTAGGACAAATGTATAAACTTCCTGCTCACTTAATTGATGACGTTCCGACTTCTTTAAATCAACTAATTGAATTAGGAGATAATGAAAAAATTATCGCTGCTGCTTCTTTTGATAACAGTAAGGATAATGAGTATATTATTTTCTTTACTAGAAATGGTATGCTTAAAAAGAGTTGTATTTCTGAATACACAAAGACTAAAAAGGGCAAGAGCTTAGCAGCTATTAAATTGAAAGAAGGAGATAGCATCGCTAATGTTATTTTTACTAACGAAGAACCTGTAATAGTATTTACTAAAAAGGGTGCGGCTATAAAGTTTGAAACAAAAGATATCGCTTCTATTGGTCGTTTTACTTCTGGAGTAAAAGCAGTAAAGCTTGATGAAGATGACTCTGTTGTTAAGGGTATCAAGGCGGCAGATGAAATTGTTCTTGTTACTAGCAAGGGGTATGGTAAAAGATTAAATGCAAAAGAAGAGATACCTATTAAAACCCGTGGAACAAAGAATATTCAAGTTTATAAAACCAATGCGGCGGTCGGTGATTTAGCAGATGTTATTGCCGCAAAGAGTATAGATACCATATCTATCATAGGCAATCCTTTTTCCCTCTCATGTAAAGTAGAGGAGATATCTTTTCAGAGCAAAATAAGTTCTGGTGTTTCTTTAATAAAAGATAGTATAGTGTCTTCTATAAGTATTATTTAATAATATAAAAAATCAACAGATTTTTTTCTGTTGATTTTTTATTATTTTTATGTTATAATATATTATAGAAAAATAAGAAAGGAATAAAAGAATGTCTGCTCAGTCATATAGCTTAAAAGATTTTGAAAAAATGCGTAATTTAATTGATGAATTAAATGCAAGAACGACAGAATATGATACAGGTCATCCTACAATTAGCGATGCAGAGTGGGATAAGAAATATTTTGTCCTTCAGGAGTTAGAAGAAAAGACAGGGACGATTTATCCTGATAGCCCCACTTCGTCAATCTCATACAATGTAGTTAATTCTCTTGAAAAAGTAACTCATTCTCATCCTATGCTTTCTTTAGCAAAAACAAAAAGTATTGAAGATATTAAAACTTTTGGTGGTATCAATGCTTTAATAGCAATGGCTAAACTCGATGGTTTAACTTGTAGTTTGAGATACGAAAATGGGAAATTAGTTATGGCGGAGACAAGAGGCAATGGAACAGTAGGAGAAAATATTCTTCATAATGCTCTTGTTATTCCGTCTATTCCTAAAGAAATTAATTTTAAAGATACATTGGTTGTAGATGGTGAAGTTATTTGTACTTATCAGAATTATGAAAGGTTTAAGAACACTTATAAGAACCCCAGAAATTTTGCGGCAGGTAGCATAAGATTGTTAGATAGCAAAGAGTGTAGCAGAAGAAATTTAACTTTTGTGGCATGGGATGTTATAACTGGCTTTGAGAAGTGTGAAACATTAAGTTCAAAATTGATGCATCTTAGCTTTTTAGGCTTTTATACAGTTCCATATCAGCCCTTTATGGTTCAGGATAACGCTTTAGGTGAAGGCACAGTAGAAACAGCAATCAAACTTATTTCTAAAAAAGCTGAAAATAATAGTTATCCTATTGATGGCATTGTTTTTAAGTACGATGATTGCGAAGAATACAATGCTAAAGGCGCCACAGCCCATCATTTTCGTGGAGGAATTGCTTATAAATTTGTTGATGAAGAGTATGAGACAGAGCTTCTTAATATAGAATGGTCTATGGGGAGAAAAGGAATTCTTACTCCCGTAGCGATTTTTAATCCGGTAGAAATTGATGATACTATTGTAGAAAGAGCTAGTTTGCATAATATTGATGTTATGTATGAAACTATGAATGGGGGAGCTTTTGTAGGAGAAAAAATTTCTATTATTAAAGCAAATCAGATTATTCCGCAGATAGTAAAAGCAGAAAAAGAAGCTCCTTCAAATGCAAAATTAATTCCTATCCCTAAAGTATGTCCTTATTGCGGCAAACCTACAGAAATTAAAATTTTAGTTAATACTCGTGAATTATTTTGTACAAATTCATCTTGCCCTGCCAAGCTTTCTAATATCATTGACCATTTTGTAAGTAAAAAAGGTCTTGACATTAAAGGTCTATCTATTAACACAATTGATTTCTTAATAGATAAGGGTTGGTTAAATAATATTCTTGATGTTTTTAATTTGAAAGAGTATAAGAATGAATGGGTAAAAGAAAATGGATTTGGTGAAAAATCTGTAAGCAATATATTAAATGCTATTGAAGAGAGAATGAAATCATGTGATTTGTCTTTATTTATTTCTTCTTTAAGCATTCCCCTTATTGGTTTAACTTATGCAAAACAGCTTACAGAATACTTCAAAACATGGGATAGTTTTATTTTTGCGGCAGAGGGAAAATTTGATTTTTCTACTTTAAATGGTTTCGGTGGAGAAATGGATAGTGCTATTCATAATTATGATTATACTCTTGCAAAAGAAATAGCACAGAAAATAAATTTTAATTCTATTACAACAGCTAATAAAACTGACAACTGTAAAGATTTAATTTTTGTTATTACGGGTAAAGTACAGAAGTGGAAAAATAGAGATGAACTTAAAGCAGCTATTGAGGTGGCTGGAGGCAAAGTAACAAATTCAGTTACTAAAAATACTTCTTACCTTGTTAATAATGACATAAACTCTACTACAAGCAAAAATGAAACCGCAAAGAAGTTAGGAGTGCCTATCATTACAGAGGATGAGCTATTAAGAGATTTTTTGAAATCTTAAAAAATTTTTGGTATCATAAATATATGAAAAGAAAAGAAATAAAAAAAATAGCCCAGAGGATATGGACTTTAGAACAGAAGATTAGACAGGGCAAAAATGTTCAATTAGCTCAAAGAGAAATTGAAGAAATAATGTCTATTCTTTCTTTTGAGGAAATCCTCGAACTTGATGATTATATTACAACAAATTTTTTGAAAACTTAAAAAATTTATTGTATAATATAAATACAAAGAGATGAGTTAATTCTCATTAAAAAATATTTTTTAATTCAAAGGAGAACAATAATTATGGCAGTTTCAGCAAATTCTAAGAAGGTTTTTGAGTATGTAAAGAGCGTAGACGGCGAGAATATTACAGCCGGTGATATCGCAGCAGCAACTGGTCTTGAGACTCGTTCTGTAAACGGTGTTGTTACCGCTTTCCAGAAGAAGGGTGTTATGGTTCGTACCCCCGCAGAGATTAAGCTTGAGGATGGTACTCATAAGGCAGTTAAGTTTATTTCTCTAACTGAGGAAGGTAAGTCTTTCGACCCTGACGCAACTCCCGAGAAGAAGGACTAATTTAAAATTATAAAATAGAAGAAAGGAGATTAAGTGTTTACTTAATCTCCTCTTTTATTATACGAAAGGAAGAATTTCATGATATTTTTAATTATACTTAGTATATTATTATGCTGTTCTGTTCCTATTCATATTTATTCTTTTATACAATTTCTTAAAAGAAGAAATGAAGAAAAAGAAAAACGAGCTCGCGCAGACATATCTTGTTCATTAGAAAAAATAAGAAAAGAAGCAGAGGAAGAACGAGAATATTTACAGCAAGAAAAGCAAGAAATTGAAAATAAAATAAAAACTTTAAAAGATACTTCCGCTAAGCTTTCTAATAATATAAAAGAATTAGAACAACAGAAAATAGATTTTGAAAAAGATAATGCTATTATTATAGCAACTACAAAAGAAAGAAATCATCAAGTTTTATCTAATTATATTGAGCTTTTAGAAAATACATTAACCGAACGAGAAAATGATTTTGACACAAAAATTAATACTCTTAATTCTACTTTTGAAAAAGAAAAAACTTCTTTAGAAAAAGAATTACAACAAGTTGAACAAGAAGTGTCTAAAGTAAAAGCATATAGAGATAATTTATTAAAAGCTCAATTGAGAGAGAAAGAAATAAAAGATAATCAAGCTTATTATTGTATGCAAATATTAAAAGATGATAAAGCAGATATCCAGCTTTTAGAAAAAATAAAACCAAATTTGAGACACCCCCGCATCTTAAGTATGCTTATCTGGTCAACCTTTTTTCAAAAACCAATGAATGATTTATGTAATAGAATTTTAAAAACATCTTCTACTGTTTGTGGAATTTATAAAATTACTAATCTTAAAAATAATATGTGCTATATTGGACAGAGCGTTGATATAGCTCGCCGCTTTAAAGACCATGCAAAATGTGGCTTAGGTATAGATACCCCCGCAAATAATAAATTATATAGAGCTATGCAAGAAGATGGATTATGGAATTTTTCTTGGGAACTTCTTGAAAAATGCTCTTCTGATTTGTTAAATGAGAAAGAAAAATATTATATTGATTTTTATAAAAGTAAAGACTATGGTTATAATAGTTCCATAGGTATATCAAAATAGTTTACTTTATTCTTTATAAAAAATATAGTATAATATATTATAAAGAAATTGGAGGATAGAAAATATGATAAATATTACTGAAATGCTATCTAAATATCAAAAGAAAAGCAATGCAACTTTTAATGATGTTTTAGAGAAATTCTGTTGTTTAGACAGAGAAATGCTAATACAGGAGATTGCAAAAGACTCTGGCTTTATCGCTAGCCAGTTTATTCATTTCTGGAATGCAAAAGATGATGAAGATAACATTCCTATTAACGAGAGAAAGCCCATTAAAATTTATTTTGATAGCCCCGGTGGAGATTTAACTCAAACTTTTTCAATTATTGATAGCATTGCTCTTTCAAAGACTCCTGTTTGGACATTTTGCATTAGCTGTGCTTATAGTGGCGGTTTCTTCGCTTTTATCGCAGGTCATAAGAGATTTGCATATCCTCATGCTTCTTTTCTTTACCATGAAGGTGCGGTAGGTACTGGCGGAGATGCAGGAAAATTTAGAAACTTTTCAGCTTTTTATGAAACACAGTTAAAGCTTCTAAAGGAACATACTCTAAAGTATACTAAAATTACGCCTGAGCAATATGAAGAGCATATTAAAGATGACTGGTGGTTAACTGCAGAACAGGCTTTAGAACTTGGAGTTTGTGATGAAATTATTACAGAATTAAAGTAAGATATATTTAATGGAGGTTAGATTATATTGAATGAAAATATTAGTTTGAAAGGTACGGTAAAAAAGTGGCAAGGAATGACAACCCTTAACACTATTTGCCCACTTGTAGCTTCTTCTATTACTTGTAGAGCAGTAGTAGTAAAAGAAGATACTAATTTTGCAGCTAATCCAAGAAGTACTTTAAATATGTTATCTCTTGGACTAAAAACAGGAGATAATATAGAGTTAATTCTTCTTGGAGAGCATTCGGAAATTGTAAAAGACACTAAATCAATTAAGCAAATTTTTTCTCCTTGGATTGATTTAAATTGAAGATATATAAAATATCAGTTTATTTTTTACTTATATTTTATAGTGTCTTTTTAATTTTATTACCAATTAGCATAGCTGCAACGAATACAAATGTTTCTACAAATGAGACTATTGAAATAGAAGATTATTCTCCTGTGGAATTTTCTACAGAAGACTCCACAGAAGAAATTTCTTTATATTCTGTTTGTCATGAGGTAGAGCCTCTTTCAATAGTTTTTATTGAGGAAGAAGATAGTAATGAAGAATTAACTCTTTATGAATCTTTATCAGAAGAAGAAATTACTTTAATTGAATTAACAGTTCAACATGAAGTAGGCTCATTTTCTATTGAATATAAAGAACTAATTGCGGGAATTATTTTGAATAGATTAAATTCTCCAGACTTTCCTGATACAATTACTGAAGTTCTTTATGCAGAAAATCAATTTTCTAACGGCAATTATTATGGGATTGTTGTTGATGAAGAAACTTCTCAAGCAGTTGAAAATGTTTTTTCATCTGAAGCGAGTCCCCATGAAGCAACTTACTATTATAACCCAGATTTATCTGCTTCTTATGCAATCTCATGGTTTGAATATAGCGGAGATGTTGAATACCTTTTTAGCTATTCAGAAGAAGACTGGGGTATAATTTATAATACAAGATTTTTTAAATAAAATGAGGTAACTGATGGATTTCAAAAATGTACAAGTTTTTAATTTTGAAGGAGCTATTCGGGGGATGAGGAATCCCATGAATAGTTGGGATAAATCTGATAGTAAAGAAGAGAGAGGAACTTTTATCATTGGACCAAATGATTTAGGTTTAATGCAAAGACTGATTAATGGAGGTTCTGAACATCGTAAGTTTATGCGGCAGATATTCGTCTCTGTCGATATTACCGCACCTCTTTATTTTTGGAGTGAATTTGATACTTATAAGGTCGGGACCTGCGCCAATAGTACAAGTAAGATGCATAAGTTGGCAACGACCCCAATTACAATAGATTGTTTTGAAACAGATGATTACCAAGATGATTTACAATGGCATAATCAAGACGATTATTTAATTGAATATGATAGTTCTAATTCAATAAACGCCTTTGTAGATATGCTTGAAAATCTTCGTTTAAAGTACTTGGAAACAAAAGATAAAAGATATTGGAAAGAGCTTATCAGATGGCTCCCAGAAAGTTGGTTGCAAACAAGAACAGTAACATTAAGCTATGAAAATTTATTCAGTATGATAAGACAGAGAAAAAATCATAAGTTGAACGAATGGAGCGGAAAAGACAATCCACTTAATAAAAATTTTATTGCTTTTGCAAAAACGCTCCCTTATGCTAAAGAGCTACTTTTCTTTGGACTAGAAGAAGAATCATTTGATAAAACTTAAAAAATATATTATAATAATTATATCAAATGAAAAATATTTATTTAAGGAGAAAATTTTATGAGAAAGAATATTAATCAGGAAACTATCGTAGGAAGAGTTTATCAGCATTCTCTTGAGGTTAAGACTGTACAGAATAAGGAGTCTGCAAATGCAGGTAAGGAGTATATTGCAGGTATTCTTGAAATTGCAGTTGATGAAGATGGACTTAATGTAATTCCTATTCATTATACTTATGTAACTCCAACTACTTCAAAGGGCAGTACAAATAAGACTTACACTGTTCTTTCTAAGATTATTAACGGCGGTAAGACTTGGATAACAGATGGTAAGGATGAGGCTATGATAATTAAGGCATCTCCTTCTCTGGCACTCAATGAGTTTTATAGTGCAGATGGAGAACTTATTTCTACTAAGAGAAATGAAGGCGGCTTCCTTGACATTCTTGCAAGTTTAGAGAATGAGAAGGTTAGAAATTATTTTAAGACCGATATTCTTATCACTAAGATAACCGAGAAGGAAGCAGATACAGAGAGAAATCTTCCTGCCTATGTTATTGTAAAGGGTGCGGTATTTGATTTTAAGAATCGTCTTCTTCCTGTAGAGTTTTCTGTTCGTTCTCAGGACGGTATGGACTTCTTCCTTAATCAGATAGAAGCAAGTGCAGCGGAGCCCTATTATACTTGCGTTTGGGGAAAGATTGAGTGTATTACAAAGGTTCTTACTAAGACAGAGGATTCTGCATTTGGTGAGGCGGCAGTTACAACTTACGAGAAAAAGTTGAGAGACTGGTCTATTACTGGTATGCTGAAAGAGCCTTATGATTTTGGCGCTGAAGATGTAATGACTGTTGAGGAAGTAAAGAAAGCAATGCAGGAGCGTGAGATTGCTCTGGCAGAGATTAAGAAGCGCAGGGAGGAATATGACGCAAAGAAGAATGGAAGCGCTGCTGCTCCTGTAGCTAAGACTGGCGATTTCACATTTTAATTGAGGAGGTAATTGATTATGGCTATAAATCTTTTAGGACTTACTCCTCATAAGGTATCCCGAGACCTCTCGGGATACATAACTTACATTTATGGTCCCCCTAAGACCGGTAAAACTACTCTTGGAAGTCAGATGCCGAAGCCATTGCTTCTTGCTTTCGAGAGAGGATACAATGCTATCCCCGGTATTATCGCACAGGATATTACAACTTGGGCAGAAGTTAAGCAGGTTGTAAGAGAACTCAAAAAGCCAGAGGTTAAGGAAACTTTCTCAACAATTATTGTTGATACAGTTGATATTGCCGCAACTCTATGTGACAAGTATGTATGTAGTCAAAATGATGTTGACACAATTTCTAAGATACCTTATGGTCAGGGTTGGAATCTTCTAAAGAAAGAATTTGAAAATATTTTTAGAGAGATTACACAACTTGGTTATGCAGTTTATTTTATCTCTCATGCAAAGGAAGGTTCTTTTAAGCGGCAAGATGGGTCAGAATATACACTAATTCGTCCGTCAGTAGCTAATACTTATAATTCTATTGTTGAAAACATGGCAGACCTTTATGGCTATATGCATCCAGTTGTTGATGACGATGGGGTTAGCAAGATTAAAATTACTTTAAGGTCTGCAGATGGAACAATTTCTGCAGGGGGTCGTTTTAAGTATATTGCTTCAGAAATTGATGGAAATTATGAAGCCCTCGTAAAGGCATTAAATGATGCTATTGATAAGGAAGCAGCACAAACAGATAACAAGTTTGTTACTGATGAGAAAATGGTCGTTGAAGGTCCTACTGTTTATGATTTTGATGCTTTAATGAAGGAATTTAATGAAATTACTCAAAAGATAGCATCTGATAATCCTGACAGCTTTAATACTGATTGGGCACCTAAGATAACACAGATTATTGAACGTTATTTGGGTAAGGGTCATAAGGTTAATCAGGCAACAAGAGACCAAGCTGAGATGATTTATATGATTGTTTCAGATTTAAAGGAACTCTAAAAAAGAAAGCGGCGGTAGCAATACCGCCCTTTTTGATTTTTATAGAAAAATATCGTATAATATAATAGAATATATATGATAAGAGGTGCAAAATGGCACATTTATGTAAATGCGTAATTTGTGGAGAGCAATTTGATAGAGATATCATACAAGCAGTAAGATATAATGCTAGAAGATATGCTCATCAAGTATGTTATCCAGAAGGTGAACTCGTTCCTTTCCCATCTAAAATAACATCCACGCCAACTATTAGACAGATTTATAAAAAAGAAATTCCTCAAAAAGAAGTTATGGTAGAAACCCAAGAGGAAAAAGATAATCGTAAAGATTTATTAGATTATATATCTGAACGTATGACTAATCCAAATTATGCTAGAATACAGTTACAAATTAATGAATATAAACAACTTTATGGATATAGTTATACTGGAATTAAAAAAACTTTAATGTATTTTTATGATATCTTAGGGGGTAATGATGAGAAAGGGCATGGGGGTATAGGAATTGTTCCATACTTATATCAAGAGGCTTATAAATATTATTTTCAAATTTATCAGGCTAAAAAATTTAATGAAAGCAAAAATCCAAAAGATTTTTTACCAGAAACATTTGAAGTCCATATCAAGCCGCCTGTCCCCCAAAAACAAAATAATAAACTGTTTAGTTTTAAAACTTTGGAAGGGGAATAATAAATGAGTAGATACGTAGACATTCCTGCGATTGTACAGGTTATAGGAAGTTTATATAATATGCCTTCTTTATTAGAGAATGAAAATTATCATTTTTATGAAGAAGATTTTACAGAAGAATTTCATAAAGTTCTTTTTGGTTCTATCTATAATTTATATCAATTAGGTGCAAAAGAAATAGATATTGAAGCAATTGAAAAATATCTTGAAACTAAACCAAAAAGTTTTGCTATTTATAAAACCAACAAGGGTGCAGAATATTTACAAAAAGTAAGAGAAACTATCCATGCCTCTACATTTGCATACTATTATAATCGAATGAAGAAAATGACTTTATTAAGAATGTATAATGAAAAATGTGGTATGGATTTATCTTGGTTATATGATAAAGATAATATTTTAAATGCAAAGAAAAAGCAAGCTCAAGATGAATGGTTAGATAATACTTCCTTAGAAACTATTGCAGAAACAATAGATAAAAAGATTACAGATATTAAGTTAAAATATGTTGATGAAGCAGATGAAAGTGCAACAAATGCTGGGGAAGGAGCTTTAGAATTATTAGAGTCTTTCAAAACCGCTCCAGAAATTGGAGTCCCTTTATATGGACCTATTATTAACACTATTACTCGTGGAGCAAGGTTAAAGAAATTTTATTTACGCTCTGCTGCAACAGGCGTTGGTAAAACAAGGTCTATGATAGCAGATGCTTGTTATATAGGCTGTAAAGAATATTGGAATACTAAAACTAAGAAATGGGAAAGCACAGGAGAAGCTTTACCTACAATTTTTATTACAACAGAGCAAGAAAAGAGTGAAATTCAGACTATGATAATTGCTTTCTTATCTGCTGTTGATGAAGAGCATATTTTATCAGCGAAATATGAAGATGGAGAATGGGAAAGAGTAACTTATGCAGCAGAACTTCTTTCTAACAGTCCTTTATATATAAAAGAACTCCCTGATTTCTCTTTAAAAGATATAGAGAATACAATTAAAAGAGGGATTAGAGATTTTAATGTTCAATATGTCTTCTTTGATTATATTCATACCAGTATGAAAATATTAAGCGAAGTAACCTCTAAAACAGGAATTAAGGGATTAAGAGAAGATAATGTTCTTTTTATGATTTCTATAAGATTAAAAGATTTGTGTAATCAATATGGTATTTTTATTTTATCTGCTACACAGTTAAATAGTGATTATACCACAGCTCAACAGTATGACCAAAATCTATTAAGGGGTGCAAAAGCTATTGCAGATAAAATAGACTGTGGATTAATTATGTTAGAAGTAAGTAAAGAGGATGTAGACGCTTTAAGAGAAGTCGTAGAAAAAACAGGATTAGAGATGCCAACAATTAAAATTTCTGTTTATAAGAATAGACGCGGTAAATACAAGAGCGTTCTTCTATGGTGTAAAGCTAATAGGAATATTTGCCGCATTGAACCTATGTTTGTTACAAATTATAATTATGAAGTTGTAAAAATTGATGATATGCAAATAAGAGTTTTTTCAGAGGAGTAATATAAATGGCGCAGTATGATTTAGATTATTTGAAGAAACAAATTACAATAGAGAATATTTATTCTTTATTAGAAGATTTAGGAGCAGAGCCAAAAATACAAAAAGAAATTATTGTTTCTAAAACGATTTGTCATCATCCTTTATACGACTTAGCACAGGCAGGTCATAAACTATATTATTATCCTAATTCTTCTCTTTTTCATTGTTATAGCGGCTGTGCTATTTCTTCTTTTGATATTTTTGAATTGATTATTAAAGTGAAAGAACAAATGGAGCAAATATGGACATTACCCCAAGCAGTTGATTTTATAATACAAAGATTTCATTTAATTAATCAAATAGATAATTCTGAAGATTCTTTTAATAAATCTTTAGAGGATTGGAAAATTTTAAATCGAATGGTTCCAAAAACAAAGGAAGAGAAGAAAGCAGAATTAAAAATTTATGATGATAAAATTTTAAGATTTTTACCTCAACCTAGAATTTTATCATGGGAAAAAGAAGGAATTACAAATGAAGTTATTAAATCAAGGAATATCAAATATGACCCGAGCTGTGAAGGTATTGTGATACCACATTATAATATCAATGGTGAATTAATTGGTATCAGAGAAAGGACTCTCATTAAAGAAAATGAGCAGTTTGGAAAATATAGACCAGCAATTTTAAATGGTACTCAATATAACCATCCTTTGGGATTTAATTTATATAATCTAAACTATAGTAAAGAAAATATTAAAGCTTTAAAGAAAGCTATTATAGTTGAAGGCGAAAAGAGCTGTTTGTTATATGCTAGTTATTTTGGGATAGAAAACGATATCACTTGCGCAGTATGCGGAAGCTCTTTACTAGCTTATCAAGTATCTTTATTAGCTTCTTTAGGGGCAGAAGAATTAATCATTGGCTTTGATAAACAATTCCAAAATATAGGCGATGAAGAATGGAAAAAATGGACAAAAAAATTAAAAGAAATACATGATAAGTATGGAAGTCTATTTCAAATTTCTTATTTGTTTGATAAAGAAAATTTATTAAAGTATAAAGATAGCCCCCTCGATGAAGGACCAGATATCTTTTTACAACTTTTTAAAGAGAGGATAATTCTATGAATGAATTAGTATATAAAGAAAAAATCAAAACCCCTAAGGAAAGAAGGACTTGTGAAAATTGCACAAAATATGATGTCCTTCTTGAGAGATGCTTGAATGATTTATCTTTTAAGATAATTCAAAACAAAAGATTAGAAAGTTGCATTTGTCCAAACTATAGCCCAAATACAACTTCTGATGAAAATAAAATAATGATAAATAGAGAGGAATAAATATAAATGAAATATCAATTAATATCTGAACCATTACCTATTTTTTCTTCTCTTGAACAAGTATTATTAAATAGAGGCATTCAAGATAAAGAAATTAATCATTATCTTAATACAACAGATGAAGACATTAATTCATATAAACTATTAAATGAAACTAAATTAGCTGCCGCCGCAAAAGCCCTCATTTTAACTATACAGCAAAATAAAACTTGTACTATTGTAGTTGATTCAGATTGTGATGGTTTTACTTCTTCTGCTATCCTTATAAATTATCTATATAAGAGTTTTACTTCTTGGACAAAAAATAATATACAGTGGTATCTTCATCAAGGTAAAGAACATGGTCTTAATGATATGCCATTGATGGATTGGATTAAACAAGGAATTGGATTGGTCATTTGTCCAGACGCTGCAAGTAATGATTTTACAGAGCATCAAAAATTAAAGGACTCTAATATTCCTCTTATCTGTTTAGACCACCATGAAGCAGAATATGATAGTCCTGATGCAATAGTAATCAATAGTCAATTTGATAATTACCCTAATAAAGAATTATCTGGCGCTGGAGTGACTTGGCAATTTTGTAGATACCTAGATTCTTTGCTAGGTTTAAATTATGCAGACTCTTTATTAGATTTGGTAGCATTAGGATTAACAGCAGATATGATGAGTCTTAAATCTTTTGAAACCAAAAGATTAATTGAAAAAGGCTTCCTTGAAGAGAATATTAAGAACCCTTTTATTCGAGAGATTAAAGAAGTAAATGCTTTTAGTATTGGAGAAACTTTGACTCCTACGGGCGCAGCATTTTATATAGCTCCTTTCGTTAATGCTATGGTAAGAAGCGGAACGATAGAAGAAAAAGAGCTTTTGTTTAAATCTATGCTAGAGATGGAAGCTTTCCAAACTGTACCTTCTACAAAGAGAGGTCATAAGGAAGGTGCAACTGAAATCTTATATGAGCAAGCAGTTAGAGTAGCTAAGAATGTAAAAAATAGACAGGCAAAACTAGAAGCGGCAGGACTTGAGTTGTTAGACTCAATTATTAATGATACAAATTTACTTGAAGAACATCGAGCTATTATTTTTACTTTAAATAAAGGACAGATTGATAAAAATGTTGCAGGATTATGTGCAAATAAAGAGATGGCAAAATATTTGCGCCCCTGTTGTATTTTGACAAAAGGAGAAGTTCCTTATGAACAACTTCCAGAAAATTTAAAAGGAGCAGAAGGAGAAGGTCTTATTTGTTATCAAGGTTCTGCAAGAGGATGCGACAAAAGAGCAATAAATAATTTTAAAGATATTTGTGCTGGTTTTGATAAAGTAGTTTATGCAACAGGACATCAAGGTGCCTTTGGACTTGCTATTCCAGAGACAGAAATAAATGCTTTCTTAGAATATCTTGACAATAAATTAAAAAATATGCCTACAGAGAATATTTATTCTGTTGATTTTGAGTATAAGGATGGACAAATAGACTCTATAGATATTCTTGAATTAGCCAGTTGCCCAGAATTATGGGGAAAAGATATGGATGAGCCTCTTGTTGCTATAGAAAATGTTAAAATAACTCCTGATAATATTACTCTTATGAAAAGGAACACTATGAAGATAACTTTGCCTTGCGGAGTTAGTTGCTTGAAATTTTTTGCAGACACAGAAGAATTTGATACTCTTGTTGATAATGCTTCCACATGGCTAACTATTATAGGTACTTGCAATAAGAATGAATGGAATGGGAAGACATATCCACAAATTTTAATAAAGGATTATGAAATTATTAGGAGTAGCAAATTTGATTTTTAACTGCTCGGCTCGCAAACTACCGCTTCAAGGATTTAAAATGGCTTTTCGTTTTTTTCAGAGCGAAAAGTCATTTTTGATTTTTTACTAAAAATAGAGTATAATATATAGAAGATAAAAAAGGAGAATAATATATTTATGGGTTATAGAAGATTGTTTATTATGAGGAAAGACTTACATATGAGCACAGGGAAACTTGCTGCACAAGTAGGGCATTGTGCTGAGGCTTATTGGACTAGATTGATAGACCAATTTATAAGCGAGAAAAGAATAATTGGCGTAAGAGAAGATACAGGAGCTATTATATATGGATATACTTTTTATAATAACCTGTCTGAAGGAGAAGTAGATGAATACCTTCATGGAGAATTTACTAAAACAATATGTGAAGCAAAGAATAAAGCTCATTTGTTGAAAGCGAAAACTCTAGCAGAGGAATTGGGACTAGTTGAAAATAAAGATTTTGGTCTTATATACGATGCTTGTCATACAGAATTAACTTCAGAAGAAGAAAATGGAACTACCCTTACTGGAATATGGTTTTGTCCCCTTCCAGATGAAATAGCACATAAGATAAGTAAAAAATATCAACTCTATAAAGGCTAATATTTTAGTTAAAGGAAGGAGGATAAATCTAATGGAATTAACGAAAAAGCAAGAAGAAGGATTAAAGATTGCAATAGAAAGATATAAACATAAAGAAAAATATACTATCATTGCAGGGTATGCAGGAACTGGTAAAAGTACTCTTGTTAGATTTATCATTGAAGCATTAGGAGTAAAAGAAGAGGAAGTTTGTTACGCAACCTTTACTGGCAAGGCGGCAGAAGTACTTCGTAAGAAAGGCAATCGTAACGCTTGTACTTTACATAAACTATTATACAAGTCTTACCCTAATAAGAATGGTGGTTTTACTCGATTACCCGTTTCAACTATTCCATATAAAATTGTTGTTGTAGATGAAATATCTATGGCTCCTGAAACTTTAATTAACCAATTATTTACACACAGATGCTATGTAATTGGTTTAGGAGACCCTTTTCAGCTTCCCCCAATTGATAAAAATGAAGACAATCATTTATTGAACCATCCTCATATATTCCTTGATGAGGTTATGCGGCAAGCACAAGATTCTGAAATTATCCGTTTGACAATGGCAATTCGTAATTATCAACCCCTTGTAAATGATTATAATAAAGAAGTAAAAATTCTTCCTAAAAATGCACTAAATACAGGAATGCTACAATGGGCTGACCAGATTTTGGTTGCAACAAATAATCAAAGAGTTGCAATTAATAATCAAGTGAGAGAATTATTAGGGAGGGGAGAAACTCCAGAGGATGGAGATAAAGTAATTTGTTTAAGAAACTATTGGAATATTTTCGGTGACAAAGAGGAAAACCCTCTTGTAAATGGCACAATAGGTTTTTTAAGAGATACTTTTATTACTACTCGTTATGTCCCTAAAGAGCCTTTAAAATTTTCTATTTTAAAGGGAGATGTTATTACAGATACAGACTATTATTCAAGTTTGGAAATGGATAATAAGATGATATTAACAGGAGAAAAATGCTGTGATTGGAAAACCTCCTATAGATTAGAAAAGAAATTTAGAGGAGAAGACATTATTCCTCTTGAATTTACTTATGGATATGCAGTTACATGTCATAAGGCACAAGGTAGTGAATGGTCTAAGGTTTTGGTCTTAGAAGAAAATTTTCCTTTTCAGAAAGAAGAACATGCTAGGTGGTTATATACTGCTTGTACTCGTGCAAGTGAAAAATTAGTTTTAGTTACAAATCATTAAATAAATTAAGTTTTTATAGATAAGGAGAGTGAATGATGGAACCTTATAATACACAATTATTGAATTATCTTAATCAATATTTAGAATGTGCAGACACTATAGTAAAAAGAAGAGGAGAAGAAATCTTTTTGCTCTATCTCAAAGGTTCGCAGAATTATGGGTTAGATAATAAAGACTCTGATATTGATTTAATTGTTGTTACTATTCCTACTCTACAAAGAGTTCTTTGTAGCAAAGTTCCTTGTTCAAGTACTTATAAAATGGCAGAAAAACCCTTCTCTGGAGTTGTAGAAAATTCAAAAGGACTTTCTACTTTTATGGATATTAGAAACTATTTCCTCTCTTTAAAGAAGAATAATCCTACAACATTAGAGAGTCTTTTTACTTCTTATTATGTAGTTAATCCAAAATATAAGAATTTCTTTTTTGAATTGCAAAAGCTTAGAAATGATATTGTATTAGCCAATCCCAAAAAGCTTATTTTATCCTTGCTTGGTGGTGCAAATTCAGAGTATGAAAAAGTAACCAATGAATTTTCTAAAGAGAATCTAGATTATTATAAAATCAATAAAGCTAAAGCTTCTTTCTTTAGACTCTCTTTAATGGCAAGGTTTTATTTAAAAACTTATCAAGAAGAAGATTTTGATTACAATGATATCTTAACTTTTAAGAGCAATAAATGTTGGCAAAGGCTTTTGTATTCTTTAAAAAATACAAGAGATAGATTATATTCTAAAAGTTATGATGATAAAATGAAAAAAATGCTTAGTGCTAATTTGCAATATCAAAAGGAATGGAAAGGGTGGCAGGAGAATGAAGATGTAGTAACTTATAAATTATTAGATAACCTTTTATGCGATTTGTTTCGCTTTAGCATCATTTGATTAATAACAAAAAATATAGTATAATTATTATATACAAAAGAAGAGAGGTAAAATATGAGCGAAATAATTGTGGCAGATATGAAGAATGTAAATAGAGTAGAATTACATGCTCATACTAGGTATTCTAATATACGGCTCGTAGATGCTCTACCCACCCCTGAACAGTTAATAGACCGAGCAATTGAACTCGGTCTTAAAGGCATAGCTATTACCGACCATGATTGTTTAAGCGGTCATATCAAGGCTAATAAATATGCTCAAGAAATTTTAAAAGAGCACCCAGAATTTAAAGTCATTTTAGGAAATGAAATTTATTTGGTTAATGAAAGACCAAATACTGACCATTATCATTTTATTCTTTTAGCAAAAGATAAGGTAGGTCATAAACAGTTAAGAGTTCTTTCAAGTGTTGCTTGGTTAAATTCTTATATGTCTAAGGGTCTTGAAAGAGTAGATACTTTAAAAGAGGAACTTGAAAAGGTAGTAAAGCATAATCCGGGGCATTTAATTGCTTCAACTGCTTGCCTTGGTGGAGAACTTGCAAAACAAGTAATAGCATTAATAAAAGCAGAAAGAGTAGGAGATACAGAATCTGCGAATAAAGCTCATAATACTATTGTAAATTTTATTTTATGGTGTAAAGAGCTTTTTGGAGAAGATTTTTATATTGAAGCTCAACCGGGTACTAGTAAAGACCAAATTGATGTAAATATGAGACTTCTTTCTATTGCAAAGTGTTTTCAAGTGAAGATGATAGTAACTTGTGACGTTCATTATTTAAAGAAAGAAGATAGATATCTTCATAAAAGCTTTTTAAATGCAAAAGAGGGAGAAAGAGAAGTTGATGCTTTTTATGCGGACACGTATCTTCATACAAATGAAGAGCTAGTAGAAAAGCTATATAAATCTCACTATGATGTGTTATTTACAGAAGAACTCTTAAATAATACAATGGAGATTTATAGTAAAATTGAAAACTATAATCTTCTCCATGCACAGCAAATCCCAAGTGTAGATGTTATTGATTACCCAAAGATAGACAAAGATATTGAATATACAGAGTTAAAAAGAATGTTTAATTCTGATAATAAGATTGAAAGGTATTGGGTAAATCAGTGTTGGGATGCTCTTAACAATAAATTCGATACGGTTGATGAAGTATATTATAAAGAGCTTGAAGAAGAGGCAGAAGTTAAGAAAATTGTTGGAGATAAATTAGGAACTAATATGTTTAGTTATCCTGTCGTACTTCAACACTATATTGATATAATCTGGAATTGTGGTAGTTTTATTGGTGCAGGTCGTGGTTCTGCTTGTTCCGCTTTAAATCATTGGCTTTTAGGAATCACTCAGCTTAATCCAATTGAATGGAAGTTCCCTTTTTATCGTTATATGAACCGCGATACAGATGGATTAGGAGATATTGATATTGATATAGCTCCTAGTAAGAGAAATCTTATTATTAGGAAGATAAAACAAGAGCGTAGTTCTAATATGTATGATTGGCTTAGTCCAAAGATACGAGAAGAGCTTGGTGCAACATACGTTTGTACTTTTGGAACAGAGTCAACAAAGAGTGCGGTATTAACAGCTTGTAAGGGTTATCGCTCAGAAGATTTCCCTGATGGACTGGATAATGATTTTGCTCAATATCTTTCTTCTTTAATTCCCGCAGAGAGAGGATTTGTTTGGCCGCTTAAAGACGTATACTATGGAAATCCAGAAAAAGATAGAAAGCCCATTACCCCTTTTATCAACGAAGTAGATGCATATCCCGGATTGTTTGATATTATGATGGGTATTGAGAATATTATAAGTAGAAGAGGTATTCATGCTTCTGGAGTAATATTTTTTGATGAAGACCCTTTTGAGTATTCTTGCTTTATGAAAGCGCCAAATGGTGAAATTATTACTCAATATGACTTACATGACGCTGAAGCTGCAGGCAATACAAAATTTGATTTCCTTGTAACTGAAGTACAAGATAAATTGGTAAAAACAATAGAGTTATTAAGGGACGCAGGCAAAATTGAAGATTTGCCCCTAAAAGACCTCTATAATAAATATCTGCATCCAGATATTCTACCTCTTGATGATAAAAATACATGGCATACTATTCAAGAGGCAGCAAGTCTTGATTTGTTTCAGCTTGATAGTGAAATCGGGAGGCAAGGAGCAAAAAAGGTTAAACCTACTACTATGATTGAGCTGTCTTCTGTTAATGGTCTTATTCGTCTTATGGGAGAAAAGGATAAAGAAAGACCAATGGAAAAGTATGTTCGTTTTAGAAACAATCCACAAGAATGGGAAAATGAAATGAACTCTTACCATTTAACAAAAGAGAATAAAATTGCAATAAGACCTTATTTGGACGAAACTTATGGAATTGGTATTTCACAAGAACAATTAATGAGAGTCTTAATGGATAAAGATATTTGTAATTTTACTCTTAAAGAAGCGAATAAAGCAAGAAAAATCGTAAGTAAAAAGAAAATGAATGAAATTTCTTTTATGCACGAGTTAATTTGGCAGAAGTGCAAATCAGAGGCGTTTGCACAATATGTTTGGGATGCTGTTGTTGCTCCTCAGTTAGGATATTCTTTCTCTGATATCCACTCAATTTCTTATTCTTTTATAGGTTTTCAAACTGCATATATAGCAACTCATTGGAACCCAATTTATTGGGATACTGCTTGCCTTATCGTTAATGGCGGCACGCTTGAAGAAGATGAGGGAGAACTTGTTGATATATATGAAAAAGAAGATTTTGAGAATTACACTTATGAAGATTTACCAGATAAGGGTGGTAAGATAAAGAAGAAAGCTACTGATTATGGTAAATTAGCTTCTGCTATTAGTGTTATTCGTAATAAGAACATTAAAGTATCTCTTGTAGATATTAACCGTTCTGAATTTAGTTTTTCCCCAGATGAAGAAAATAATCAAATTCTTTTTGGATTAAAAGGTCTTAATAAAGTTGGAGATGAAGTAGTCGCAAAGATTATTGCTAATCGTCCTTATTATAATATTAAAGACTTCATGTTAAAATGCCCTATTACAAAGACTGCAATGATTTCATTAATTAAAGCAGGCGCTTTTGATAATATTTCTAATTGGGCGAAGGGGATGGAACCAAGAAAAGCAAATATGGCTTATTTTCTTTATACTACTTGTGGATTAAAAACTCGTCTTACTCTACAGAACTATAATGGATTAATTCAAAGCGATTTAATTCCTTCTCAATTGGATTTAGAAAAGAGAGTTTTTAATTTTAATAAGTATTTAAAGACTAGAAAGATAGGTCAGTATTATACTTTTGACGTACCTTGTTCTACTTTCTATAATAAACATTTTGACCAAGATTTACTTGAAGTCATTAATGGTATTACTTGTATAAAAGTTACAGCATGGACTAAGATATATAGTAATATAATGGATAAGATGAGAGACTGGTTAAAAAACAATCAGCAAGAATTGCTTTTTAGATATAATACATCTCTATTCAAAACAGAGTATGAGAAATATGCGAAAGGAACAAATGCTGATTGGGAGATGGATAGTATGTGTTTCTATTATAGTGAACATCCATTGATGCAAGTAGATAGAACAAAATACGGTCTTGTTAATTTTAATGATTTGTCACCTATATCAGATGTTGAATATTACTTCAAGCGTAAAGGCAGAGACATTCCTATCTTTAAACTCTCTAGGATTATTGGCACAGTTATTAATAAGAATGATACAAGAGCTACTATTGATTTATTAACTCCTGATGGCGTTGTAAAAGTAAAATTTTCAAAAGAATATTATGCTATGTATAAGCGGCAGATATCAGAAGTTAATGAAGAAGGAAAGAAAACAGTTAAAGAAAAAGGTTGGTTCTCAAGAGGCACTAAGATTATGTGTACAGGATATAGAAGAGAAGATACTTTTGTATGCAAAACTTATAAAAATACTCCTACACATCAGCTTTATTTAATTGTTTCTTTAAGTGACAATAATAAAGATATGGAATTAGAGCACGAGAGATATCAAGGGTCAACCAAGGAGGAAATATGATAGTTGTTAATTTATTTGGCGCGCCGGGAGCCGGAAAATCTACCGGCGCTGCTTATATTTTTTCTCAATTAAAACTTAAATATAATATTAATGCAGAGTTAGTTACAGAATTTGCTAAAGATAAAGTTTGGGAAGATAATGCAAAAGCTCTTGATAACCAAGCTTATGTCTTTGGTGAGCAGAGTTATAGAATATCTAAGATGGATGGAAAAGTAGATATTGTTGTAACGGATTCTCCTTTATTATTGTCTAAGCTTTATAATTCTTCTTCGATTCTAGGAGAAAGTTTTAATGAGACTGTTGTAAAAGTATTTAACTCTTATACTAATATGAATTTCTTTATCAATAGAGTTAAGAAGTATAATCCTGCAGGCAGATTGCAGACCGAAGAAGAGTCAGATAAATTATCTACCAAATTATTTAAAGAGTTACAAGAATTAAGCGTACCTTTTGAAATGATTAATGGAGACCTTGAGGGATATAATAAAATCATTGATGAAATTATTGCATATAAGAGTATGTGTAACAGTGATAATCGTGGAAAAAAAGAAGAAGCAAAAGAAACAAATAAACCTTCTCCATCTACTATAAAAGTTATTGCTCTATTTGGTCCAAGCAGTTCTGGAAAAGACACGATAAAAAAGAGAATAATAGAGACATATCCTCAATTTCATAATGTCATTAATACTACTTCTAGACCTATTAGACCGGAAGAAGAGAATCATATAAATTATCATTTTGTTTCAACAGAAGATTTTACTTCAATGGTTATTTCAAATAAGCTCGCGGAAGGAGCAGTATTTAATAATTGGGGATATGGCACAGAATATTCTGCTTTTGATTCTAAGAGGATAAATATAGGTGTTTTTAGTATTGCAGGAATTGAATGTCTAATAGATAATCCTCAATATAATGTATTTCCAATCTTTATTGATACTCCAGATAAAGTTAGACTTTCTCGTTCATTAAGAAGAGACCCGGAACATTGCGAAGAAATATGCAGAAGGTTTTTAGCAGATAAAAAAGATTTCTTAACAGAAAATATTTCTTTTGATTACTCTATTGTAAATGGAAATAGACCTGTAGAAGAAATTGTTTCAGATATAATAAATATTCAACTTGTAAATTTTCCTATGACATAAATGGATAATTTATTATTAAAAATTTTCAAAATATAAGTGGGGTTTCCCTTAATATAATAATACTTAGGAGGTTCCTTGTATATGGAAATTATCAAAAGAGATGGACGAAAAGTTATCTTTGATAAACAAAAAATTATCAATGCTATTTTAAAAGCTTTTTACGCAGCGGACGGAGGAATAACTTCTTATGCAACGGAGAAAGCAGAAAACATTGCTGATTTTATTGAAAAGAAAGCTAATGAACAAGAACTAACAGTAGAAAACATTCAAGATTTAGTAGAACATGGTTTAATGTCTACTAAAAGAAAAGACGTAGCAAAAGAATATATTCTATATAGAGAAGAAAGAAACAAAGCAAGAGAGCGTAACTCTCAATTTAACAAACAGATTACAGAGAAGCTTACTGCCGCAAAGGTCCAAAATCAAAATGCTAATATGGATGAGCATTCTTTTGGAGGCAGGATTGGAGAAGCTTCTAATGTAATGATGGCTAAATATGCTCTTGATTATTGTATCAGCAATATGGCTAAAAATAATCATTTAAATAATGAAATTTATATACATGATTTATCTCATTATGCAGTTGGCGACCACAATTGTTTAACTATTCCGTTTGATAAGCTTTTAGCAAAAGGTTTTAATACACGTCAAACTGATGTGCGCCCAGCACAGTCTGTAAGTACTGCATTCCAATTAGTTGCAGTTATTTTCCAGCTTCAATCTTTACAGCAATTTGGTGGAGTTTCTGCTAGTCACCTTGACTGGACTATGGTACCTTATGTAAGAAAAAGTTTTTATAAGCATTATTGTGATGGTTTAAAATTTTTAAATGATTGGCGAGATGATGCTTGCGAAGGAATGAAATTAGAATTAATTCAAAGCAATAGGTCTATTGGAGACAAAGAATTTTATACTTGTAAAGGAATTGGAGAAAGACCTTATAAGTATGCAATAAGTATGACAGAGAAAGAGACTTACCAAGCTGTTGAGGGTATGTACCATAATCTTAATACTTTACAATCAAGGTCTGGGAATCAACTACCTTTTACTTCAATTAATTATGGTACTTGTACTCTTCCTGAAGGTAGACTTATAATTAAAGCTCTACTTGATGTTTCTATAAAAGGAATTGGTAAACTTAATAAAACAAGCATTTTTCCTTGTGGTATTTTTCAATGTATGAAAGGAGTAAATCGAGTTAATGGAGACCCAAATTACGATTTGTATAAACTCGCATTACGTTCAACCGCCACAAGACTGTACCCAAATTACGCTAATGTCGATTGGTCTGGGAACGAAGGATATAACCGAAACGACCCCAGTACTTACTTCTCTACAATGGGATGCAGAACTGCCAATGGATACGATATTAACGGTCTCGGTCAGTTAAAAGATGGTAGAGGTAATATTTGTCCTGTCACGATTATTCTACCAACACTGGCTATGAAAGCAGAAAATTTATCAGATAATTTTACAGAAGAATATCAGACAGAACATCCAAATGTAAATGTAGATATTTTTATGGAAATCTTAGATAAAAAGATAGAAGAAGCAAAAGATATGCTTCTTGAGAGGTTTGAATATATCTGCTCTCAAAATCCAGAGTCTGCAAAATTTATGTATGAAAATAATATCATGGCAGGATATGTCCCAGAGGAAGGCATTAAATCTGCATTAAAACATGGCACTCTTGCTGTTGGTCAAATTGGCTTGGCAGAAACTTTACAAATTTTAATTGGTTGTGACCAAACCTCTGAAAAAGGAATGGAGTTAGCAAAAGAAATTGAAGCCTTGTTTAAGAAGAGATGTGCAGAATTTAAAGAGAAATATCATTTAAATTTTGGTGTTTACTATACCCCCGCTGAAAATTTATGCTATACCGCAATGAAAAAGTTTAAAGAAAAATTTGGAGTCATTCCTAATGTTTCTGATAAAGACTTCTTCACTAATAGTATTCACGTTCCAGTTTGGAAAAAGATGTCCCCTTTTGAAAAAATTGATATTGAATCTCAATTAACTGGTTATAGCTCTGCAGGATGTATTACTTATGTCGAACTTGAGGGTGGAATAAAGAATAACCTTGAAGCTCTTGAAACTATAGTAAATTATGCTATGGACCATGATATCCCTTATTTTGCTGTTAATGTGCCTAATGATACTTGTTTGAACTGCGGCTATTGTGATGAATTTAATGATAGATGTCCTAAATGCGGCAGTACTAACATCCAGCAATTAAGAAGAGTAACTGGTTATCTTACTGGAAATTATAAAACTGCTTTTAATAAAGGTAAGCAGCAAGAAGTAGAAATGAGAGTAAAACATGAAAGTAAGGTAGAAGTATGAGATACGCAGGTTTAAATAAAAATGATATGATAAATGGAAAAGGGGTTTGTGTCTCTGTTTGGCTCCAAGGTTGTCCACATAAGTGCTCTGGGTGTCATAACCCAGAGACTTGGGACCCTCAAGGAGGAACCGAAATTGATAGAGATGTATTAATAGAAAAAATTAAAAAAGCTATAACAGCAAATGGAATTATTAGAAACGTTTCAATTCTTGGCGGAGAGCCCTTAGCCCCATATAATATAGATGATTTATTATATATTTTGAAAGAAATTAAAGAGTTCTCTCCAACAAGTCTTATTTATCTATGGACAGGATATATTGTTGCAAATTTTGACGAAAAGCAAAAACAAGTATGGGACTATGTAGACTTAATAGTTGATGGTCCTTACATTAAAGAGCTTAGAGATATTACTCTCCCATTAAGAGGTAGTAGCAATCAAACTATTACTATG
>ERZ1034920.186-NODE-186-length-51548-cov-7.035364_pt1 | contig 51548 bp, 40 predicted proteins | sample MGYA00520688_ERZ1034920 | MGnify/ENA primary metagenome ERZ1034920 (study PRJEB33766, sample SAMN09781785) | gut metagenome | biome: gut microbiome | host: Homo sapiens | place: Madagascar | study: EMG produced TPA metagenomics assembly of the PRJNA485056 data set... | reverse complement strand
GAAACTTCGAATTCCTACGGTTTTGCCCTTGACTTCATATAGCTGGTCTCCTTTCGCGTCTGGTCCGTCATCGGGCGCTGTCGGCGGGATCCTGCCGACCGTCCACGGGCTTCTCGAAGCCCCGCTTGTCGAGGCGTCCCGGATAGCAGGCATGGAGGCGATCCCAGCGCATGTCGTCATCGAAGCCCCGGTTGAGCGGCGCCGCCTCGAACATCGCGGGGTCAAGGCCGTTCAGCAGGGTGCGGTTTTCGATGAGGGAGGTGTAGATGCCGGCGTTCTCCGGTCGGTTGAGCAGGATGTAGCCGACCAGCGCGCCGTCGCGGACGACGAATTTGGCGTAGGAGCCCTTCTGCTCGTCGACCTGCACATCGCAAGAGATGCCCTCGTCGTCCTCAGGCGGGTTGATGACGCCTGCCGTCAGCAGCGAATCGTCGAAGAAGTCGACGGCGTTGACGGCGAAGGATCCCTCGAACGGCTCCGCTTCCGGATCGTCCGCCATGTGCCTTCCCGCCAGCATGCCCTGGTGCACCGCGTTGGGCCATAGCGCCTGCGGGCGCTCGGAGCCGTCGAGGGAGTCGCGCACCTGCACCACGTCCCCCGCCGCGTACACGTCGGGCAGGCTCGTCTGCAGATCGGGCCCGCACACCAGGCCGCGTCCCTGCGCCGCGCCGGAGGCGACGGCGAACGACGTGTTGGGGCGCACTCCGACCGCCTTGACGATGAGGTCGCAGGGCTCGACGCTCCCATCGGTGAGCACGGCGGCCGTCGCCGCGCCGTCCTCCACGACGATGCGTTGCGCCGAGATGCCCGGCCGGCACTCGATGCCGTGCGCGGCGAGGTGGTCCTGCAAAAGCCGCGCCGCCTCGGCGTCGAGCACCGCCGGCAGGATGCGCGGCGCCAGTTCGAGCACGAGCACCTGGTCGACCAGGTGGGAGAGGGCCTCGGCCGCTTTCAGCCCGATGAGCCCCGCTCCGATGACGAGGGCGCGGCTCTTCCTGCCTGCGGCACTTGCCGCCCGGCGCGCGTCTTCCGCGAGCTGCTGCGCTTCGAGGGCGTCGTCGAGGGTGAGGAACGGCGTCGCGTTGGCGGCCTGGTCGAGCCCGTCGATGGGCGGCGTGAACGGGATGCTCCCCGTCGCGATCAGGCAGCGTCCGTATCCGACGCTCTCGCCGTTGGAGAACGCGACGCGATGCCCCTCCGCGTCGATCGAGACCGCTTCGTAGCCCTCTCCGAGGAGGGTCGCGATGCGCATCCGGTCGTAGAAGGCGGGATCTTTGTACCCGATCCTGTCGAGCGAGGTCTTGCCCTCCAGCAGGTACGATATCAGCGGGCGGCCGTACGCGGGATGCGGCTCGGGGCTTGCAATGGCTATCGTGTCCTGCGGACGGCAGGCGCGGATCGCCTCGGCGGCGCTCACGCCTGCGGCGGAGTTGCCCAAGATGAGGTAGTCGAAATCCATCTAGCACCCCTCGCTTTCCACGTAGATCAAGGCCCCGTTCGGACAGGCGGCGACGCAGGAGGGCTGTCCGGGCGCGCTGCCGTCGTCGGAGCACAGGTCGCATTTCAGCGCGATGTCGCGCCCACCCATCCGCACGACCTGCACGCAGCCGAACGGGCACATCGACACGCAGGTGCGGCATCCGACGCATTTCAGGGGATCGGATGAGACCAGCCCCGTCTCGGGGTCTTTGCGCATCGCGCCGGAGATGCATCCCTCCACGCAGACGGGATGCGCGCAGTGGCGGCAGTTGACCGCCAGCGACAGATGGAGGTCGCCCTCCACGCGCACGCGCGCAACCGGTGCGGGATCCTCCGCGCAGAGCGCCTTGACGGTTTCGTGCGAGGCGGAGTGGCGGGTTTTGCAGGCGATCTCGCAGCGCCTGCAGTCCAAACACCACGATTCGATGGCGTATATCCGTTTCATCCCGATCACTCTCCCGCGTGCTTGACGCCTAGGACGGCCAGCTCGCGATCGGTCAGCCCGATTCCGCGCAGCATCAGCCGGTTCCCGCGCAGGCTCTCGATGGCGTTGATGCCCATGCCGCCCATCATCTCCTGTATCTCGTGGTTCCACGCGCGCACCAGGTTGACCACGCGTTCGGCGCCGATCTCGGGGTTCAGGCGCTTGACGAGGTCGGGGCGCTGCGTGGCGATGCCCCAGTTGCATTTGCCGCTCGAGCAGCTCTGGCACTGGTGGCAGCCCAAGGCGATGAGCGCCGCCGAGGCGATGTAGACCGCGTCGGCGCCCAGCGCGACCGCGCGCACGATGTCGGCGGAGCTGCGGATGGAGCCGCCCGCGACCACGCTCACCGTGGAGCGGAGCCCCTCCTCGCGCAGCCGGTCGTCGACGGCGGCCAGGGCGAGCTCGATGGGGATGCCCACGTTGTCGCGGATGCGCTTGGGCGCGGCACCCGTCCCTCCGCGGAATCCGTCGATCGCGATGATGTCGGCGCCCGCCCGCGCGACGCCGCTCGCGATGGCGGCGACGTTGTGCACGGCGGCGATCTTCACCGACACGGGTTTGGCGTAGCCGGTCGCCTCCTTCAGCGAGAAGATGAGCTGGCGCAGATCCTCGATCGAGTAGATGTCGTGATGCGGCGCTGGGCTGATCGCGTCGGTGCCCTGGGGGATCATGCGGGTCCGCGACACCTCGGCGTCGATCTTCTCGCCGGGCAGGTGCCCGCCGATGCCCGGCTTGGCGCCCTGGCCGATCTTGATCTCGATCGCGGCCCCGGTGGCGAGATACTCGGGCGACACGCCGAAGCGCCCCGACGCCACCTGGACGATGGCGTGATCCGCGTAGGGCTTCAGGCTCCGGTGGAAGCCGCCCTCGCCGGTGTTGAAGTACGTCCCCAGCTCCTTGGCGGCCATCGCGAGCGCGGTCTGCGCGTTCAGCGAGATGGACCCGAAGCTCATCGCCGAGAACATGAGCGGCACGTCGAGTTTGATCTGCGGCGGAAGCTCCGAGACGACCGTGCGCTCGCGCTCGTTGACCCTGAGCGCGTCGGGGCGCGAGCCCAGGAACACGCGGGTCTCCATGGGCTCGCGCAGCGGATCGATGGAGGGGTTGGTCACCTGGCTCGCGTTCAGCAGGAGGTGGTCCCAGTAGATGGTGCAGGGCGCGGGGTTGCCCATGGAGGACAGCAGCACGCCACCGCTTTGCGCTTGCTTGGCGATGTCCTGCATGGTGTCGAGCGTCCAGTTGGACGATCCGTTGCCCGCCTGGGGCCAGCGGGTTATCGTGAGCGCGCGGGTGGGGCACATCGTCACGCAGCGCTGGCAGTTCACGCATTTCGCATGGTCGGCGATGACGCGTTGCACCTCGTCATCCACGCGGTGCACCTCGTTGGCGCAGGATCGCTCGCATACGCCGCAGCGCGTGCACAGGTCGGGGTCGCGCAGCACGCGGTAGCGCGGAAGCAGATAGTCGAGCATGGCCGATCACGCCTCCTTTCTCACGGTTGGCTGCACGCCCGTCTCCAGCGCGGCGGGATGCCGGCGGCGTGGGTTGTTCTCGGCGGTTTCCAGGCGCTTGCGCTCGGCCACCTCGTCGAGCAGCACCAGGAACGGCTCGCCGCCGTCGAGGGAATGGATGTTTTCCGCATCGGGGCAGATGACCTCGATCGCCGCCTGCTCGCTGGCGAGGTAGGTCATGGACCCCTTCTCCGCGGTGATGAGCGCGCGCAGCTTCAGACGGTCGTTGAGTGCCAAAAGCCCCTCGTTCGAGCCGATGATCACCGAGAAGGGGCCGTTGACCAGCGCGCTGGGGTAGGTGATGCGCAGCGCCGTCTCGAACGCGCGTTGCGGGGGGTCCATACGGTCGATCTCATCCCATGCGGGGGCGGTCATGATGTGCGCCGCCATCTGCTGCGAGAAGCCGTGGCGCCGTGCCAGCAGGTCGAACAGGTAGGTGATCACTTCGGTGTCGGTCTGCAGCTCGCAGTCGTAGCCGAACTGCTCGACGTAGCGGCGGTTGGCGTCGTAGCTCGAGATCTCGCCGTTGTGGACGACCGACCAGTTCAGCAGCGTGAACGGATGCGCGCCGCCCCACCAGCCCGGCGTGTTGGTGGGAAACCTCCCGTGCGCGGTCCATGCCCACGCCTTGTAATCGGCGATGCGGTAGAACTCCCCGATGTCCTCCGGGTAGCCCACTCCCTTGAACGCGCCCATGTTCTTGCCCGAGGAGGCGACGAACGCGCCTTTGATGCGGCCGTTGATGTGGAACACGTGCTGCATCGTGTACTCGGACTCGTCCATGCCGCTCATGGAGAGGCGGACGGGGTGCGGCGCGAGGAAGTAGCGCCAGATGTCGGGCGCGTCCTTGATGTTGGCGGACGCGTCGACGGGGATGCGCTCCTGCTTCTCGCTCATGAAGTACGTGTCGAGGTAGGCCTCGGTTTCGCGACGCGCTTCGACGCTCTCGTACATGATGTGGAACGCGTACAGTTCGGCGTAGTCCGGATAGATGCCGTAGGCGGCGAATCCGCCTCCCAGGCCGTTGGAGCGGTCGTGCATGAGCGCGATGGATGCCAGGATGTCGCTGCCGTCATGCCGCGTTCCGCTGCGGTCGATGATGCCCGCGATGGCGCATCCCGAGGGGATGCGCACGTCGCCCTCGCGTGGGGCGTGGTTGCATGCCATGGGTTCGTCCCTCTTTCGTCAAGCGTGTTCCGATGCTTGACGACGAGAATACGGGCCGCGTGTTTCGCTTTCGCTTCGCCTTTGTTACAGCAATGCGTCGGGTGTGTTTCGGATGGGAAAACAAAACGCCTTCTCTTCGGGAAAAGGCGCGTGGTCGCGGGACGGCTCCCGCGGCCGCGCTATCATGGCGCGCAGATTACGGCAGACGGATGCAGGAGCGATCGAACCATGTGCGGTATCTGCGGATTCACGGGCGCCGAGGCGTCCGACAGGCCCATCTTGAAGGCGATGTGCGGCATCATGGCGCACCGCGGCCCCGACGGCGAGGGGCAGTACCTCGACGTCGAAAGCGGGATCGCGCTGGGGCATCGCCGCCTCTCGCTCATCGACTTGGAGGGCGGCGGCCAGCCCATGGTGCGCGTCGACGCCGGCCGCTCCTCGCGCGTCACGACGCCCGCCTGCGGCCCCGACGGCGCGTTTCGCGAGAGCGCCGAGTCCGCGATGTCCATCGGGCGCTACGCCATCGTGTTCAACGGCGAGATCTACAACCACCGCGACCTCCGCGCGGAATTGGAGGCGGACGGCTGGAGGTTCAAGACCTCCTCCGACACCGAGGTGCTGCTCGTGGGGTATCTGGCATGGGACGCGGGCGTGCTCGACAGGCTCCGCGGCATGTTCGCGTTCGCCGTGTGGGATCGCGAGGCGCGCGAGCTGTTCTGCGCGCGCGATTTCTTCGGGATCAAGCCGTTCTACTACACCGTGCAGCCGGGCGCCGACGGCGGGCGGCGCTTCATCTTCGCATCCGAGGTCAAAAGCATCCTGGAGCACCCCGCCTATCGGCGCGAGCTCAACGAGGAGGCGCTCGAGCAGTACCTGTGCTTCCAGTTCAACCCCCTGGACGAGACGTTTTTCAAGGGGATCTTCAAGCTGCCCGCCGCTCACTGGCTGCGGGTGCGAGCCGACGGTTCGCTCGAGATGCGGCGCTATTGGCGCCCCGCCTTTTGCTATGACGAGGGGCGCGGCATGTCGGACACGGTGGACGCCATCGACGCGGTGCTGCGCGAGAGCGTGCGCTACCACAACGTCGCCGACGTCGAGGTGGGGTCGTTCCTGTCGAGCGGCATCGACTCCAGCTACCTTGCGGCGTGCCTCGCCCGGGAGAATCCCGCCATCGACACGTTCACGGTGGGATTTTCGGCCTACGAGGGCGAGCGTGACGAGATCAGCTGGGCGCGCGAGCTCGCCGCGCGCCTGGGCGTCGCCAACGATTCGCACCATATCTCCGAGGAGGAGTACTGGGCCAGCCTGCCCGCCGTGCAGTGGCATATGGACGAGCCGTGCGCCGATCCCAGCGCCGTGGCGCTCTACTTCGTCGACAAGCTCGCCGCGCGCAAGGTGAAGGCGGTGCTGTCGGGCGAGGGCGCCGACGAGCTGTTCGGCGGGTACCGCATCTACCAGACGCCGTTCTCCAACCGGAAGCTGGATTGGCTTCCCTCGGGTCTGCTGCGCGGCGCGTCGGCGGCGGCACGCGCGCTGCACGTGCGCGGCGCCAACTACCTGGAGCGCGCCGGCGAGGGCGTCGAGGACTGGTACTACACCAACGCGAACGGCGTGGCGTTCAGCCCGGCGGAGCGCGAGGCGCTGCGCCGCGGTCGGCGCGGCGGGGGCGCAAAGCCGGTTCCGACGCCCCAGTCGCTGACCGCGCCGGCGTACGCCGAGGTAGCGGATGAGGACGAGACGACGCGGATGCAATACGTCGACCTGCGGTTCTGGCTGGTGGGCGACATCCTGCTCAAGACCGACAAGATGTCGATGGCGCATTCTCTCGAAAGCCGCGTGCCGTTTCTTGACCGGCGCGTGTTCGACGTGGCGGCGACGGTGCCGCTCGCGTTCAAGGCGGACGGGCGCCAGACCAAGATCGCCCTGCGCGAGGCGGCAGAGCGCGCCATCCCGCGCGACTGGGCGCAAAAGGAGAAGCTGGGGTTTCCCGTGCCGGTGGTCGACTGGCTGCGCCAGGATCGCTACCGCCGGCGGATCGAGGAATGGTTCGCCGGTGACATCGCGCGGAGGTTCTTCGATATCGACGAGCTGGCGAAGCTGCTTGACGAGCACGCGTCCGGCATCGATCGCTCGCGAAAGATCTGGATCGTGCTCATGTTCTTGCTGTGGTACCGGATCTACTTCGTGGATCAGGCGAAGCCGTCGGCTACCAGAGCGTGCCCTGCTTGACGCCGTCGATGATGTCCTCGATGGTGGCGGCGGCATCGCGGTAGGTCTGGGGATCGGTGATCCCGGCCTCGTCGATCAGGTTCTGCGCGGCGTCGAGCGCGTTGAGCATCATCGTCTCGGTCTGGTTGCCGACCCACTGGCCGTTGCCCGACTCCAGCCATGCGCGCGCATCGGCCATGGTCTGGCGCAGATCCTCGCGCGCCTCGGCCAGATCCGCATTGGCCTCCTCGGCGGTGCTGGCCGCTTCGGCGGCGCTGTTGTACTCGTCGACGATCTTGGAGACTTGGGATTCCGCCGAGGCGAGGCGCTCGTCGATCCGCGTCTCCAGATCGTGGCGGTTGGAATCGATCGAATGCTGCAGCATCCCCTGCATTCCGCACGAGACCGCCAGGCTGGCGAACACCGCAACGACCGCCGCGATCGCCGCGATGAGCGCGATCGCGCGGATGCTCACGCCGAACACCTCCGGCTCGGAGACCTTCGACGCCGCCACATGCGCGCCCGAACGGCGCTGGGGCGGGCCGTAGCTTTTGGCGGAGGCGGGCCTCACCGTGGGACGGGAGGATTCCGCGAAGGCATCGGGAAGGGGATCGGGCTGGCCGCCATCATCTCCGGCCTCCCCGTCGACGACGGGGGCGGGTTCGGCCTCGGTGCCGAGGTCGTTTTCGGGGGTCGTGGCGTCTTTTCTGTCGAGCCCGTCTGCCATGCGTTCGCTTCCTCTCGCTGCGTCGATGCGTCGTCGTTTATTTCGATAATGCTACTGAATGCTTAAACCATATTGCAATACGTTCATCCAAAAGGCGAATGAGGGTTCCCTTGGGCAGGTTTTGCCCGGTTGCGGGCCGTTTTCCTCTCGATTGGGGCTATAATCCCGTGTTTAGGCTCTTCGGGCGGGTCCTCAGTCCCGACGGGCATCGCGATGCAAGACGAACGGCGCCCCCCGCGGGCGCTCGGTGAATAAGCTTGGAGGAAATCGATGGCAACTGGAAACGGTCGCGCGATCTGGTCGGGCAAACTCGCGTTCGTGCTGGCCGCCGCCGCATCGGCGGTCGGCCTGGGCAGCATGTGGCGCTTCCCCTATCTGGCGGCGAAGTACGGCGGCGGCACCTTCCTGTTCGTCTACCTGGTGTTCGTGTTCACGATCGGCATCTCGCTGCTGCTGCTCGAGACGGCGCTCGGTCGCCACACGGGCCTCAGCTCCATCCGTTCGTTCAAGGTGCTCGCCAAGAAATACTCGTTCATCGGCGTGTTCATGTCGGCGATCCCGTTCATCATCGTGCCGTACTACTGCGTCATCGGCGGCTGGACGACCAAGTACATGACCGCCTACCTCACCGACGGCCCCGCGGCGCTGGCGGACGGCGGCGACTACTTCTCGGCGTTCATCGGCAACACGCCCGAGAGTATGCTGTTCATGCTCGTCTTCATGGCGCTGACCTACCTGGTCGTGGCGCTGGGCGTCAACAAGGGCATCGAGAAGGCCAACCTCATCATGATGCCGGCGCTCATCATCGTGTCGGCGGTGCTGGCGGTCTACGCGCTGACGCTGCCCGGCGCCCTGGACGGCCTGGCGTTCTACCTGGTGCCCGACGTGAGCAAGTTCTCGCCCGAGCTCATCATCGCGGCGCTCGGCCAGACGTTCTTCACGTTGTCGCTGGCCATGGGCATCATGGTCACCTACGGCTCCTACCTCAAGAAGGAGGAGAAGCTCACCTCCTCGGTCATGCAGATCGCGGGCACCACGTTCGCCATCTCGCTGCTCGCCGGCATGATGATCATCCCGTCCACGTTCGCGGCGCTGGGCTCCGGCGAAGCCGTGGCGCAGAACGCCGGCCCGTCGCTGATGTTCGTGATCCTGCCCCAGGTGTTCAACAGCATGGGCGATGCGGGCGGCGTCATCGGCTGCGTGTTCTTCATCCTGGTCATCTTCGCGGCGCTCACCAGCTCGATCTCGCTGGTCGAGACCTGCACCAGCATCATCGCCGACGGCGCACGCATGTCGCGCAAGAAGGCGCTCGCGATCGTCGTCGTGTTCACCACCGTGGTGGGCGTCATCGTGAACCTGGGCTACAGTGACCTGTCGTTCATCCAGCCGCTGGGCGAGGGCACGTCGATCCTGGACTTCCTCGACTTCATCTCCAACTCGGTGATGATGCCGATCTCGGCGATCCTGACCTGCATCTTCGTCGGCTGGATCATCAAACCCAAGACCATCGTCGACGAGGTGCGCCTGTCTGCGAACTTCCGTCTGGCGGGCGCGTGGTCCGTCATGATCAAGTACATCGCCCCGGTGTGCATCGTCATCATCCTGATCGCCTACGTGGCGCAGACGATGGGGATCATCACGCTGTAGCGGCGGGATACGGCGCCGGGGCTGCCGCACGGCTTGCACGGCTCCGGGCGACGCGCACGGCTTTCGCTTGGCAAAGGGGCCGCATTCCTTCACGGGAATGCGGCCCCTTCCTCGTGTCGGCGCGTGAAGCGCGTCGATGATCAAATGCGCGCTCCGATAAGGCGATTGATCGAGACACCCTCCTCTGCCGCCTCGATGGCGATTCTGCGGTGCTGCTCGGGAGGGATGCGGAGCACCAGCTTGCCGGAATGCGAGCGCATGCCGAAGGGAAGGGGTGGCTCGGATCCCCTACATATCCCCGTACTGCCGCATGTAGTCGAGCAGCTCTTGGCGGGAGTGCAGGCCGGTTTTGCCGTAGATGCGGCCGATATGGGTGTGCGCGGTCGTCTGGGAGATGTGCAGCTGCTCCGCCACGCGTTTCTGCGTGAAGCCCGACGCGTACAACGCCAGCACCTCCACCTCGCGCTCCGACAGCAGGAACTGCGCTCCCATCAGCTCGGCGTTGTGGCGCACGACCGCGTGGCGCGCATCCGCCAGGGTCGAGTCCTCGTCCAGGCCCAGGATGCGCTCCAGGCGCGCCGTGCCGCTGGAGCCCTTCGCGGGGGCGCCGAGCACGTCGAGCGGCTCGCCTTCCGTCTCGGCCTCGTCGGCTCCATCCGCCCCCTGCGCCTCCTTGCGCGCCAGCTTCGCGGCGAACTGCGACACGTCGATGAGCCCCACGAAGATGAGCTGCGTCGACACCAGGAGCAGCAGGCTGATGACCGTGCCGGTGAAATGGCTGTCCCCGCCGGTGGGCATCACGCCCAGCACCACGAAGCGGCCGAACGCGCGGGAGACGGTCCAGATCGCCCATACGACGGCGGCGTAATAGAACGGATCGCGCCAGCCCGAGGCCAGATACGCGATGATGAGGTGCCAGACGAACGCCGTCATCAGCGTGCCCAGCATGGTGGTGGCGATCGCGCCGATCTCGAGATGGGCCGGGAACGCGCAGTACAGCACGAGCGCTCCGGCGGCGAGCAGCTCCATCACGATCCACACGCGCACCGTCATCGTGCGCGCGTGGCGCCGCACCGTCGATGCGATGAACAGCACGCACATCAGCTCGGTCAGCACCAGGCACGCCGCACGCGCCCCCAGCGTGAACGGGATGGGCTCGCCATGGGGGAACCCCGCCAGGAATCCCGCGACCAACGACAGCGCCGCCAATCCGATGGAACAGGCGACCAGGAAGCGCCGGCTCGCCGCGCCCGAGCGGACGAAGCTGAAGTAGTCGTCGGCGCGCCCGTCGGCCTCGCCCTCCTTGCAGCTGCTGCGGTTCGCCCACGCGAGGCAGGCGAACTGAGCTGCGGCGAACGGCAGGATCGCCAGGCAACGCAGCCCGTCGGGCAGAAGCACGGTCGCGAACACGGGGATCTGGCTCACGAACATCGCGCCGAACACCAAAACCACGCCGCGCTCCATCCCCAGCGGCACCTCGTCATCGTGCGCGCGTCTCAGCCAGCACGCGATGCACAGCGCCGCCGCGATGGTGACCAGCACGCTCAGCGCGAACCGCACCGGAAAGGTGCACAGCCCCGTGAAGCGCAGGATGCCCATCACCAGCAAGATGGCGCATTCCAAGCCGATCGCGACCCGCACGAGAACCGCCATCAGGCGGCGCGTGCAGATGAAGCGGGTCTTGTAGAGGACGGCCGCGGCTATGAGGCAGGGGATGACCGCGACTGTCGCGGCGCCGTCGGTGAACACGCCTTGGTCGGTGAGGCGCAGGCTTCCCTGCGTGGCGACGAGCAGTCCCATGTAGGCGCAGGCAAGGCCGAACAGCGACGGCCACAGCGGCGCGTAACGATTGAAAAACCCTTCCTTCGATGGCGACGCCACGGACGAATCGGTCATGCCGCATGCACCCCCTCATACATCTTGTAGGCAAAACCGCAGGTGGGGAAAGTGTAACGCAAACGAGGGAAGGTGTGTCGTCTCTTTCAGATGACGCAGGGGGTTGCCCGGCGTTTCCCGTGTGCCCGCTTCGTTTCGGCGGGAGAATCAGCTACGAAGCGTACTGGGCGATGTAATCGAGGATCTCCTGACGCGAATGCAAACCGGTCTTGGTGTAGATGCGCTTGACGTGCTCATGGGCGGTGCTTTGCGAGATCACCAGCTTCTCGGCGACCTTCTTCTGCGTGTACCCGAGGGCGTAGAGCGCCAGCACGTCCACCTCGCGGTCCGACAGCAGGAACTGCTTCCCCATGATCTCGGCGGAGTGTCGCATGCTCTCCTGACGCAGATCGGTGAGCGTCCGGCTCTTGTCCAAGCCCATGATGCGCACCAGCGTGCTGGGGTTCTCGGCGGCTCTCGCCGCCTCCTCCGCCTCGTCGGCGTGCCGCCGCTCGATGGAGAGGAACATGCTGAGGGTGGCTTGCGCGGAGACTACCACAAGCGTCGCCGTCAGCGCGATGGCAAGCGCCGGGTTGTCGATGATGCCGGGGGTGAGGACGAAGGCGGTGCGCACGACGGAGCGAGCGCCCAGCCACACGAACCAACCGGCGAAAGCGTAGTAGTACGGCTCGCGCCATCCGAAGCTCATGAACGCGATGATGATGTACCAGGCAAGCCCCACCATCAAGGCGTTGAGCGTCGTGGTGAACACCGCGCCGACATCGAGCATGCCGGGCAGCGCCGCATAGCAGATGAGTGCGAAACAGCTGAGCAGCTCCAGGATGAGGAACAGCCCCACCGGCATCAGGTGCCTGCGCTTGCCGACGGTCAAGGCGATGACGAGGATCGCCAGCGCGACGGTCAGCGCAAAGTACGCGAAACGCGTGCCGACATGGAACGGGATCGCCTCTCCGTCGGGGTAGCCGCGCAGGAATCCCGCGACGATGCCCAGCAGGCAGATGCTCACCGCCATGACGATGAGCAGCTGGCGGTTCTTGAGCGTGAACCCGTCGAACCCGGGAAACGCGTTCTCCGCTGCGAGCTTCTCGCGGCTGTAGGCGACCGTCCGCCCCCGCGCCCAGCGCATGCAGGGGAACTGCACCGCCGCGAGGACGCCTGCCAGGAAGATGCCGATGACGGAGGGGACGGCGGCGCAGATCAGCAGCTCGATTTCGCTGAGGACGAGCGCCGAGAACACGAACAGGACCGAGACGACGGTCCCGGTGCCCTTCATGCAGCGCAGCCAGTAGAACATGGCGCCCGATGCCGTGACCGTGCAGATGACGCTCAATCCGAACCGCAAAGGAAAGCTCTCCGCTTCCGTTGCGTTCAGCACGCCCAGGCCCAGCATCGCAAGCACCTCGGCGGCGATGCAGGCGCGCGCGATGCGATCGACCCATTTGCCGGGGACGGTCTTCTTCTTGGCGGTGATGACGGCAAAGGGGATCAGGAAGATCAGCAGGGTGACGATCATCGCGCCGTCGGTGAAGATGCCCTCGTCGCTTTGGCGGTAGCTGCCATAGCTTGCGACGATGAGCCCGGCGCGCCCGAGCGCGAGGCCGATGAGGAGCGGAAGCAGCGCGACAAGGGCTTTGCCTACATCAAGCGGGGATCCCGCCTTCGCGTCAAGCGTCAACGCGGCGGATTCCGCCTTAGGTGCTTGCTGTTCGCCCGTTGTTGCGATGGTGGCCTGCCCTTCGCGAGTCGCCTGCATGGAAGTCCCTCTTTGCCCTCATTTACCCCTAAAGAGGTTACATCGGGGAAAGTATAAGCGAGATGCTGGAAGACAAGGGAAACTGTAACAAACGCCTTTGGCGCGTCACCGCGAACCCCCGTCCGCTCGAAACCGCGGCGGGCGGGCGCGGACGCCGGGCTTGGGAAAAGGGGGAGGCTATGGAGGGTTCGGAAACCCTGCTCGAAGCGCGGCGGAGGCCGCTGATCCGAACGAAGGACGTCTATCAGACCAACGTGGATGACGGAGTGGCGGGCTATTCCGACACGCTTTTGACGGTCGTCGCCGATTTCAAGAACGGCGGCGCGCCCGAGGGTTTCAACGCGCAGAGCATGGCGGGCAAGTCCAAGAAGGGCGAAGTGGCAGTGCGCCTGTTCGCGGTCGTCGACCCGCAGCGTCACGTGTTCGAACGCGTGGGGTTCAAAACACGCGGCTGCCTTGCCATGACCGGGTGCGCCAGCATGATCTGCCAGATGATCGAGGGGAAGACGTTCGAAGAGGCGCTCGCCGTCACGCCGGCGCAGCTGGCGGACGCTCTTGACGGGGTGCCGACGGGCAAGGGCAACACGACCGTGTTCGCGGTCGAGGCCGTGCATGCGCTGGTGGGCGATTGGCTTGTCCGCCAAGGGGCGGATCTGGCCGATCTCGACCGCCTCATCCCCTGCGAGCAGGATTCGACCGCCTGCCTGATGTGCGAGCACTGCTCGCTGCGCGACTGCCGCACCGATCTGCTGATCGATGGGGTTGTCGCCCAGGCGAAAGGAGGGGAGCGCGCATGAGCGAAAACGAGGAGGTTTCCGTCGTTTCGAGTGAGGATGAAGAGCGCGTCGCGCAACAGCGTGCCGAAAACAACGCCCTTGCACGGGTGTTCGAGGACGTGCGCGCCCAGTCGCGCGAAGGGCTGCTGGTGCAGCCGACCCGGTGGCCCGAGATCGGCTTGGTGCCCGACCATATGGATCCCGAGGAATTCGAGATGTTCGTCTACGACTATTGGGAGGAGCATCGAGATCCGGGCGGGTCCGACGCGGGCGCTTCGGAAGAGCCTGCTGCGCGGGCGCAGACGCCGACGGGCGGCCCGTTCCGCATCGAGCGCGTCTCGACGACGCGGAGCAGCGCCATCGGCTCGGTGGGCGTGCCCCCGTTTTTGAGGAAGCCCGCCGCCGAAGGCACCTCGGCTGACGAACGGACCGATGGGGGCGAAGCGTCCGCATCCGCCAAACCGGCGCAGGCGCGGCAGGACGCGCCAGCCGGATCCTGCCGCGCCGGTGAAGGGGAGGACCCCTCGGCACCGCGGTGCGAAGGAGGCTCCGCGGTGGACGTCGTCGACGATGACGGCAACCCCTACGGCTCGCTCAGACTGCCCGAAGGCTACAAGCTCGTCCAGCTGGAAGGCGAGTGGGCGCTCGTGCCGGACGAGGATGCCGAGCCCGTACGGCTCGAAATCGACTCCGGCAACATCGTCGCCCTGGTCGGTCACTACAGCTACTACCTTTACGACCGCACACTCATGACCGACTCGTTCGCGCACTGGTCGTTCCTCGCCGCCGAGGGCGACGACATGCTGACGTTTGCCGACTGCGTGCGCGAGGAGTCGCGCACCTATCCACGGCCGATGCCCATCGAGTCGTTGGAAAACGATCCGTTCCGTTTCTCAGAGGAGCGCATCTTGCGCATCTGGGATCACGTGCGCGCCTCGGGCGAGTATCCCGACATCGAGCAGGTCGTCGCCTCCAACGGCGACGTCTTCTTCTACTCCACCCGCTATCTGACTCCCGAATACGCCGCCTCCCTGGCGGAATGGGCGGCGGTCGAGCGCCTGCGCAACGTGTAGGCTCTCGCTTCCCCGTCCGCCGCCGGGCTTCTCGCACGGGGCCCTGGGCACGGTGTCTCCCGAGGGGGGTGCCCCTGCAAAGCGAACGCCCATCGCGCCTCTTTCGGCGCGATGGGCGTTCGCTTTGCTTGCGGCGGCGCTTGCCGGAGGAAGGACGGCAGGCACCGCCGCATCGGAGGGCGTCGTCGTGCTAGGGCAGCAGGTTCAGGCTCGCCAGCTCTTCCTTGACGTCGGGCATGTCGTAGTAATCCAGGCAGTCCGCGGTGGGGCAGCCGAGGTTCTCATCCCAGCCGAACGTGCGGTACAGCATCGTCAGACCGGTCTGGAAATCCTCGCGCTCCATCTTGTCGGTGCCCTCGGTGAAGGGCTGCTTGTCGGGATCCTTGTCGTAGGGCCATGCGGTCATGACGTCGTGGACGTTGCGGAAGTCGTTGCAGCCCATCTCCCCGTTTTCGCCCACCATGCCGCGTGCGGTCGCGGCGCGCTGGAGGGTCATGATCTTGGCGCCCGCCTTGTACAGGTCGTCCGTGGTCACCTGTTCGCCGGTGACGGCGGTGTAGAACTTGGCCTCCAAGTCGAGGTCGCCGCGGTAGTCGCGCGTCTTGGTCGGGCTCATGGTCATCGGCCACACCCAGTTGCACAGCGTCAGCGAATCGTGGAGCACGTCGGTGACGATGGACCACCAGCAGTAGTTCGCCTTGTGCTCGTTCATGGGCGTGTAGTTCTTGTCCGGATCCAAGGCGTCCTCGCCGCCCCAGAGCTCAGCTGCGATCTGCTTTTTCAACTCGACGGGCAGGCCGCAGTTGTGCAGGTTCTCATGCGAGTGGATCATCGGGTCGCGGTTGAAGATCATGTTGAGCAGGGCGCCGACCTGCGCCTGGCTCTCGAGCGCATGGTGCACCGGCCAGCCGCGGTAGTTGATCAGGCACGATGCCGTGGTGTCGAACCACTTCATGTCATCCCAGCGCTCGCACCACACCAGCGGTCCGTGGCCGAGGTACGCCATCTCGTTGTCGTTCTGCGCGATGTGGCGCAGGAGCTTCGGCATGATCGCGGGATCGTTGTTCTTGAACGCGTCCCAATCGAACTGCGCGTATTCCTCGGGAGGCAGCACGCGCTTGAAGATGCCGTCGTGCACGCAGTGCGCGATGTCGCGGTACAGCTGGGCGTAGTTGCACCACAGGCCCAGGTCATCCACCGTGCTGCCGATAACCTGATCCCAGATCAGCGCGTCCTCGGTGCTCGCTTTCACGGTGGTGTTCTCGCCCAGGATCTTGATCATGTAGTTGCTGAACGGGAAGTTGGGCACGCAGGTGTTGCCGGTGATCTCGTAGCCGCCGTTTTTCTTGCTGTTGGGCACGCGCATGTCCGAATAGCAGTGGATCGGGCAGCTGTGGCAGCCGTCGAGCTTGATCGTGTACTTCTCCGCCTCGGGGCCCTCGTCCTTGGTCGTCTTCATCGTGCGGTAGCCGACGGTGTTCAGCTCGCCCGGTTTGGGTTCGCCGGTCTCGATGGGCTCGCCTTCGGCGTCGGCCCAGTACAGGCCCTTGCGTGCGGTCCAACGAGATCCCTTGTCGTAGTATTCGGCCCATTCCTGCTGGGTCGACGGCACGACGTGGTTGTTGTTCGCGCCGATGATGTCGCGCAGCATGTAGTCGGACAGATCGGCCACGGCCTGCGGATCGGCGACGTTCACGCTGCCGTTGCCCTCGACGACCAGCGCCTTGAGCTTCTTCGAGCCGAACAGCGTGCCCAGGCCGGCGCCGGCGGAATGGTTGCGCGAGTTGATGACGCAGGCGTAGGGGAGCAGGTTCTCGCCGGCCGGGCCGATGGACGCCACGCAGGCGCGGGTGCCCTCGACGCGGTTGAGCGCCTCGGCGGTTGCGCGGGTGCCCATGCCCCAGACGAAGCCCGCGTCCTTGATCTGCACGTCGTCGTCCTTGATGTTGAGATACACCGGACGATCCGATGCGCCCTCGATGACGATGGCATCGTAGCCCGCTTGCTTGATGTGGGCACCCAGCATGCCGCCGGTATGCGCGTCGACGGGAAGATGGTCCTTGGTGAAGGTCGACAGGAACGTGATGGTGGTGCGTCCCGCCAGGGGCACGCCCGATGCGGTCAACGGTCCCACGGCGAACACGATCTTGGATTCGGGCGCCAGCGGATCCGTGCCCGCCGGAACCTCGTCGTAGATGATCTTGTTGGCGAGGCCCATGCCGCCGATGTAATCCTTATAAGGGTCGGTCGTTTGGGTGGTGATCTCCCCGGTCGTCAAGTTGACGCGCAGGATGGAGCCCGTCCAGCCATACGACTTGTTCGGATCTTTGGTTGCGTCAGCCATTTTGGTTACTCCAAATCTCTTTTTGTACGAACGTTGCGTGATCGTAGCGCTGCGATTCGGAGCTCCGTTTGGCGTTCGCCCCGTCCGTGCGGGGCGGGGCGCCGCGTGCGACGCGCATGCGGTCCGTCGCCTGTCGTTCGGGGCGAACGCCAAACCGCGCGTATCGTAGGCGAAGCGGCGTCAGGCGGTGTCCCCTCTTTGGGGGTAAAAGGGAAAAACGGCTGTTAAACGGCGGAGATACCCTCCAAGCGGGGACAACGCCCGACGCCGGTGGTTTAGGGTCGTCCCGTTGCGTGAGGCGCGCTCAGAGGCGCGAAGCTGCGAGAAGACGAGCGAGGAGAAACACCCGCAACGAGGGGGGAAACATGACCGACGTTACGAAAAACGGCGCTTCCGCCGATCCGGCGTTCGAAGCCGCATCCGGCGAGCCGAACGGCGAGCCCGCCGCGACCGCTCAAACGCAATCGACGCCGACCGTCGAGGCTTCGGAGGGCGCTGAGCCCGCTCGGGCCGAGTCCGCCGGGCAGGCGCCCGGAAAGCATCGCGCGATAACCCGCCGCCAGGTGCTCGCCATGGCCGGCTGCGGCGTGGCGGGTTTGATCGTGGGCGGCGTGCTGGCTTCGTGGGGCGTCACCGAGCGCTCCATCGCCTCGGGCCGCATCGACATCCGCACCACGCCCACCAAGATGATCGTCACCGACCGCGCCCGCTGCTCGGGCTGCCAGCGCTGCGAGATGATGTGCACGCTGAAGAACGACGGCCGCGTATGCCAGCACATCGCGCGCGTGCGCGTGCGCGACAACTACTTCTGGGGCTACGGCGTCGACAGCGGCGGCGGTGCGCTGGGATTGGGCGAGGATGCCTGCCAGTTCACCGTCGAGCATTGCAAGCAATGCGCCGATCCCGCATGCGCCAACTACTGTCCGGTGCACGCCATCAGCTCCGATCCCGACACGGGAGCGCGCGTGGTGGATCCCGACGTGTGCATCGGCTGCGGCATGTGCGCGCAGGCCTGCCCGTGGAACATGCCCCGCGTCGACACCGAGACCGGCGTTTCGACGAAGTGCATCTCATGCGGCCGCTGTGCCGAGCAGTGCCCCAACGGCGCCATCCAGTTCATCGATTGGCAAGATATCGCCCAGAAGGTCATCGACCAGGGCGTGGTACGTACGACCACATTGGTGTAGCCGAAGCGCTGCGAGGAAGGCGTAGAAAGGGGGGTGTGGCCATGGGCGACGAGATCGTGTTCTCCACGGTGTCCAAGTGCTTCGCATCGATCGATCGCGATGCGTGGAACGCGTTGACGCAGGGCGCCGTCTGGGCCGATTTCCTCGATGCGTCGCGACGCCTGCTCCAGCAGGGGGCGAAGCTGGGCGAGGACGAGTCGCCGGCAAGCCGAGCGCATCCGTCGTGCCCGTTGCAGGACTTCCTCTCCGTCGGCGAGGTGAACGCGCTGTTCGCGCCGCCGAGCTGGGAGGATGCGCGATCGTTCGCCACGCTTCATTTCACTGGCGGGCTTCCCGCCTCGGCGCCGCCCGTCGAGTCGCTCTACCGGCTTCCCGACGGCAGCATGGGGCCTTGCGCCCCGCACGGGATGAGCGGGCTGCCCGGCTCGTACTGCGGCGAGCCTGCCCGTTACATGCGCGGCCTTGTCAAGCGCATGGGCCTGTCCTTGCCGCCCGAGTTCGCCGACTGCCCCGACCACCTTTCGATCGAGCTCGATCTGCTGGCGGTTCTGCTGCGAAGCGGCATGACGCACCAGGCGCGCGAGTTTCTGTCGGAGCGTTTCGCGTGGCTGCCGGCCTACCGCCTGAGGCTTTTGGGGCTTGAGGACGATCCGCGCGCCCGCTTTTACGTGGGGCTCGTCGACGTGCTCCTGGGCATGTGGCTGCAGCAGGCGGCAAACGCGGCCTCCGGACACCCTTCCAGCGCAATCTAGACGAAGCGCACCAATGCATATGAGAGGAACCATCATGTCAGAACACGCTATAACCAGGCGGAGTTTTCTGGCCGGAAGCGCCGGCGTTGCTGCTGCGATCGCCGGTTCGGAATTCTTGAGCTTCGGCTCGTGGCAGCAGGCGCAAGCCGAGGAGGCGGCAGGATCCACCACCACCGCGCACTCGCTGTGCAACGCCTGCTCCACGAAATGCGGCTTCACCGCCTACGTCGTGGACGGCAAGCTCGACAAGATCATCGGCGACGCCAGCCATCCCTACTGCGAGGGCACGCTGTGCGCCCGCGGCTACGGGTACGCCGACATCGCCTATTCCGCCGACCGCTTGACCGACCCGCTCAAGAAGAACGAATTCGGCCAGTTCCAGGCCATCAGCTGGGATCAGGCATACGCCGAGATCGGCGAGAAGGTCCAGTCCATCATCAAGGAGAGCGGCCCGGAGGCGCTGGCCATCGTCCAGGACCCGCGTCCGTCGGGCAAGTACTATTCCCAGCGCTTCATGAACGCGCTTGGATCGCCCAACGTGTACACGCACGGCGTCGCCTGCAATATGTCGAAGAACTCCGGCTTCGCTCAGGTCATCGGTGCCAGCGACTACACCAGCGACGTCGAGAACTCGAAGATGACCATGTTCATCGGCCGCAGCTACGCCGACGCCATCCGCCCCAGCGCGCTGCATGCGCTGGAGAAGGCGCACGAGGCCGGCGCCCGCATCGTGCTGGTCGATCCGCGTCTGAACAACTCCATCGCGTTCGCCGATGAATGGGTGCCCATCAACCCCGGCACCGACCTCGCTTTCATTCTCGGCATGGCGCACGTGCTGGTCGAACAGGGTCTCTACGACAAGGACTACGTCGCCGCAAATTCCGTCGGCTTCGACGAATGGGCCTCCTATCTTCGGAACTGCACGCCCGAGTGGGCGCAGGAGATCACCGGCATCGACGCCAACACCATCGAGCGCCTCGCGACCTCGCTCGCCGAGGCGGCGCCTGCGGCCTCCATCGAGCCGAGCTGGCGCGGTGCCTTCGGCTGCTCCTACGACAACTCCGGCGAGACCGCGCGCGCGGTGTGCGCGTTCAACACGCTTCTGGGCTGCTGGAACCAAAAGGGCGGCGCCCTGTTTTTGCCCAGCGTGTCCGCGGGCAAGCTGGATGCCGGCAGGTTCCCCAGCGTTTCCAAGCCCGAGGGCGCCATCGTCGGCGCCAAGGAGTACCCGCTGTCTCAGTCGAGCATGGGCGTGTCTACCTTCGCTGCCAATCTTGCGGCGACGGGCATGGTGCGCGGCATGTTCTTCTACAACTCCAATATGGTGGCGGGCTATTCCAACCCCAAGCATCTGCAGGAATGCGTCGAGGCGCTGGATCTTTCGGTCGCCATCGACGTGCAGATGAGCGAGACGTGCCTGGCCTGCCAGTACGTGCTGCCCGACACCAGCTACCTCGAGCGTCTCGAGTTGCCCGAGTTCGTCTCCGCCAAGACGCCGGTGGTCACTCTGCGCGACAAGGTCATCGAGAAGGTGCACCCCAACACGCGTCCGGTCGACCAGATCTTCAGCGAGCTCGCCGAAGCGTGCGGCGTGGGCGAGTACTTCGGGTTCTCCGTCGAGGATCTCGCAGACGCGCAGCTCGCTTCCGTGGGGCTCTCGCTTGCCACCCTGCGCCAGAAGGGGACGTCGGCGTTTCCCGAGAAGACGTTCGAATACGGCAAGACACCCGAATGGAAGACCCCGACCGGCAAGATCCAGTTCGCCAGCGACGCCTGCGAGGAGGCGGGGCTGCCGCGCGTGCCGCAGTGGCGCGAGCCGGCGGTCTCGGTGCCCGATGACGGCGCGAGCTTCCGCCTGATCGGCGGCAAGCAGGCAATCCACTCCCACACCCAGACGGCCAACATCGAGGCGCTGATGGACATCACCAAGCAATACGGTCTCGACCGCGTGTGGATGAACGCGGGCCGCGCGGCCGAGCTGGGCATCGCGGACGGCGATACGGTGCTCGTGTCGAACGACCTGTTCTCCGGCCAGATCAAGGTCAAGGTCACCGAGCGCATCAACCCGGAGGCGCTGTACCTGCCCAGCCATTACGGCTGCTCGTCTCCGCAGCAGAAAACCGCCTACAACGTGGGCCTGCGCCAGATGGACTTCGTGCCCTACCGCTTGGAGGAAGGCTACGGCGGCGCCTGCACGCAGGAGACGTTCGTGACCGTTAGGAAAGTGGGTGCATGATGACGCGTTACGGAATGTTGATCAATACCAAGAAATGCATCGGCTGCTATGCCTGCCGCACCGCTTGCCAGCGCCAGAACGGCTTGCTCCCCGACGAGGCGTTCATCCGCTTCGAAGAGCGTGAGCAGGGGACGTATCCGGCGGTGTCGGTCGATCATCTGCCGCTGCAATGCATGCACTGCGAGGATGCGCCGTGCGTGAGCGTGTGCCCCACGGGTGCTTCCCATATCGGCCCCGACGGCATCGTGACGGTCGACCATGGCAAGTGCATCGGCTGCCTGTACTGCGTCGCAGCCTGCCCGTACCAGGTGCGCGTACGCAACTCCAAGACGGGCGGCGTCGATAAGTGCCGTTTCTGCAACGTATCCAACTACGAGAACGGCACCAAGATGGCGACCTGCGTCACCGCCTGCCCCACGGGCGTGCGCATCTTCGGCGACCTCGACGATCCCGACTGCGAGCTGGTCAAGGAGATCAACCGCACGCACGCCGAGCCCATCGCGGGCGATCTGACCGAATCCAAAGTCTATTACGTGAGGTGATGAAGGATGTCATTCGAACCTATCTGGAGCGGCATCATCGCCTGCTATCTGTTCCTCGCCGGTTTGGGCGGCGGCGCGTTCATCACCTCGGCGTTCATCCGCTGGCGCCATCCCGAGGCGGTCCGCATGAGGGTCTACGGCCACATCATCGCCCCGGTCGCCGTTGTCATCGGCTTGGTGCTGCTGATGTTCGATGCCACGGCGGGCCTCCAAAACCCCCTGCGCTTCGCGCTGCTTCTGAGCAACTTCAACTCCGTGATGACGTGGGGCGTGGTGTTCCTCGGCTTGTTCGTCATCGTGTCGCTGATCGTCGCCGTTCTCGATCTGCTGCACCGGGACATTCCGGTCGCGCTGGACATCGTCGGGTCGGTGCTGGGCCTGTGCGTGGCGGTGTACACCGGCTGCCTGCTGGGCGTCTGCAAGACGTTCCCTTTGTGGAACAACGCGCTGCTGCCCATCCTGTTCCTGGTGTCCGCCGTGTCCACCGGCATGGCGTCGGTGCTCGTCGCCGCGATCATCAGGCATCCCGAGGAGTTCAACCGCGTGGGCGTGCTTAAGAAGTTCCATTTCTGCCTGCCGATCATCGAGCTGGTGCTGATCGCTTCGCTGTGTTTCATCACGGCGAACGACGCCTCGGGTGCCGGCGCCGCGTCGGTTGCCAAGCTGATCGCGGGAACCTACGCCCCGGCGTTCTGGGTCCTGTTGGTGATCGTCGGCTTGGTGTTGCCCACCGTGCTCGAGACGCGCATGCTTTTCTTCACCTCGCGTGAGTTCGAGACCAGCCGCAAGGCTCATTGGATCAGCTTTGCATCCGACGTCGGCGTGCTCGTCGGCGGTTTCGTCCTGCGTCTGCTGATCTTGCTCGCCGCGCTGCCCATCACGATGGTAGTGCCCTGGGTGTAGCATCTGATCTGCGGATATACCTCTCCTCCGACCCCGTGTCGTCTGTTATGGATGACACGGGGTCTTGTCGTCTTATCCCCTTGTTTCGCAAAAATCGCCTGCAATAGACGACAGGGTTCCGTCCGGTGCCCCCATACTCTCAGCTATCGCGGCGCGTCGAGGGGCGCGTCGGATGGACGCAAGAAGAGGGGAGGCGCGCCATGACGATCGACGATGCGAGGCTGTTCGCCATGCTGGCCCAGTGCTTCGGTCCCGCCGCGCGCGACGAGTGGGATTACGCGACGGGCGACGATGAGTGGCAGGCGCTGATCGCGCGTCTGCGCGTTCTGATCCAGCAGCCCGGCGCCTGGGGTGCCGCGGCCTCCGCCGTGCGGGTGCGTCGCGCCTCCCCGCTGCAGGAGTTCCTTTCCGAGCGCGAGGTCGACGCGCTGTTCGCGCCGCCCTCCTTCGACGAGAAAAGCTCGTTCGCCGCGCGTCACTTCACCGGCGGCCTGCCCGAGAGCGCGCAGCCCATCGAGTCGCTCTACGTCGAATGGACCAGCGATCCCAAACGCAGCCCGTTCGAGCACAAGAAGGGCCTCTACTCCGCCGATACCGCGCTGTACATGCGCGACCTCATCGCCGATCTGGGCCTGGCGCTTCCGGAAAGCCTCGCGGCCTACCCCGACCACCTGTCGCTCGAGCTGGACATGGTGTCGCTGCTGCTCGAAGCGGGCCGCGCCGACGATGCGCGCCAGCTGTTCCTTGAGCGCAGCGCGTGGCTGACCGCCTACCGTCTGAAGCTGGTGGCGCTCGGCGACGAGGCGCTGTTCTACCTGGCGATCGTCGACGCGCTCCTGGGCATCCGAGCCCAGCTCGAAGCCGCGGAGAGCCGGGAGCTCGAATCCGCGTAGCCGCCGAAAACGCGGAGAAGGGGCGGTCGCTTTTTCATTAGGCTCGCCGCCAACGTTCGTTTTGCGCCGAGGGCGCTCACGATAAAGGAAAGAAAGCGTAAGTAAGAGGGAAAAGAGAAGGGGGAGACGATGACGGATTATTCGATCACCAGGCGAAGCTTCCTTGCGGCAAGCGCGGGAGTCGCCGCGGTGGCTGCCGGCAGCGGATTTCTGGGCTTTTCCGCCTGGGAGGCCGAGCAGGCCCATGCCGCCGGCGAGAAGAAGGCCGTGCACTCGCTGTGCAACTCCTGCTCGTCCAAGTGCGGATTCACCGCGTACGTGGGCGAGGACGGCCGCTTCACCGAGATGGTGGGCGATGCCGACCATCCGTACTGCGACGGCACGCTGTGCGCGCGCGGCTACGGCTACGCGTCGATCGCATGGTCTGAGGACCGCCTCACCGATCCGCTGAAGAAGAACGACCAGGGCAAGTTCGAGGCGATCAGCTGGGATCAGGCGCTCAGCGAGATCGCCGAGAAGACGCAGGCCATCATCGCGTCCGACGGTCCGCAGTCGCTCATCATGATCCAGGACCCGCGTCCGTCGGGCAGCTACTACACCAAGCGCTTCATGAACGCGCTCGGCTCCGCGAACGTGTACACCCACGGCGTGTCCTGCAACATGTCCAAGAACTCCGGCATGACCCAGGCCATCGGCGCCGCCGACTTCACCGCCGACGTCGCCAACGCCAACATGATCATGTTCCTGGGCCGCAGCTACGCCGACGGCATCCGCCCGGCCTCGCTGCACCAGCTGCGCGACGCGCATGCCAAGGGCGTCCATATCGTGATGGTCGACCCGCGCTACAACAACAGCTGCCTGTACGCCGACGAGTGGGTGCCCATCAAGCCCGGTACCGACCTGGCGCTGATCCTGGCCATGGCGCACGTCCTCATCAAGGACGGCAAGTACGACGCCGACTACATCGCCAACTACACGGTCGGCTTCGAGGACTGGCAGCAGCGCGTCCAGGAGTACACCCCCGAGTGGGCCTCCGAGATCACCGGCATCCCCGCCGAGACGATCGAGCGTCTTGCCAACGAGATGTGGGAAGCCGCTCCCAAGGCCTGCATCGAGCAGGGCTGGCGCGCCGCGTTCGGTTGCGCGCATCAGAACTCCGGCGAGACGGCGCGTGCGCTGTGCCTGTTCAACACGCTGCTGGGCTGCTGGGGCATCGAGGGCGGCGCCTACTTCCCGGCCAGCCAGAGCGCCGGCAAGCTGACCGATCCCAAGTTCGCCGCTCCGCCGACGCCGTCCGAGAAGATCATCGGCCAGGCCGAGTACCCGGTTTCCTCCGGTGGCATGGGCGTGTCGACGTTCGCCCTCTCGGTCATTCCCGAGGGCCGCGTCAAGGGCGTGTTCTTCTATCAGTCCAACTGCGTCGCGGGCTACTCCAACCCCGCCCAGCTGGCCGAGTTCGTCCAGGCTGCCGAGCTGTCCGTCGCCATCGACGTCCAGATGACCGAGACCTGCCAGGCCTGCCAGTACGTGCTTCCCGACACGAGCTATCTGGAGCGCCTCGAGGTGCCCGAGTTCGTGGGCGGCAAGGTTCCCGTCGTCAGCCTGCGCGACCGCGTGCTCGAGAAGATCCATCCCAACACCAAGCCGGTCGACGAGATCTTCACCGAGCTCGCCAAGGCGTGCGGCGTGGGCGAGTACTTCGAGTTCACCGTCGACGAGCTCGCCGACGCCCAGCTGCAGACGCTGGGCATCACGCTCGACGAGCTGCGCGAGAAGGGCACGATCACCTTCCCCGAGAAGCAGCTCAAGTACGTCCTCAAGACCACGTGGGGCACGGCCGACAAGAAGGTCCACTTCACCAGCGAGGCATGCGTGAAGGCCGGCTTCCCGGCGTCGCCCGGCTGGCTGGAGCCCAAGGTCATGCCCGGCGAGGGCCAGTTCCGCCTGGTCGGCGGCAAGCAGGCCATCCACACCCACACCCAGACCGCCAACATCGAGCCGCTCATGGCCATCACCAAGATGTACGGTCTCGAGCGCATCTGGATGAACGCCGATGTCGCGGCTAGCATGGGCATCGCCGACGGCGACGAGGTCGAGCTCTCCAGCGAGACGCACACCGGCCGCACGCGCGTCAAGGTGACCCAGCGCATCGAGCCCACGTCCATCTACCTGCCCAGCCACTACGGCTGCTCGGTTCCGGAGCAGCGCACGGCCTATAACGTCGGCTTGCGCCAGATGGACTTCGTGCCCTTCCACATCGAGCCCGGCTACGGCGGCACCATGTCGCAGGAGACGCTCGTCACCGTGAAGAAGGTAGGTGCATAATGACCCGCTACGGAATGCTTATCGATACCACCAACTGCATCGGCTGCTTCGCCTGCCGCACCGCGTGCCAGCGCCAGAACGGCCAGGATCCCGAGGTGGATTACATCCGCTACGAGGAGCGCGAGACGGGCACCCTGCCGTTCGTGCACCACGAGACCGTGCCGCTGCAGTGCATGCACTGCGAGGACGCCCCGTGCGTTCATGTGTGCCCGACCGGCGCCAGCTACATCGGCGAGGGCGGCGTGGTGCGCGTGGACGAGTCCAAGTGCATCGGCTGCCGCTACTGCATGGCCGCCTGCCCCTACCAGGTGCGCGTGCACAACAAGGTGTCGGGTGCCGTGGAGAAGTGCAAGTTCTGCCACGCCTGGGTGTACGAGCATCCCGAGACGCCGTCCAACACGTGCGTCACGGCATGCGTCACCGGCTGCCGCATCTTCGGCGATCTCGATGATCCCAACAGCGAACTGTCCCGTGCCATCGTCGAGAAGAACGCCCTGCCCATCGCAGGCGATCTGACGAAGGCCAAGATCTTCTACGTGAGGTGATAACCATGACGTACGAACCCATCTGGGGTCCCATTATCTCGTGGTACCTGTTCCTTGCGGGCCTGGGCGCGGGCGCCTTCATCACCTCCGCGTTTCTGGGCTGGCGCCATCCCGAGGCCACGTCCATGCAGAAGATGGGCCGCATCATCGCCCCGATCGCGGTGGCGGTGGGCCTGGTCCTGCTGATGGTGGATGCCGAGGCCGGCCTGCATAATCCGATCCGCTTCTTCTACCTGTTGATGAATCCCGGCTCCGTGATGATGTGGGGCGTGGTGTTCCTGGGACTGTTCATGGTGGTGGCCATCGCGGCGTTCGTCCTCGACCGCCTGAACCGCCGCATCCCCAACTGGCTCGAGATTGCCGGCGTCGTGCTGGCGGTGTGCGTGGCCATCTACACCGGCGCTCTCTTGGGCGTGTGCAAGACCTATCCGCTGTGGAACAACGCGCTGCTGCCGATCCTGTTCCTGGTGTCCGCGCTGTCCTCCGGTGCCGCATCGGTGCTGATGGTGGCTGTGGTTCGCCATGCTGACGAGTTCATCCGCGTGGGCGTTCTCAAGAAGTTCCACTTCTGCCTGCCGATCATCGAGCTGGTGCTGGTCGCCTCGCTGTGCTTCATCACCGCGCAGACCAACACCGCGGGCTGGGAGTCCGTCATGAGCCTGGTGTCCGGCGAATGGGTGCTGTGGTTCTGGATCGGCCTGGTCGCCATCGGCCTGGTGCTTCCCACCGTGCTCGAGACCTGGCTGCTGTTCTTCAGCCCCAAGGAGTTCGAGGAGAGCCGCAAGGCCCACTGGATCAGCTTCTTCTCGGACGCGGGCGTGCTCGTGGGCGGCTTCCTGCTCCGCTTCCTGATCGTGGCGGCGGCGGTGCCCCTGACGATCGTGGTTCCGCTTGCCTAACGGCTGCTAGCTGATCTCCTTCCCCTCCTAAGAAGGCCGGCGTGCCCCCGCGCGCCGGCCTTCGCACGTTGCCACAAGGAGAAACAGATGCGGTCGCAAGCAAGTCGACTCGTTCAGGCGCCATCGCCGTTTCCATGGGGATGGAACACGGGGATGAGAGTGGGGACAGGAGCAGGAACAGGGGCAGGAGCAGGTACGGGTACGGGTACGGGTACGGGTACGGGTACGGGTACGGGAGCTCGGCCTCTAAACCAGGCTTTTCAGATGGAGTGCCATTTTTCACGGAGAATGCGACATCGAAGCACCTTGAAGCGGACTGAATCGTCATCAAACTGAGGCGCACTGCAATGTATTGCGAAGAATGAGACGATTTCGGCAATCGCGAAGAGCTTGGACGTCGCATTCTTCGAGAAAAATGGCTTCAAAGCGAAAAAGCCTGGTTGTCCCGCAACGAAAAGCCAGGTGCGGTATCATAGAGCGGTTACAGAGGCATCGCGCTGCGGCGTCGGCGCATGCAAAAGACCCTGCATGAGAAGGAAGACCCCATGTCCCTTTCGATCGGTATCGTCGGCATGCCCAACGTGGGCAAGTCCACGCTGTTCACCGCTTTGACCAACAAGGGCGGTCTGGCCGCCAACTACCCCTTCGCCACCATCGAGCCCAACGTGGGCGTGGTGCCGGTGCCCGACGCGCGCCTCGACGCGCTGGCGGCGATCGACCATCCGGCGCGCATCGTGCCCGCGACGGTCGAGTTCGTCGACATCGCCGGTCTGGTGGCGGGCGCGTCGCAGGGCGAGGGCCTGGGCAACCAGTTTCTGGCGAACATCCGCGAGACCGATGCGATCTGCGAGGTCGTGCGCTTCTTCAGCGATCCCGACGTCGTGCACGTCGCCGGCAAGGTCGATCCGCAAAGCGACGTGGAGACCATCAAGACCGAGCTGATCCTGGCGGACATGGCCACGATCGAAAAGGCCATCCCACGCCTTGAGAAGGAGGCCAAGCGCGACAAGGCGGGCGCTGCCAAGCTTGCCGCCGCCAAGAAGGTGCTCGAGGGTCTCAACGAGGGCCATCGCGCGCGCACCCTCGACCTTTCCGAGGACGAGATCGACGCCATCTACGAGCTGCACCTGCTGACGATGAAGCCCATGCTCTACATCGCCAACGTCGACGAGGACCAGCTCGACGCCGACCTCCCCGAGATCGACGGCTGCACGCCGGTGCCGATCTCGGCGAAGGTGGAGGCCGATCTTGCCGAGCTTGATCCCGAGGAGGCCAAAGAGTACCTGGAGGCGATGGGCCTTGAGGAGAGCGGCCTCGCTCGCCTGGTGCGCGAGGCGTACCGCCTGCTGGGGCTCCAGAGTTACTTCACCAGCGGCGAGACCGAGACGCGCGCCTGGACGATTCCTATCGGCGCGAAGGCGCCTCAAGCGGCCGGCGTCATCCACACCGATTTCGAGCGCGGCTTCATCAAGGCCGAGACCGCGTCGTACGAGGACTACGTCGCCCTCGGCGGCGAGAAGGGCTGCCGCGATGCCGGCAAGCTGCGCCAGGAGGGCAAGGAGTACGTGGTGCAGGACGGCGACGTCATGCACTTCAAGTTCAACGTGTAGGATCCGGGCTCGTTTTCCGGTTCGGAGTCCTCGCGCCATGCGAAGAGCGCTGGCGGAATCGGCTTGTGGCCCCAAATAACGCATTTTTTGGATTTCTAAGTCAAAATTTGCGGTATTTGGGGTTGGAGGCACCCTCTGCGGTCCGATAGGGGATGTGGAGTCGTGACGCCCTTGAGCTATCCATATTTGGAATAGTTTTGAACAGGTGCTTTTATAGCAAGGTGGATGTTGCTTCTTTCTGAGAGAGCCGGAAACGCAGTGCGATGCGTCAGGATGCCCGCGATTGCCCCAACTATCGCAATAATTGTCTTCAATATCCAAATTATCCGTTATTTGGGGTCATTGCAGGGATCGTGGGGCAGGTGTTGTATTGGAGTTTGCTCCAAGTTGTAAAGTGGGGGCTAGGGAGGTTCAGGCATGGCGGGCGTTTCCGATGAGAATAAGGCGGGCGGAGGACAGGCTCTGGGGGAGGAATCCCTGGAGGCGTTCTTCGCGCGCACGCCGCGGGTTGCGCTGGCGTTCTCGGGAGGATGCGATTCGTCGTACCTGCTCATGGCCGCCGCGGCGGCGGGATGCGCGGTGGGTGCGTACTGCGTCAAGACGGCGTTTCAGGCCGACTTCGAGCTGGAGGACGCCCGCCGCGTGCTCGACGAGGTGCGGACGCGTCATCCCGAAGCGGACGTGGGCTTCCGCGTGCTGGAGCTGGACATCCTCTCGCAGGACGACATCTGCGCGAACCCGCCCGATCGCTGCTACCTGTGCAAGCGGTTCATCCTGGGCGCGGTGCGCGATGCGGCGCGGCGCGACGGATTCGAGGTGCTGATCGACGGGACGAACGCGTCTGACGATCCGGCGCGTCGACCCGGATTTCGCGCTCTTGCGGAATTGGGCGTGGTATCGCCGCTGCGCCGTGCGGGCATGACCAAGGAGGGCGTGCGCGCGGCCTCGCGCGAGATCGGCGTGCTCACGGCGGAAAAGCCGAGCTTCTCGTGCTTGGCGACGGCGGTTCCGCAGGGCGATCCCCTCACGGAGGCGTCGCTGGCCCGCGCGGCATGCGAGCGCGGGGTCGATGGAGGCAGGCGCCCGTGGGGCGAAGGCGCGGACGCCGACGAGCGGGATGGACGCCGGTAGATGCCGGAAAGGAGCGTTTCGATGGAAGAACGTGAAGCGCGCGAGCTGCTGCGGCGCGTGGCTTCGGGCGAGGTCGCGCCCGACGAGGCGCTGGTCAAGCTGAAGACGGCGCCGTTCGAGGATCTGGGCTACGCCAAGGTCGACCTGCAACGCGGGCTGCGCCAGGGTGTGGCTGAGGTGATCTACGGCGCGGGCAAGACGGCGTCCCAGATCGCCGGGATCACCGCGAGCCTGCGCGCCGCGGGGCAGGAGCGCGTGCTCGTCACGCGCCTGGATGCCGACAAGGCGGCGGAGGTGAAGCGGCTGCTTGACGCCGAGGGCGTCGGCGAGCTCGTCTACCATGAGATCCCGCGCATCGGCCTGGTGGGCGGCATGCCCGCGCCCGACGGCAACGGGCGCATCGTCGTCGCCGCGGCCGGCACGAGCGATCTCCCCGTCGCCGAGGAGGCGGCGCTGGTGGCCGAAGCGCTCGGCAACGAGGTGCAGCGCCTCTACGATGTGGGCGTGGCGGGGCTGCACCGGTTGCTCGCGCATGCCGACGACATCGCGGCGGCTCAGGTGATCGTCGCGGTCGCCGGCATGGAGGGGGCGCTCGCCTCCGTCATCGGCGGCATGGCGTCCTGTCCCGTCATCGCGGTGCCCACCAGCATCGGTTACGGCGCCTCGTTCGGCGGCGTGGCGGCGCTGCTCGCCATGCTCAACTCCTGCGCGTCGGGCGTTTCGGTGGTGAACATCGACAACGGCTTCGGCGCGGGGTATCAGGCGAGCTTGATCAATCACCTAGGCTGCTAGCGTTTCGCCGTTCTGCTGGGAGTCTGCCGGGCGGCCCTGAAGGCAAGGCACGTGCTCAAACAAGTCCTGAGCTCGCGCGAAACGTCCACTGGACGTTTCGGCTCGTGCGGATACTGTGCGCGAGCCTCGCCTTCAGGACCGCTAGCATGTCCGATATGCTTGCGATCGTATTTGGAAAGGAACATCCTTTATGGCCACGCTTCATCTCGATCTTTCCCGCGACGCTCGACGTCGCACCATCCTTGCCGACCTGCGAGGACGCTTGTCCGCCGAGCAGCTCGAGGAGCTCGATGCTTCGATCGCTGCCGCCGGTGTGCCGGATCGCCACCACCACGATATCGGCGAGGTGAACGCCACGATCGACTTTCTCAACGTGAGCGACCGCGTGAAGCAGGACATGCGCGCGATCTACGATATCCTGGCCAATGCGGAGGCGACGGTGCATGGGTGCCCGGTGGAGCACACGCATTTCCACGAGGTGGGCAACGACGAGGCGATCCGCTGCGTCTGCGAGATCTGCCTGGCGATCGAGATGATCGACCCGGAGTCCATCACCGCCACGTCTGTCCAGACCGGCAGCGGCACCGTCGTGTGCGCGCACGGCGAGCTGTCCATCCCCGCGCCGGCGACCAAGGCGATCCTCGATCAGGACATCCCGACCAGTGCCGAGCTCGGCGAAGGGGAGCTGTGCACCCCCACCAGCGCCGCCGTTATCAAGCACTTCGTGGAGCGGTTCGAATAGGGAATCGTTTCGACTTGGAGATTGTCCCGATTAGGGAATCGTGTCGAGCAAGGCGGAACCGCCTCCTTTTCCTGAGCCCTTTCCGACGATCTACCCGCCAGCGGGCCGTTGAGCTCTGAATCGCATCTTTTTTCCGCTCAGCTGGAAAAAGATGCGATTCAGAGCGGTTGATTTGAGCCGGATGGCATGATCTTCCACGATCGAAAATTCATGACCTGGGGAAACGACATTGTCCTTCCTATCGCGTGCAGTTTGGCGGAAGGGCATCTGCTCTCTACCGCAAGTTTTTCCAACAGAAGGGAAAAAGCGGCGATGTAGAACTGACGCGGGGCGCGATGCGCGTAAGACGATGCGTCGCGCACGCAAGACGGAGCGCGATGCGTGAGTCGGGGTGCGATGCGTCGTGCCCGCAAGACGGAGCGTGATGCGTGAGTCGGGGTGCGATGCGCTTTCGACCCGGGCTTATGGAGGTGCGCTTCATTTTCGGCGGGGGATCGTTGAAGGGCGGGGAGCCGCGGAGGGGCTTTGCTATCATCGAAGCGTATGAAGATGCAAGGCGGACAACATGCTTAAGGTGGTGGGCCGGTTGCTGGCAGCGGTGCTGGCGATCGCCTTCGCGGTGGTGCTCGTGTTCGCCGGCACCAACGCGGCGGCGATCCTCACGACGCAAGACGATATCGTCGACCAGCAGGCCGCGGCCTCCTTCGATGCCGACGCCATCATCGTGCTGGGCGCTTCGGTCTATCCCGACGGCACACCCTCGGGCATCCTCCAGGATCGGCTCGACGACGGCATCGCGCTGTATTTCGCCGGCGCCGCGCCCAAGATCATCATGAGCGGCGACAACGGCACCGAATCCTACAACGAATGCTGGGCCATGAAGCAGTACGCTATCTCGCAGGGAGTCCCCAGCGAGGACGTGTTCTGCGACCATGCGGGATTCTCCACCTACGAGACCATGTACCGCGCGCGCCACGTGTTCGGCGCCGACCGCGTCGTCATCGCCACCCAGACCTACCATCTTTACCGCGCGGTCTACGACGCCCAGGGGGTGGGGATGGAGGCGATCGGCGTCCCCAGCGACTACGGCGAGTACGTCAACCAGTCATGGTACGACTTCCGCGAGATCTTCGCGCGCACCAAGGATTTCTTCCAAGTGCTGATGAAGACCCCCTCGACGTATGTCGGCGATCCCATCAGCCTCGACCAGTCGGGGGATGTGACCAACTAGCGAGGTGCGTTCGCGGCAGGGGCGCGATCCCGCAGCGCTACGGAAGGGAACGCGATCCTGCAGCGTTACGGTAGGGGGCGCGATTCCGCAGTGCTACGGTAGGGAACGCGATCCCGTGCTCCCGCACTCCGCGTTCTCACGACGCCCCCGCGGCCCCGCGGTGCCTCCTCGCTTCGGCGCACGCCCATCCCGCCGGCGGATGCCGGCAGACGCATTCAGCGCGCATCCAGGTCGCCGGGGTCGAACGAGTCGATGAGGTCGCGCAGCTCTTGTCGTTTGTGCACGTCCAGTTTGGCGTAGATGCGCTTGGAGTGCGTGCGGATCGTGTTCTCGGACACCACGAGCATCTCGGCGATGCGCGCCACGGTGTTGCCGCGCGCGATCAACTCCATCACCTCGGCCTCGCGCGCCGAAAGGCGGTAGTAGCGCCGCACGAGCTCGACCTGCTTGGAAAGACGGTCTTGATAGAAGGGTTCCGACCCCGCACCATCCGCGGCACCGCCTGCATTGTCGGAGGTTCCAGCGCCCGTCGCGATCCCGTCGAACGGCTCCGTGCCAACCGCGATCGAATCGCCGGGCGATCCCGCACCGATTTTGCCAACCCTGCCAAGCGGCTTTTCGCCATCCGCACCGCCGGCGCGGGCGGGCGACGTCGCGGCGCCGGGAGCCGCTCGGCGCTCGTCAGCCTTGATGCGGGCGGACTGCCGCGCGGCATCGTCGCCGGCGGGGCGCAGCGCCACCAGCTCGATGCTCGTGTCGCGCTCGTCGAATCCCAGCACGCGGCGCAGCCCGCCCTGGCCGACGAAGTGCATCATCCCCAGCAGGTACACCGCCACGAGCGCCACCACGGCAAGCGAGGGGATCCCCGCCACGCCGATGCGCTCCACGAACACGCCTCCGAAGAATCCCAGGTCATGCAGCGCATACACGACGCTGCCGAACAGGCCGTAGATGAACACCGGGTTGATGCCGCGGTCGCGCGAGGCCTGGGCGCATTGGATCATCATCAGCATGATCGCCGCGCTGTACAGCGCGTACAGGATCGCGGCAAGCCATCGCTCGTAGTCCATCGGCAAAAACGGCAGCAGCAGAAGCGATGTGATCGCGAAGGGGAAGAAGAAGCGGTACGCGCCGACCACGTTGACGCGCAGGCTCTTGAACCGCCACAGCGCGAGCATCGTCACCGCCATGGCCAGCGCGCCCGCCATCGACAGCACGTTGACGAACGTCCCCATCTGCGCCTCGCCGAGCGCCAGCGAGCGCATGATGCCGGCGCAGAACCCCAGCGCGCCGACGCACAGCGCGCTGCGCCAGTAGTCGCGCACCGCCTGACGGTAGACGTGGGGATGGTCGCGCGGGACGTCCTTGAACATGGGCTGGTCGCGCTCGACCGTGCGGCTCTGCACCACGATGGCGAGCGCGAACAGCGGCATGAACACGAGAGGGATCAGAAACGCCGTGATCGCCTGGGGCATGAGGTAGAGCGCGAAATACAGCAGCGCCGCGTAGGCGGTGCCGGCGATGAGGTCGCGGTTGCCCGTATCGGCGTCGCGGCTCGCGAACAGCCGCTGCCACAGCATGTAGAAGCCTGCGGATCCCAGGCCCAGGAACGCGCCGCCCGCCATCACCAGCGGCAGCGCCGCCGCGTCCAGGTAGATCGCCGCGATGAGGCAGCACCATCCCGCAAGGTAGGGCGCTCCCGCAAGCGTCACCGAGAGCCGCTTGGTCGGTCCGGGCAGGAAGTAGGCGCCCAGCCCGCTTGCGAGGAAGCTCGCGAAGAACGTGACGGACTGCATCAGGAAGAACCAGAACAGGATCTGCGGCGTCTGGAAATCGAGCGGCAGAAACGGGAACACTCCGCCCCACACGCCGGTGGCGTTGACGGCCAGAAACAGCGCGTAGCCCAGCGAGGCCACGTTGGGCTTGAACACGGAGGCTGCGTTCGCCAGCCGCGAGGATGATCTGTGCGCGCTGCTGTCCATATGCCCGATCAGTATACGCGATCGAGGCGCTCCTCGGCCTCCGACGCCCTTGCGGCGAAGGGGAGGGGCGGGTGGCGCATCTTACACCCCACCTGCTTTACGTGAATTTTATGCGCCTATCAACAGGCAAAACGCAAAGATACCACGTTTTATGTGACACAGCATCACTCGAAGGGGGCTACACTGGCAACCATCATTCCGCGCGTGCGCGGGGCGTTTTGCGGCATGGGATGCGCATGGGGGTGCGCCGCCGCCCGCGCCAACTCGGACGGCACGCGAGGATGCGGGACAAGACGAGAAGACAAGAAGGAAAGGGGAGAGCATATGACTGACATCATGCCCAGCCTCAGCCGACGCACGTTCGTGAAAACGACCGGCGCGCTCGGCGCGCTGGCGGCGGCCGGCGGCACCGCGGTGGCTGCCGATTCCCTGTTCGGCCAGGGCGTGGAGACCGCCCATGCCGAAGGGGAGGAGCGGATCGTCTGGAGCCAGTGCAACGTGAACTGCGGCGGCTGCTGCGTGTTCAAGTGGCATGTGCGCGACGGCAAGGTCGTGTACATGGAGACCGACGACACGGGCGACGCCGACTTCCAGGCGCGCGCCTGCCTGCGCGGCCGTTCGATGCGCCGCTGGCTGAACCATCCCGACCGCCTGACGCAGCCCATGAAGCGCGTCGGCAAGCGCGGCGAGGGCAAGTTCGAGCCCATCAGCTGGGACGAGGCCATCCAGATCATCGCCGATCAGCTCAAGTACACCATCGACACCTACGGCAACGAGGCGATCTACCGCACCTACGGTTCCGGCATGTACTCGGTGACGGGCAATCCGTCCGACCGTCTGCTCAACATCCTGGGCGGCCGCCTGAACCCGCTGTACGACTACTCCACACACATGCTGCAGTGCGTCATGACGTACATGTACGGCAGCTCCGACAACCTGGACGACGACGGCAACCACAAGACGCTCGGCGTGCCTGCCACCGCGTTCAGCCCGTACGACGCCACCAACGCCAGCTCCATGACCGAGGCCGAGCGCGCCAGCGACCTGGTCGTCATGTTCGGCAACAGTCCGGCTGAGACCCGCATGGGCGGCGCGAACATCGTGTGGGACTTCGCCCGCGTCCGCGAGGCTGTGCAGAAGCGCGGCGGCCGCATCATCAACATCGACTACCGCCTGAACGAGACGTCCTCGGGCCACTCCGACGAGTGGCTGCCCATCCGCCCCGGCACCGACGCGGCGCTGGTCAACGCCATCGCGCATGAGTGGATCGTGGGCGACGAGATCGACCTGGACTTCCTGCACACCTACTGCGTGGGCTACGACGAGGAGACCCTGCCCGAATCCGCCAAGGGCCAGAACAAGTCCTACCGCGACTACATCATGGGCACCGGCTACGACATGGTCGAGAAGACCCCCGAGTGGGCCGCGCCCATCACCGGCATCTCCGCCGAGACCATCCGCTCGCTGGCACGCGAGATCGCCGATGCCGAGGCGCCGTTCATCGTGCAGGGCTGGGGCCCGCAGCGCCACACCAACGGCGAGGACACCACCCGCGCGATCTGCATGCTGCCGATCCTCATCGGCAAGTTCGGCCTGCCCGGCACCAACACGGGCCAGCGCGAGGCCGAGCCGTACGTCTCGCTGGTGAGCGGCCTGCCCGCCGCCGCCGACAAGAGCCACGTCAAGGCGTCGATCCCGGTGTACCAGTGGCTCAACGCCGTCGACCATGGCGAGGAGATGACGGCGACCAACGCCGGCATCAAGGGCGTGGACAAGCTGCCCTGCGGCATCAAGTTCCTCTGGGAGTACGCCGGCAACTGCATCACCAACCAGCATGGCGACATCAACCTGACCCACGACATCCTGCAGGACGAGTCCAAGTGCGAGTTCATCCTGGTGTGGGACACCGTCATGACCGACTCCGCCAAGTACGCCGACATCCTGCTTCCCGACGCTATGCGCGGCGAGCAGCTCAACATGTACACGCAGGGCTACACCGAGTGGTACACCGGCGTCACCGTGGGCGGCCCGGCGCAGAGCGCCCCGGGCGAGTGCCGCACCAGCTACGACGTGTGCGCCGACATCGCCGAGAAGTTCGGCAAGCGCGAGGAGTTCACCGAGGGCCGCACCCAGGAGGAGTGGATCCGCTACCTCTACGAGCAGGGCGCCGAGAAGGACGGCGACATGCCCACGTTCGAGGAGATCCAGAAGAGCGGCCCGTTCAAGCGCGAGCTGCCGTGCAAGATCGGTCTGGAGGACTTCCGCAACGATCCGACCGGCCATCCGCTGGCCACGCCGTCCGGCAAGATCGAGATCTACTCCGAGACGCTGGCCGAGCTGGCCGAGACCTACGATCTGGCCGAGGACGAGCACATCAACCCCATCCCGATGTTCGAGCCGGGTTTCCAGGGCTACGGCAAGGTGACCGAGGAGTTCCCGCTGTACGGCGCCGGCTTCCACCACAAGAGCCGAACCCACTCGTCGTTCGGCTTCATCGAGGAGCTCGAGGAGGTCGCGCGCCAGGAGGTCTGGATCAACCCCGTCGACGCGGAGGAGCGCGGCATCAAGAACGGCGATCGCTGCTCGGTGAAAAGCCCCGCCGGCGAGATCCGCATCGACGCCAAGGTGACGCCCCGCATCATCCCCGGCGTCGTGGGCATCCCGCAGGGCGCGTGGCACAAGGCCGACATGAACGGCGACCGCATCGACGAGGGCGGCTGCGTGAACACGCTGTCCACTTACCATCCCACGCCGCTGTCCAAGGGCAACGGCAACGCCCATTCGATGATCGTCCAGGTCGCCAAGGCGTAAGCGAGAGGGGGAAATCATGACGCAATACGCATTCTACTTCGACTCCACTCGCTGCACCGGTTGCCGGACCTGCGAGATGGCGTGCAAGGACTACAAGGATTCCTCCGAGGGGATCCACTTCCGCAAGGTGTACGACTACGAGGGCGGCGCCTGCGAGCTCGACGCCGACGGCATCTGCACGTCCAGCGCGTTCGTGTACCACGTGTCGCTGGGCTGCCAGCACTGCAACGATCCCGCCTGCGTGCAGGTGTGCCCGACCGGCGCCATGCACAAGGACGCCGAAACCGGGCTGGTGAGCGTCGATGCGGGCAAGTGCATCGGCTGCGGCTACTGCGCGATGGCCTGCCCCTACAACGTGCCGACGGTCGACCGCACGCTGGGACACTCCGTCAAGTGCGACGGATGCGCCGAGCGCGTCGCCGAGGGCAAGAACCCGATGTGCGTGGACGCCTGTCCGCTGCGCGCGCTGGAGTTCGGCCCGCTGGAGGACATCTCCGGCATGGGCGATATCGCCGACATCGCGCCGCTGCCCCCGGCCCACTACACCGGCCCCAACCTGTATATCAAGGCAACCCCCGATGCCCAGCCGGCCGACGCCCGCGAAGGCATCGTCGCGAACCCCGTGGAGGTGATGTAGCATGGAGGCCGCCTTCGCCGAGCTGCCTTTGGCTCTGTTCACGACCCTGGCTCCTGCGGGTGCCGGCGCCTTCGTCGCGCTGGCCTGCGCCTTCTTCGCCGCGTCGTTCACCGACGAGCAGCTGAAGAAGATCGACCGCATGACCTTCATCCCGTTCGTCGTGGTGCTGGTGGGCTTCGCCTGCTCGTTCGCGCACCTCGCCTCGCCGCTCAACGCCGTCAACGCGCTCAACGGCTTCGGCTCCTCGCCGCTCACCAACGAGATCGTCGTGGGCAGCGTGTTCGTGGTCGTCGCGCTGGCGTACCTGATCGTCGCCCTCACCGGCAAGCTCAAGGGCGCTGCCCGCAAGGGCTTCGCCGCCGTCGTGGCCGTCTTCGCCGTCGTGTTCGCCTGCTTCACCGGCTTCGCCTACATGATGGACACCATCGCTTCGTGGAACTCGCCGCTGCTGCCGCTTTCGATCATCGGCTTCTGCTTTGCCGGCGGCGCCTCGTTCGCCGCGTTCGTGCTGGCGCTGTCCGGCTCCATGGACGGCCTTGGCCGTCAGGGCAAGAACCTCGTCCTGATCGTGGGCGGTCTGGGCATCCTGCTGGGCGCCGTCGCCGCCGGCGTGCAGGTCGGCTCCGTCGCCAACCTGTCCAACGCGGTCGTCTCCGGCGCCGATCTGGTCGCCGAGGCGATCCCGGTGCTGGTCATCGGCATCGTCTGCCTGCTTGCCACCGCTGCTCCGCTGTTCATCGCGGTGCTGGGCAAGGGCAAGGTCGCCATGGCGGGCCTGGCCGTGGTGCTGGCGCTCGTCGGCATCTTCTGCCTGCGCCTGGCCTTCTACGCCACCCAGCTCTCGGTGGGCCTGGCGTGCTAGTTGCTTCCGCCGGCTTACCGGCCGGCGGAACCTGTTGACGCTGCGCAGGCGCACCCCGCGCCCGCTCGCTGACGTATGCTCGAGCTGGAATGTGAAAAGGCGACCGTCCCTTTTTTCGCGTTACGGGTGCGGCGGCGCGCGGTATAATCCTCGGTTGATTTAAAGCTTGGGGGCTTTATCTACAAGGGAATCGAGGAATCATGATCGGCAATGACGTATTGGTCATGCTGGCGATGCTGCTGTATTTCGTGGTGGTGGTCGTCGTCGGCTTCATCTACGCGAAACGCTCGAACTCTTCGAGCGAGGAGTACTTCCTGGGAGGGCGCGGCCTGGGCCCGTGGCTCACGGCGCTTTCGGCGGAGGCGTCGGACATGTCGGGCTGGCTGCTCATGGGCCTGCCGGGCATCGCGTACTTCACCGGCGCCTCCGACGCCATGTGGACGGCGATCGGCCTGATCATCGGCACGTACCTCAACTGGAAGTTCGTGGCGAAGCGCCTGCGCAAATACTCCGAGAAGGCCGGCAACGCCATCACGGTGCCCGACTTCTTCTCCAATCGCTTCCATGACACCAAGCATATCCTGATGACGATCGCCGCGATCATCATCCTGCTGTTCTTCAGCATCTACACGGGTAGCTGCTTCGTCACCTGCGGCAAGCTGTTCGCGACGCTGTTCGGCTGGGATTACGCGGTGATGATGGTCATCGGCGCCATCATCGTGTTCCTGTACACGTTCCTGGGCGGGTACCTCTCCGTGTGCACCACCGACCTCATCCAGGGCACGCTCATGTTCTTCGCGCTGGCGACGGTGTTCATCGGCTCGGTGACCGCGGCGGGCGGCGTCGAGAACACGGTGGCGTTCCTCCAGGGGATCCCCGGCTTCCTCTCCGGCACCGAGATGGCCACGCCTGTGCTCGATGAATCCGGCCAGCAGGTCGTCCAAGACGGCATGCCCCTGTTCAGCGATCCCACCTCCTACGGCATCGTGACCATCGTCTCCGGTCTGGCGTGGGGCCTGGGCTATTTCGGCATGCCGCAGGTGCTCGTGCGCTTCATGTCGGTGCGCCATTCCGACGAGATCAAGAAGTCGCGCATCATTGCGATGATCTGGCTGGTAATCTCGCTGTCCTCCGCCGTGTGCATCGGCCTCATCGGCCGCGCGGTGGTGCCCGACGCGTTCCTCACGCAGTCCGACGCCGAGAACATCTTCATCATCCTCTCGCGGATGCTCCTGCCCTCGTTCATGTGCGGTCTGGTGGTGTCGGGCATCTTCGCCGCGGCGATGAGCTCGTCGTCGTCGTACCTGCTCATCTCGGGTTCGGCGGTGGCCACCAACATCTTCAAGGGCCTGATCAAGCGCGATGCCACCGATCAGCAGGTGATGATCGTGGCGCGCCTGACGCTGGTTGCGGTGCTGTTCTTCGGCGTGTTCATCTCGCTTGACCAAAACTCGTCGATCTTCAACATCGTCTCGTACGCATGGGCGGGCTTCGGCGCGTCGTTCGGTCCGCTGATGCTGCTGTCGCTCTACTGGCGCCGCACCACGCTGCCCGGCGCCGTCGCCGGCATGATCACCGGCGCGGTCACCGTGGTGGTGTGGAACATGTTCGTGAAGCCGCTGGGCGGCTGGTTCGGCGTGTACGAGCTGCTGCCGGGCTTCGTCATCGCGCTCGCGGTCATCGTCGTGGTGTCGCTTCTGACCAAGGAGCCCGAAAAGGAAGTCACCGACGAGTTCGACTCCTACATGGATCTGGACGTGTAGCGGCGCGCCGGCGGCCGACCCCCGGACTCCTTCGAAGCGCGGCTTCGTCGCATCACGGCGCCCGGCAAGGGCGGCCGTCCCCGGCCCGCACGGCGCGGGGCGGGGTGGCTGCATCCTTGCCGGGCGCCTTGCCATTCGGACGACCGCCGCACCGAGCGCGCCTCCGCTGCGCTACACTGGCGGGGAGCGTTTTATCGATGAGGAGCGTCCTGCCGCGCAAGGCGAAAGGGGACAGATGACCGCAACCGCTTGGACCGAGGATGAACGCGCCGGCGCCGCGATCGTCGGCACGTCGCTCGCGCCGTTTTTCCTAGAGGATCCCCGTCTGGGTGCCGCCGGCCCCTCGTTCGACGCGATGGCGGCGCTCGACGCGCATGCGGCTGCGGCGGAGTGGCCGTTCGTCGACGAGGATGGGGCGCTTGAATGCCTCCAGCTGATCCAGGAGGGGCTCGCCGACGGCGTCGACGACGATCTGATGTGGGAGTACCGCCGCCTGTTCGTGGGGCCGGGGCATAAGGCCGCGCCGCCGTGGGGGTCGGTCTACACCGACCGCGAGTGCGTGATGTTCGGCCTGACCACGCTCGATTTGCGCCAGTGGATGCGCGAACGCGGCATCGAGCGTCTAGGTGACGCGAACGATCCCGAGGACCATATCGGCTTGATGCTCGAGCTCATGGCCTGGCTCGCTGGCAACCGCCCTGACGACCTCGACGATTACCTGCGCCTGCATCTGCTCACCTGGGCGCCGCATTTCCTCGAATACCTCGAAGACGCCACGACGCATCCGTTCTACCGGGGCCTCGCGCGCCTGACGCGCCTGAGCTTGGAGGGGATCCGCGATGCGCGCGGCCTTGACGTTGCCGTTCCCCGCTTCTACAAATAGGGGCGCGCCATGATGTATGGGTTCGCCTTCGCGGTAAACGAGATATCGCTCGTGCTCTTCACGACGCTCGCGCCGTCGGGCGCGCTGGCGTTCGTATTGATGGCGATCCCCCTGTTCAAAGGCGGTATCGATGACGATGCGCGCGGCAGGCTCTCCAAGCTTCTGTGCATCCCCTTGGTGGTGACGATGGTGGGTCTCGTCGCCTCGGCGACGCATCTGGGCAACCCCGACAACGCGCTCTACGTGATCGCGGGCATCGGGCGCAGCCCCCTTTCCACCGAGGTCGCAAGCGCCGTGGCCTTCCTCGCTTTGGCGGGCGTGTACTGGCTGCTCACCTTCGCCCGGCGTTTCCCGCTCGCGCTCCAGCGCGTGTGGCTGGTCGCCGCCGCGATCATCGCGCTGGCGTTCGTGGGAGCCGTCGCTTTCGCATACGGGCGCGAGACGATCGTCACCTGGAATCTGTGGCAGGTGCCGGCAGCCCTGTGCTTGAACGCGCTGGTGGGAGGTCCGATCCTGGCGCTTGCGGGCTTCCGCGCGGCCCGCACGCCGCTGGGCGATGGCGGGGAGAAGGCGCTTCTGGCGCTTGCCGCGGCTGCGCTCGTCGCCAACGTTGTCGTCTATGTCACGCAGGGCGTCGCGCTTGCCGGGATGGGCAACTCGTTCGGTAGGGCGATCGATCTGGCGCCGGGGTTCTGGCCCGCGCTTGCGGCGTTCTTCGTGCTGTGCGCAGCGGGCATCGTCGCGATGATCGGCGCGCGCCGCTTCGCGGTCGCGCAGTCGTACCGTCTCCGACTCGTCGTCTCATGCGCCGCCAGCGTTCTGGTGTTCGCCGGGGTGTTCCTCATGAGGTTCGTCTTCTACATGACCCACATGACCGTGGGGCTGTGACGCGCTTTTCCCACCCGCTCCGTTTGCTATTATGGGACAGGCGTGACAGGGGACGGTCCTTCTGTCACGTTTGGATAATGTGACAGAAAGACCGTCCCCTGTCACATCCTGTCACGCCCTGTCGCACTCGATCGGGAAGGTTGGCTTTCGCATGGAAAAAACCGATAGCCGCTACGGCGCCTACATCGCGGTTCTCGAGGAGGAGCTGATCCCCGCGATGGGCTGCACCGAGCCCATTGCCATCGCGCTCGCCGCCGCGCGCGCCCGCGATCTTGCAGGCGGGATCCCCGATCGCCTGGAGCTCGAGGTGAGCGGCAGCATCGTCAAGAACGCCAAGAGCGTGGTCGTGCCCCACACCGGCGGGCTCAAGGGCATCGAGGCGGCGGCTGCGGCGGGCGTCGTCGCGGGTGATGCCGATGCATGGCTCGAGGTCATCGCCAAGGTCGACGAGGAGAAGATCGCACGCATCGTCGAGTATCTGGCAAAGGCTCCCATCGAGGTGCGTCGTGCGGACACCGATCTGGACTTCGACCTGGTCGTGCACGCCTATCGCGATGCGGATGGCCGCACCCATTCCGGCACCGTGCGCATCGCCGAGTACCACACCAACATCGTCTGCGAGCAATGCGACGGCGTGGTGCTGCGCGAGGTCCCGCTCGCCGAGGATGGCGAGACGGCAGGGGATCTCACCGATCGGACGCTGCTGAGCATGGAGGGCATCTGGGACTTCGCGATGACGGTGGACATCGACGACATCCGCGACGTCGTCGGGCGCCAGATCGCCTGCAACTCCGCCATCGCGCAGGAGGGCCTTTCCGGAGATTGGGGCGCCAACATCGGCAGCGTGCTCCTGTCGGCTTACGGCGACGACGTCAAGGTGCGCGCTTGCGCGCTGGCGGCGGCGGGGTCGGACGCGCGTATGAGCGGATGCGAGCTGCCGGTCGTCATCAACTCGGGAAGCGGTAACCAGGGCCTCACTGCCTCGATGCCCGTCATCGAGTACGCACGCCATCTGGGCGCGGACGAGGAGAAGCTCTATCGTGCGCTCGTGCTGTCCAACCTGTGCGCCATCCACCAGAAGACCGGCATCGGGCGTCTGTCCGCGTTCTGCGGCGCGGTGTGCGCCGGCGCGGCGGCGGGTGCCGGCATCGCGTATCTGAACGGCGGCGGCTACAAGGAGGCCGTGCACGCGGTCGTCAACGCGCTGTCCATCGTGTCGGGCATCGTGTGCGACGGCGCCAAACCGTCCTGCGCCGCCAAGATCGCCATGTCGGTGAACGCCGGCATCCTGGGCTACGAGATGTACCGCGCCGGCCAGCAGTTCTACGACGGCGACGGCATCGTGAAGAAGGGCGTCGAGAACACCATCGAGAGCGTCTGCCGCGTCGGCCGCGAAGGCATGCGCGCCACCAACGACGAGATCATCCGCATCATGCTGGGCTCGTAGAACATGACGGATGCAGCAGGGTTGCGCACCGCCAACGATGTGACGGGGGACGTTCCTTCTGTCACATTTGGATAATGTGACAGAAGGAACGTCCCCTGTCACACCCTGGAAGGAACGTCCCCTGTCGCAGTGACAGAGGGAACGTCCCCTGTCACGTCCTGGAAAGAACGTCCCCTGTCACGCCGCATCCCCTGTCATACCCCGTCGCACCCTGTCGCATCCCCGTCGCATCTCCTGCCATGTCGGATGGATCCCCGAATAACGCATTTTTTGGATATCGCAGTCATTTTTTACGATTGTCGGGGATTCAGACGAGTTCGAGAGCTCTTTTTCCGGCTAAAACGGCGCAGAGCTGATCTATGTCAAATAGAGCTCTATTAAACAGCCAGGTCAAAATTATTCTTAATCAGCTAAGATACAGAGAACGTCTGCTCGCTTCCCCAAATAACGTTCTTTTTGTCTTCGTTATCCAAAAAATGCGTTATTCGGGGAAGCGGCAGCGCCTTTCCCGTCTCGTCAGAATCCCGCCGCCAGGCAGACGGCAAGCAGCACCGCCAGGAACGCGAAATTGAGCGCGCTGAACAGCACGAGGTAGCGCTTGGTCGACAGCGCCTGGATGCCGGGGCGCTTCATGCCGCGTTTGATCGCGCGGAAGTGGTTGAACGCGATCAGACTGGCGAGCGACGCGATGAGCGTGCCGGCTCCTCCGATGTTCACGCCGATGAGCAGCGACTGGAAGCCGTCGGCGAACGGCGCGAGCAGGATGGCGGCGGGCACGTTGCTGATCACCTGGCTGGCCAGCGCGCTGGTGACGAGCGTGCTCTGGCCGAGCAGCATCGAGAAGAACCCCTGCACTTCGGGGATGCGCGCCATATTGCCCGAGAACACGAAGAACAGCGCGAACGTGGCCAGAAGCCCCCAATCGACATGCGCGAGCGCGCGGCGGTCGGCGAAGAGCAGCGCCGCCGCGACGATGACGACGCCGGCGACGAAGGGCACCACGCGGAACACCATGCCGAGCGAAAGCGCGAACAGGACGAGGTAGAGCGTGGTCTTGGCGCGCGGAAGCGGCGCGCGCTCGGAAGCGGCGGCGTCGGGAGCGCCGCTCGAGGACAGCGGGGCCGCCTTGAACCCCACAAGGCAGCACAGCGCGATCAGGATCACCGACACCGCGAACGGCAGCGCCATCGTCGCCAGGAAATCAGGGAACGCGATGCCGAAGCGGGAGTTCAAAAAGATGTTCTGCGGATTGCCAAATGGCAGGATCATGCCGCCGAGGTTGGCGGCGATTGCCTGCATGACGAAGGTGAACGGCAGAGCGCGCTCGTTGCCGGTGCTCGCGAGCGTGACGGTGGAGAGCGGCAGCAGCATCAGGAGCGCCATGTCGTTGGTCGCGAACATCGAGCAGACGAGCGTCACGCCCACCAGGGCGCACCCGAGTCCCCGCAGCGTCTTGAAACGGCGGACGACGGCGTGCGCGATGGTCTCGAAGAACCCCGCGTTGCGCAGCGCGCGAATGACGGCGAGCAGCGCGAACAGGCAGGCGAGCGTGTTGAGGTCGAAGTAGCCCAAGTAGGCCGCGTCGGGAGGCACGAACAGCATCGTGACGAGCGCCGCTGCCGCCGCGATGGAAGCGGTGGCGTTCTGCCTGATGATGCGTGCCAGGCGGCGCAATGCCATGCGGATGCTCCTTTGTTGGCGTCGTTGCCGGAATACGATTTGAGCCGCGGCGGCGATCGGGGCGTTCTCGCGGCAGCGGGGGATCGGCGGAGTGCCGATCGAAGGCGGATCCGCGCCGTGCGAAGCGCGGCGTCGCGCCGAGCCGATCAACTATAACTCACCGCCGTCTCGGTTGCCACCATGCGGGCGGTGTGCGAAAATGGTTCCCGCTCAGTCGGGGCCGGGCGGCCGGCCGACGGCGAACTACGATCCGGGCGATTGGCGCAGCGGGAGCGCAGGACCCTTACAAGGTCAAGGTCGGGGGTTCAAATCCCTCATCGCCCACCATTGAAACCGCAGGCCATCGGGCTGTTCGCCCGGTGGCCTTGTTGTTTTCCGCTGTCGCTGTGCCGAGATTTCACGGACGCTCCGCGGCAGTCGCGGGATCGGCCGCGCTGGCCTTCAAGCCGATGCTCCCCGTCATTTCTCAAGCAGAGCGCCTGCGCGCCCGGGCGGCCTTCGATCGCCAACTCATCCAGCGCGGAGCGCCGCTATTCGACCATGGGATGCCCGATAAATCGGCGCGCTCGTCGGCAGCGTCATCCCCGTGCCCGCTTTTCGATGCGAAGCGCCAAGGGCAGCCTTCCGCATCTCGCATCTCGAACGCAGGCGACCCCTCGGCGTCAACTGCCAACTTGCTCCAGCTGCGTTCGCATGGCTTTCGCGTTTGATCCGCGTTGGATCCGCGGCGGGAACGCGTTCGATCCGCCTCTTCTCCACATCGGCTCGATAGGGCTTGCGGGAGAAGCCGCCGTGCCCTCGGGGCATGACACTCTCGCTCGTTGGGCGCCGCCGCGTCTTGGTCCGGCTGCGCGAAGCGAGTGAGGGAGGCGTCCATGGCACGCAGGAAAACGACGGTCGCGGCATCGATCGCCTGCGGCGTGTTATGCGCGGCGTGCGTCGTCGCGTTCATGCAGGGCGTGCGCGGAGAGGCGGAGGCGGCGCGCGCCGAGGCGCTGGCGCGCTACGGCGGCGAGCAGCTCGAGGTGTGCGTGGCGACGCGCGATCTTCCCGCCGGGCAGGCGATCGCGGCGGGCGATGTCGAATTGAAGATGTGGGTGGCGGATCTGCTGCCCTCCGATGCGGCGCAGACGATCGAGGAAGTGGAGGGTCGCGTCCCCTCGACGCCCATCATGGAAGGCGAGGTGGTGGTGCTCAAACGGTTCGAGGGTTCCAACGTGACGCTGGATGTGCCGGAGGGCCTGGCTGCCCTGAGCGTGCCGGCAAAGGACGTCCAGGCGGTCGGCGGCTCGCTCGCGGCCGGCGAGACCGCGGATCTGTATGCGGTCGGCGGCACCTCGACCGTGCTGCTCGCACGCGACGTGCTGGTGCTCGCGACGAGCTCGACCGGCTCGGAAGGCGCCCAGACCGAGCTATCCTGGGTGACGGTGGCGATCGCCCCCGAATCCGTGCAGGAGATCATTGATGCCTCCCAGAAATCCGAGCTGTACTTCGTCCTTCCCTCGGCGGAGAGCGCGGACGAATCTGCGGCCGAGGTTCCGGCATCGACCGACGCGGCGACGCGGGACAAGCCAACGGACGAGGCGTCCCAGGACCAGCCGGCAGGCGGGGAGTCCCCGGAACAGCCTTCCGTGGGAGGGTCCGCGGAGAGGTCGTCCGACGAAGGCGGCGCGCGATGATGCCCCTGGTGGCGCTGTGCGCCGATGAGGCGAGCATGGCCCATCCCGAGCTGATCGGCCTCGCCGATGAGCAACTGTTCGCCCAGCCGTGGCTGCGCCTGTTCACATCGGGGTCCGAGATCAGGACGTTTCTCAGGCACGATCGCGCGGTCGACGAGGTCTGGGTCGTGTCATGCGACGACGTCGAGCCGATCAACCTCGCTGCGACGATCAAGGGCGACCGCGGCGATGTGCGCGTCTGCCTCGTCTCCTTCCAGGGGACGGGATCCTTGCGCAGCCGCGCATCCGCCGCGAACATCGACGCCACGCTCACGCGCCAGGCGTTCGTCACCCGCTATGCGGCGTTCAAGCGCGTGCGGTCCGCCGCCACGCTTCCGATCGACCGCGGGGGCGTGGCGGACCTCCAGGATTCCGGCCCGCTGTTCCAGCCCGAGGAGCCCGTGCTCCCCGCGCCGCCGCCGAGCGCCGTCCAGGGCGCCCAGCCCCAGCTCGCCGGCATTCCCTCGATCGCTCCGCTGCATCCCGCGGTCGGCGTGGATCCGGCGCAGCCTGCTCGAAATCACGCCTCGTCGCAGCCGGTTCCTCCCATCGGGGCAGCGCTGGACGATGCCGCGGCGGGTCGACTGCCGCATCCGCCGGCCGGGTGTTCCGCGGACGGGCTCCCGCAGCCTCCCGCGCCCGCCTCGCAGCATGCCGCCGCCTCGCCGCACGCCGCATCGGCCGCCGCCGGGGCGCCCGTCCCTCCGCCGGGGTTCTCCTCCCCGTCAGACGCGGCGCTCGTCTCCGGCGCCCCGCATCAGCCGCAGTTTTCCGCGTCGCCAGCGCCCTCTGGCGTCGTGGCGCCGTCCCCGATCGGCGATCCCGCCGCTTTCGCGGTGCGGCAGGGGTCGCAGGCCGACGCGCTGCTGCTGCCCATCGTCAGCGGAAGCGGAGGCGCGGGGAAGAGCGCCGTCGCGGTTCTGGTGGCGCTGCTCGCCCAGCGTCGGGGACTCAAGACGCTGCTGCTGGATTTCGATCTCCAGTTCGGCGACATGCGCGAGATGACGGGCCAGCCCGAGGCGTTGGGGATCGACGAGGTCCTCGCTGAGCCGGCGCGCCTGGCGCAGCTCGCCCCCGCCGCCGGCATGCCGGCGCTGCTCGGCGCGCCGCGGCATCTCGAGGAAGCCGAGACGGTCGCGCGGAGCGCCCCCGCCTTGCTGGCGGCTCTCGGCGGCATGTTCGACGTCATCGTCGCCAACACGGGCTCCGCATGGGCGGAGCAGCATGCGGTCCTGCTCGAGCGCTGCTCGAAGGCGCTGTTCCTCATCGATCAGCGCGCCTCGTCCATCGCGGCATGTCGTCGGGCGCTCGATCTGTGCGCGCGATGCGGCATCGCGGTGAGCCCGTTTCTGTTCGCCGTCAACTTCTGCGCGAAAGGCGCGCCGCTCACGTCCATCGACGCTTCGTGCGCGCTGCGCGGCGCCCAGACGGTCGAGCTTGCCGACGGGGGCGCCGAGGTGGAGGAGGCTTTGTCCGAAGGCAGGCCCCAGGACCTGATCGAAGCGGGAAACCCCCTCGTCGCAAGCCTCGATGCCCTGCTCGCCGACATCCTCCCCTCCACCGGGGAGGCGGCGGGCGAGCCGGGCGTCCCCGCTCCCCGCAGGTCGCGCCGAAAGCGCCGGCGGAGGAGGAAGGGTCCCTCATGAGCCTGCTCGAACGCGTCCAACGGGCGGGAAACGCCGCCAAGCCCGTCGAGGGTCCCCATCGCCATGCCGACCTCGACGCCCTGCGCGAGCAGGTGCGGCAGGTCATCTCGGTCGACGAGGTCGCCGCCATATCCGCCGTCAACCCCCAGCGCGCTCGCAACGAGCTGCGCAGCGCGTGCCGCCAGGTGTTCGAGGCGCCCGTGTGGGCGTCGGCGTCTCCGGCTGCGCGCGAGGAGCTGACCGAGCGTTTGGTCGACGAGGTGTTCGGCTTCGGCCCGCTGGAGGGGATGCTACGCGACGACACGATCACCGAGATCATGGTCAACGGCCCGTTCTCGCTCTTCTACGAGCAGGGCGGCAGGCTCCATCGCAGCTCGCAGACGTTCTCGGACGCCGCGCAGCTGCGCGCCCTCATCGACCGCATCCTCGGGCCGCTGGGGCGCCGCATCGACGAGGCGTCGCCCATGGTCGACGCGCGCCTGCCCCAGGGCCATCGCGTGCACGCGGTCATCCCTCCCTTGGCGCTCGACGGCCCGCTGCTGACGATCCGCAAGTTCGCCGAGCACGTGATCACCCTCGAGGAGATGGAGGAGCTGGGGTCGCTTCCCGCCTCGGTGCGCCGCTTCCTCGCATGGGCGGTCAAGGCGCGCCAGGGCATCGCCGTGTCCGGCGGCACGGGCAGCGGCAAGACGACTCTGCTCAACGCGCTTTCATGCGAGATTCCGCAAAGCGAGCGGATCATCACGATCGAGGACTCGGCCGAGCTGCGGTTTCTGGAGCATCCCCATGTCGTGCGCCTGGAGGCGCGCCCGCGCAACGCCGAGGGGACCGGCGAGGTGACGATCCGCGACCTGGTGGCGAACGCCCTGCGCATGAGGCCCGACCGCATCGTGGTGGGCGAGTGCCGCGGCGCCGAGGCTCTCGACATGCTGCAGGCGATGAACACGGGCCACGATGGATCGCTGACCACGCTGCACGCGAACTCGCCGGAGGAGGCGATCTCGCGCCTGACGATGCTGGTCCGCTTCGGTGCCGACCTTCCGGTCGACGTCATCGAGGAGAACATCGCGCATGCGCTCGATCTGGTGGTGCAGGTGGAGCGGTGCGCGGATGGCGCGCGACGCATCGCGTCGGCGGCGGAGCTGCTCTTCGACGAGGAGACGCGGCGCTGCGTGGCCCGGCCGGTTTTCGTGCGCGAGGGGAAGAGGGGGGATGTGGCGTGGTGCCGCGTCCCCGAATGGGTGGAACGCCTGCCCGAGAGGGGCGGGGCGGCGATGAAGGAGGAGGTGTCGTCATGGCTGGCGTCTTTGCGATGGGCTGCTTAGCCGCGCTCGCCGCGTTCGGCGCGGGCGCCTTCGCGGCGTCGCATGCGCTCGCGGGCGGGTCGAGAGGGTCGTCGGCTCCCTATCTGGGGGATGCCGGGGTGCGCACGGGCAGGATCGCGTCGCTTCTCCGCAACGGCGTGGGGTTCGCCCGGCCGCTTGCACGCATGCTGCTCAAAAGCCGCAAGGCGGCGGCGCTGGCGCGCGAGGGCGTCATGCTGTGCGAGGAGCGCGGCTACCCCACGGCGGCGGAGCCTTTGGCGTCGGCGGTCCTTGCCGGGTCGCTCTCGCTCGGGATCGCCGCGCTCGCCGTCACACGCTCGCCCGCGGCGGCGGTCGCGGTGCCGGCTTGCGCCGTCGCGCTCGCCGCGATGGCGGCGCGCAGCGTCCGTGACGCGCGGCAGGAGGCCGTGCGCGAGTCGGTTCCCGAGGTCCTGCGCTCGATGGGCACGTGCCTCCAGACCGGCTACACCCTCATGCAGACGTTCGACCAGGTGTCCCGCGAGGCCGTCGGGCCGCTCAAGGCGGCGTTCTCTCAGGCGGCGCATCTTCTCGAGGCGGGCCGCCCCGCCTCCCAGGCGCTTTCGACGCTGCGCGAGGCGACGTCGATACCCCAGCTTTTCTTCGTCGCGGTCGCGCTGCAGGTGCAGCACGAGGCGGGCGGCAGCATGCGCCAGGTGCTCGAGGCGGCGCGCGACACCGTGGAAGGCGAGCTCGAGCTCAAGCGCTCGCTGCGCGTCCATACCGCGCAGGCGAAGCTCTCCGCGCGCATCGTGAGCGTGATGCCCCTCGTCCTGATCGCGCTGTTCTCGGTGATCAGCGAGGGCTTCCTCGAGCCGTTCTTCGCGAGCCCGGTGGGGTTCGCCCTTCTGCTCGTGGCGGTGGGGATGCAGGTGGCGGGCATCTTCGCGGTGCGGCGCATGCTGTCCATGGAGGTGGCGCTATGAGCCCGGTCGCGGAAGGCGCGCTCATGGGAATCGCCTGCACGGCGGCGTTCGCCGCGGGCGTGCTGGGTATGGGCCTCGCCGGATCGTGGCGCGCTGCGGCGCGTCGCCG